>ERZ1292633.1657-Hain-H41-02um-R1-1657-length-23808-cov-6_pt1 | contig 13774 bp, 1 predicted proteins | sample MGYA00564406_ERZ1292633 | MGnify/ENA primary metagenome ERZ1292633 (study PRJEB36523, sample SAMEA6512639) | groundwater metagenome | collected 2019-01-08 | study: AquaDiva: Metagenomics assemblies of 32 groundwater samples
GGACAACACCGTTGTACCGCAAAAACGGCCCTTCACACTCCTCACACACGTCGCCGTCGTTGCTCGGCAGGCCCAAGGAGCGGCGTGGGGTAGGGGGTACCCCTCTCGTGATGAGTGCGCGATGTGTGTCACCTTGATGATGGTTCTACGGAATAGGAAAGGGGGAAACGTAATGTCCGTCGGGATAAGGGTTGTATCTTTCCCCCTCCTCCCCTTTTCTCTCTCTATGTCCAGGAACATAGGGGATGGAGCTGCCAATAGGGTGCGTCGACTGGATCACCGCTGGCCACTGAAGGACGCCCCTTGTGATGATTCTGGAACATGCCGTCAAGGTCTACGGGGCTGGCGATGGGCGCCACACTGGAGTGGTCATGATACGGAAGCCGGAAAGACTGAGGCGACTCCGTTTCGGTGCCGCCGATGGTTGGCGCCTCTGAGACATTGTTGGCGATATCGGCCTTGACCGCGGCACGGATGCTTTCATCACCACCTGCTGCAGCGGCTGCACCCTTTGCGTCATCGCCCCTGCTGTGGAGTGCGGCGGTGTTCCTCCGCATCGCCTCAGTCGATCCATCCCAGCTCGACATGGTCGTCAGCGCGTCGCAAGCAGGGTCACAGGGGAACACCGCCTCGGTGAGCCCCTTGAGGGAGGCGCCATCGTGGGCCTGTTGGTCACCCACCTGCGACGGCCTGCCCTTGGCCCACATGGGGATCGAAAACCGGCCGTCGCTTTGAACAAAATAGGCTGGCGCATCGCGCACCGCCGGCCGCAATTGCGAGGCTATTTTTTGAGGCGCGACGCGAGCGGCATCACGCGAACCCGCCGCGACGACTGCAACAATAGAGCCAGGCTGATGCGAAGGACGGTTGTTATTTACGGAGCCGCGACTGTCCGACACCGCCTCCCCCACCCCCCAAGATTGCAAAGCTCGGAGATCGTCGTCCATAGCCGCCGTCGCATGGTACGACGGCATCCACCCACGCCAACTTGATGACAAGCCGCCGCGACCGGTGTGGTCAGCAAATGGGGCCGCATCGGAACCTCTCCGGCGGCGGCCACCACGTTGCGACTCCTCATCTACCAATGAATGTTGTCCCACGGACAATGGGAGCGGCACGTTGGCGGCCGCGGGCGTCGCGAATGCCACGACCGTGGAAGGGTCACTCATGCCGAAAGTGGAAAGCGCACGAAGGCGGACCTTGAACGCCGAAGCCGATGGGAGATCGGATACGACGGTGTGCATCATGCAATCGCAGCCGAATGTGCGCCACACCGGTTTTCTGGGAGGTAGTGGCCCTGCGCTGGCCGACTTGATATTCTGTGGTTCGGTTGCCGCTGCAAGCGCGTCGTCGCCATCGCTGGCGGGAGTGGGCGCACTGGAACATTGCGACGCCGGGCAGTCGACGGTCCACGAGCCGCCCTTTTCGCATCCACGCGGAGAGTGGCGAAACGCGACCAGCTGGACGGCCTTCCAGGCGCCGGTGACATCCTGCCGTTGAAGTTCGACCACGTAATGAAGTTGGTTGTGCAGCGAGGCGTCGTTCGGCGGCTGCCAGCGCAAGTCGACGGTGGCGGTGGACAGGAAACCTCCCGCGACGGCGGAGTCGACGTCACGCGAGGAGCTGCCAGCTGCACCGCCAGCAGGCCGCCGGGATCCTAGTGGAACGGACACTGGCCGTTGCGGGATCAAGGTGACGGCACCTCCACCGCCGACATTCCTTTGCGAACCGCTGTGAGGAGTTGACACTTGAAGCGTCAAGGCCTTCGGCGCACCTGGCTGCGCGGGCAGCCGAAACACCACAGGGCAACTCCATTCACCGTACGCCGCGGTTCCGGAGGAGGGCCCTGCGGCGTCCATTGAACTTCGTGCATTGTGGTGGTCGACGGAACCTTCTTGATGGGTGACGGCACGAATCCGGAATGCAAGCTGATCGGCGATGGCGGCGTCCGCGGCCCACAGTCGAGAAGGGGAGTGCGCACGGGCGCCCATCTTCCCCCCTGTCCGCCCAGCTCCGGTCCGATGGCGCCCCGTGAAGCATCTCCCGGAAAGATGCCCATCGAGAATTGTCTTCGCGTCGACGGTGATCCCATCCTTCGCGACGGATGCGTCACGAGTGGGGGGAGACCTACCTCCTCCACCTCCTACCAGTAGAGTGTCCCCCCTCCAGTGCGGCTCCGTACTCGAAGGAAAGAACATGCGGCAGCACGTGTGCGGCACCTCTGCGACGGTTACGAAGTCGGAAAGCGCCATACGCGGGGTTGCGGCGAACGCGGCATGAACCGACGGGCGTCGCGATGTCGAAGGCGACGCGGACCGCAATGCAGGCATTTCGGGCGTCTGAGGTGCGCGGTGATTCGGATCTGCCGTCGCGATCGTCACACTGGGCGGCGATCGGCGAGCCAGGAGGAGGCTTTTCGTCGTTGCCTCCGACGTGGATCCATCCCGTTGTGCTACGCGAGCGGCCGGCGGGGCGGCGGGCAGGACAAGGTCGCCTCCCGTTGACACCGGCGATGTTTTCGGCTTGGGGTCCGTGGCGATGCGGGAGGAGGAGGAGGCGGCGCTTTGTGTATTGCCACGTTGATGCTCTTCGATGTTCTCCATACGGTCATCAGGGACAATGGTCACACGCGCCACGGAGACTTGAAACGTGAGCCGGTCGTGACGGAAGGGTTCGTGCAGCATGGAGAGTGGACACGCCAAAGCGTGCGCAATCGGCCGCCCGCCCGTCTCGTCACGCCTCGACACCGAGGGCACGTCGGCGCCATCACTCGTGGACGCCGCTTTGGCGCTGGGCGACGACGCCTGCGGCTGCCCCGCGGACAGAAAAACAGCTCGCATGTGTCCCCATGGCATCACTTCTTGCGTCAGTCGAAACAGTGCACTTGTTGTTGTGCGTTGGCCAAGGGATCGTTCTCCTTCGCCTCCTCCCCCAGCGAACCGTTCGGCCTGCGAAACAGCTTGGTAGTTCACGGCCGATGTCACGAACGCGGGGGCCACAGTCGCCTCTCCCTCTGGAGCGGGTGACGCTAAAATCTGTTGGACATCGCTCAGCGTCGTGAGTTCCGCCATCGACGCTCCTCGGTTCATCGACCAGAGGATCGTGGCATGCCGGTCACGCCACTCGTACAGTCCTGGGAGTGTCGGCGCGTGGGGTCCTGTTCGAAACACGCGAGCCATCATCCAGCGCTCGGACGTTGTGATACGGGCCTTATCGGCCTCTCGCATCCATTTCGTCGGCACGAAGGCGACATCGATGAGTGATCGGAACGTGACTCGGTATTCACACGATGCCCTTAGACCAGTGATGGAAATGGTGGCCGTGGACGGACCGAGCGCCCCTCGTGGCGACTGACGTTGAGGCGCCCCGCGCGCAAGCGGAGTGGAGCGAGGAACGACGAGGTGGCACTTCAAAGGTCCGGGCGCCGTCTCAACGTCGCGACGAATCACCGAGAGGCGATCCGCCTTGACTCGAGCGTCACGTTCATCGGCCTGTCGCCGCGTCTCGTCGTCAACCGCGTCGGAGGCGACAACCGAGGCCCCTCGGGGCGACGACGGGGGGTCTAGGCACGACGACGAAGTGGTGGAGGCGGAATGCGTGGAACCATCCTTGGCCACCGCGAGCTGCACCTCAGCGTCCATCAGGGGCAAAAGTCCCGTGAGGCTAACCTGAAACACTTCATCGTCAGCGGCCGTCACGACTTCCGGCGCGCGCGTTGCCGCGGTGTTTGAACTCTGCAGCGGCGGCCGCAACACGCGAAGCACGCACTGGTCACGATCGACCGCAGCTGTCGGAATCGTCGTCTTGGGCAGCGTGACAAACGACGCTGGGGTGCACCACCAGGAGGCGGCGTCGGCGGGGGGCGCCACGTCCGCCCCACTACCCCCCTTCGACGCCAAGAGACGCAGTGCTTTTTCCATTGGATTGGAGGAACCGGAGGGCGGCTTTGCAGGTCCCAGCCCGGTCCCTTTGGCCGAATGCTGATGCTGTCCGCCGGTGGACAGAGAGCCCGCCATCGTGGCGGCGCCTGCGCTTTCCCCAAGGACGTACCGGGCACGCCGTGCACGGACGCGCACATCGAAAGGCTTTCCTGGCGGGAGGTCGCGGACGACGAGGTACGGGCCGAATGACTCTACAATGGCTGACGGGTGCCGTTGCGAGAAGACCCCGTCGTCCCCGGATTCGGCACCCCCTCCGCTCATCGCCATCGCAGAGGAGCTGCCGCCTAGGCCTCGGGCGGTTGGCAACGAGCCCGCTCCCAATGACGTCGTCAAACCACCGCCACCGCCGATGAGAACCACGAACTCCAGTTGCTCTTGCGCGGGGTCGTACTGCCGACGGAGAATGGAGACCACACTCCCGATAGCCGCCGTCGCCCGCAGTGCCACTTTGGCGCGAGCGGAAGGCTCCATGGCGCTCAGTGGGGCCATGACCCGCGTTGCTAGTCGATGGGCGAGCGCCATCCAGCGCGACCCGTCCGCAGCTCCTTCGACACCCGCGACCGGGATCGGCCGGCTCGCCTCCACGACGGCGTACGTTTCTCCCAATCTTCGGAGGGCACAGGTAAGCGGCGGCAGCGTTCGGAAGAAAACAAGAGGTGACGAAGGACCATGCCGATCGCGCCCATGCCAACGCACGCAGGCCCCATAGATGGTGCCTCCAAGGAGACCCTCGAGGCGGCACCGGCGTTGCCGGATGGGCAACTTGAATTGGCGAACACTGAAGGCGTGGGCGCGGCCGACGCCATCGTCACGGAAGTCGACGCCCACGGCGCCGCTGCGCAAGTGGTAGCCGATGACCTCCAACTCGTAGCCTTCCTCCTCCGCCGCGCGCGGTGTCGCCCTTCCCTCCTCCTCCTCCTTGCCATCACGACGACGGCTGCCGTCGACGACTCCTCCGCCGCTTGTCTCCTCGTCGACGACTAGGAGCACCAGGTCGACGCCACGTTCCGCGATCGATTCGACTTCGACCGTGGGGGCTGCCTTGGTGGTGAACTCGACCCACGGAGACCATCGCGACGGAACGCTGCTGAGTGGCGTTGCCAGACATCGTATCTGCGCGGCGTACCGTGTGCCACCTTTGAGCCCGACGCACAAGAACGAGCTCAAACTGCTGCTGCCAGCGTAGCCACGTTCGCCGCCAATGTCGCGATGTTCCACGTTCGGCCGCACACTGATCAAGAGCGACCCATCCGACAACGGTTCGATGAGCGAGATGTTCGCGCGGCGGCTGTGCAGCGGCACCGCCTCCGTGGACGTCATGGTCGCAGCGTCGCGATCGAACCATGGTTGTGACAACGATGCCGCCCACGACGCCGCGGAGGACGCGGCTGGGATGGCCGCGCCCCTCGACGAGGCACTGTTCTTCGACGCCGCATTGTTGCGCAGCTGGAACTGCTGCCAGTACGTGTCCCCGTCGACGTATTGCGCCATGCACACCGTGGTGCAGGCGGCGACCCATGCCAAGGAGGAGGAGGAGGAGGAGCTGTCGGGCAGCGAACCGTGGAGCGCGGCGTCTGGCGCGACGAACATGGGTGGGACTGTGAGCCGGTGGAGAGAGAGCGTCACCCCGCCGCCGCCGCTGGTCGTCGACACAGAGGGAACGGCTGAGTTCACGGCAACGGGCTTCACGATCCGAGGATCACGTTGAGCTGACGCCGGTCGGTTTCCACTGCGGTTGGCTGCCTCTGGTGGCTGTGTGAGACGATAGAAAGTAGCGACGGCGTCGTCGACAGAGCGGGGATGACTCCCAGTCCCGCTCCGGCGGGAGGCTGCTATCCCATCTTGATCGTCGTCCCGGGGAGGCTTTTTCATCGCGTTGGCAATGAAACGGTCCATCTCATCATTCGCCGACGAAGGCGGGAAGAATCCACCCGCGGCCGACGACATCAGCGGCGTCGCGGCGAGCCGAATTTGAAGCAGGTACAAATTGCCTTCACCTCCTAGCTGTTGTTGCTCCTCCACCTCTTGTTGACGACCCCCCACCCCCCCTGAGGTCGGCGGGGGGCCATCCTCCCGTGCAGAGGACGCCGAGGACAGCCCTTGCGGACGTCCGCTCCGGGGCGTCGTCGTGGCGGCAGCGGGGATGATGTTACCGGCCGCCGACCCCCCATTTCCATTTCCACGAGGCCTTCTCGGCTCCAAGGGAGAAAGCGCACGCTGCGACGGCGCTGCCGGGAGATCGGGAAAGGGCTGCAGAATCGCTCCTTCGCGGGTGACGCGCGGCCAGTCAAACGCCTTGGGATGCTTCCTGAGGAAGTGCATGGTGCATTGGTCCTCCGAGCCCATCGACACGTGCAGGGTCACGGGGTCGAGCGTGATGAACCCGATGGCATTCGCGGACCATCCGCCGACGAGCGTGAGTTTGCTCTGGGTCATCGTCCTCGAAGAATGCGGCAGCTCACTACTGCTGCTACTTGATCCTGAGTTCGATCGTGTCAACGTGCCGTGTTTGTTGTGTGCCGGGTGGTGGTGTTCCGGGACTGCGTCGACGGTGGCGGTGGGAGGTGGGACACCATTCTCACTGGGGTCCCAATCGACAATGTCGTCCGGATTGACGCCCGTCATCGGCTCTCCGCCACCAAAGCTCATGAAGTCCTCTTGCCGTGCTTTCACCAGATACGGCGTATTCGGGTCCAACTGATCGAAACAAACTCGGTGTTCGCGCAGTCGGTCTCGGGTGAGCACGGCTCGACGAGGAGCCGACGCCACCTGTGCGAAAGAGGCCCCATGCGCGAGGACGCTGCCGGATGGTAAGAGAACACTGTGAGCGGCCGACGTGCCGCCTCCCCCTCCTCCTTCACTCTCATCCTGAAAGAAGTGCCTCGATTGGGCCCAGGACGATTGCGCTTCGCGCAGCATGGCCGCGTAGGATTCGTCACTCGTGGCATAGGACTCTACGGTAATGCTCACGGTGCCCAACGCGATGGACTTGTACAGCAGCAGCGCACCGTCGCCTTCCAGCGTGCCGAGTGCCTGTCGGGTGAAATCCCGCCCGACGGGGAGCGGTGGAACCAGAGAAACACCCTCGGCGGCCGCCCCGGTGACTGTGCCGCTTTCAAAGGGCCGAAGAAGCACTGACGAGGGCGGGAGACCGCCGGTGGCCGCCCCCACTCGCAGGGCCGCCTCTTCCGGCCGCCTTTGCCATTCCACGACCGCGGCGTCCTCGTTCGCGGAGATGACGGCGACCGTCAAGGGCGGCGCCGTACGAATGATCGCGCGACGGCACCACAAACCGTAAACGTTGCGTTTGACGCCGGCGGCCGCCACGGCTTGACGCGACATCGGCACCGTGGCAGCTTTCCCACCAGTGCCCGCTCCGGAATCGTTGAGAAACGCCACGCTCGACGCGGAGTGAACGACACTCGACACGACATTGTTCGTGGCTGCTCCGAACTGGCTGTTATCTAGCGAGGGCGCCGCGGTCGAGCCACGTCGGTTGCTAGACCCGGCTGATGACGATGAAGCCCTTGAAGCCGCCCTTGTTGTTGAAAACAAGACATGCCGTGAGCGAATGGCGTACACGTGGGACGGCAACAGACCAGGAATCACACAGTGCGAACTTGCTAGCCGATGCAAGCACGTTCTAATCATGGGTCCGACGACAGATGCGCTTGGCGCCCTATCCTTGCTGGCTGGTGGTCGTGTGCCGCGCGAAGCCTGGTGATCCGCCACTTGGTGATCGTGCTGGCCATCTGCACCCAAGTCGTCGACTTCGATTTCGACGACGATACCCTGTAAATTGTGTCTCGACATGACATCCTCGCAATGTCGCAAGGCTTGCACATACTGTCGGTCGCCCGATACGGCGTGCGAAGGGTTGTTTGAGTCGGCGGCGGGTGGTGCCACGTCGACGGAGCGGGGACGGGTGGGTTGAAGAACGGACCGCGACCGCCCCGCACTCCGGGAACGCGGCGACGAGGATGGCGCGCCATTGGGTTGGCCACCGTCAACGTGACCCTTGCCGCTGTCGTCAAAATGAGGGACGGACGAACGACCTTGTTGGGGGCGGTGATGGCCGCCACGACGCCAGCGAATGGGGTCCAAGTCAATATCATTGTCATTGTCATGCACCTTGTGAAGCGTGAAGCCCAATTCCAGCGTGGTGTCCTTTACCTCGAGCGGCAGCGCCACGCAATAGCGGCTGGCAGCCAGAAGGACGAACTTTTCTGACCAACCGCAGCGCGAAACGCACCACGCGGCGTAGTCGTCCTCGATCGAGCCGAAATCGACCGCCGCAACCGCCATGAACATAACGCGTTCGTCATCCCCAAGATTGACCGACAGTTGATGGGGAAGCGCCACAATTTTCGTCCGCTGCGGCTCCTGTGAGCCGACGGTGATGTACGAGTAGAGCTGCACACAGGGGCCGCCTTCGTCCCCGTCACCTTCTTCTTGGTTCGCCAAGCGGTCTGAATGGCAGGCTGAGGCGGACGACGCGTCATTCATATCGCTTTCACTCCCGTCACCTTGCAGCGCCGCCGTAGGCCGAACAAGACCGGACGGCTTCCGATGGGGCGACACTGTGGCAGCATCTGCAGAGTTGCACGTTGCCGTCTTCGACGACGGAGATGCATCAGCCGACAGTTCGCCACCACGCTGTTCCTGATCATCGTCGTGATCGTCCAACAGCCGCGCAAAGATACGTGAGACCACGTCGTCGGGTGCCTCTTGCCTGTGAGATTGCAGAAACGACGCACTCATGGCTGGCACGTCCACGGCGATCCTGGCCGGCGGCTCCACCAAGGCGGTCACGGCGACCTTGTCCAGATGCAGCACGTCCACGGGAACACAACAAAATGCAACATAGCGGGGCGGGCACCAAGGGCCACGATGACGGATGGCGGAGGAGAGCACACTTGGCGGAAGCCACATCCGGTCCGCCTCCGACAACGAGCTAGGGTCTGCTTTCTGCGGCTGCTTCGCGGGACTGAGACTGGTTCTGTGCGAAGGCAAGTCGACGCTCTCACGAAGTGCAGGCGGCGCGAAGACCTCGTAACTGGACGCCTCCGCCACCACGAAGCGCAGGCGGATCACGTAGGCGGTGTTGTGCGCCAGCTGCCCGATCGCTAGCCCGCCCCCACCTCCCCACTTGCTGTCCTCTGCTTTGAGCTGGCGGGTGGCCAGCAGCGCGGAGGACAAGGACGGGGGATGGCGGTCCGGTGCTGTTGTGCTACGGGGCGCGACGTTAAGAGATGTCGAAGGTGGAGGACGTCGATTGCCAAGCGTCGACGAGTGAGTTGGTGCCGGTGATCCCGTGCGGTTTGCGTCCGTTGTCGGCCTGTGTCCCGGCAGCAGCGTCCACGCAGGCACCGTGAAGCGCCTTGGCGGGGCATCGGACCCTTCCGTCGGAGCTCCACCTTCAGATGGCAACACCGTGGTGGTGAGCCCACCGTCGTTGTCGTCGCACCCGGCGGAGGTCGGCCGATGAGCCGGGAGGACGACGCCATTCCGGAGCGCCACTTGACTGCCCGCTTTGGTCACCCAGCCGAACGACGCGTCCAAGTCGCCCACCACATCGCCTCCTCCTCCTCTCGATCCTGCCAAGGCCGCCCCTTCTTCGTCGCGTCCCCAGGGGGACACGAACGACTGACCATCGCCCGTACGAGCGTCCCTCGCCGTCCCGGGCTGCTTCACAGTCTCCACGGTCACTTCAACGTAAAGTTGAGTGGTGAACGAGAGCTTGTGGTTGGGCAGCGTCACGTGCCTCCCTGGAGATGGCATCGCCGCCGCCGCTGCCGAACTCGAAGGTGTGCTACTCACGCTGGATCGAAGAGCTGCGCTTCCGACGGAACTGTTGAGCGCCGAAACGGCGGGGAGTTGCGCTTGCCGGTGGTGGGCTTTGAGCGGGGTGAGAGCTGGCTGCGGGCTAGTGCTGCCGCTGTCCATCCCTCTCACCGCGAGGCACCGCTCGGCGCGCAGCACCTCGGGCTCGAGAAGCGTCACGTACAGCGCGTTGCATTGCAGCGTGGCGGGTGGCGGAATGATCACTGCCGCGATGGCGGCGTAGGGCAGGGTGGCGAAGGTCACTGCGGGGGACGGTGGCAGCCACTCACCGGTTACGGGGTTGAACATCGAAAGCTGCACGCTGTAGACGGTGTTGGGTCGCAACCCTTCGAAGGTGTGCGTTCGCCGGCGAGTTTGAAATGTGATGGGTGGCAGCAATAACGAGGACGATGATGGCGAACGCTGCGCAGCCGAGCCCGTCGTACGTCCGACGTTGTCCCGGCCGTCCCCACCCAGGGTTGTGGTCGCACCAGGATCAACAGATGTCACGCTAGGATGTGGCGTGGACGACGAGTGCTCTTCGACGGCAGCGTCGCCTTCGATTCCGCACGACAAGGGGTCGCAGTCACGCGAGTCAATAATCGCGATGGACCGCTCCAAGAGGCCGAAGTCGGGACTGGCGATGGACGCTCGCAGCCTCGCGGCTCGCTGAGGATGACTTTCGGCCGCACCGGCTTCGTGGTCCTCGCCGGTGGCTCCCACGTCCTGCGCGCAGCTCCTTCGCCGCACACTGTCCGCTCGCATTACTTGCTGCCTCGTGGCGTCCCCACGCAGATAGCAAGCGACGACGGTGGCGAACTGACGGACCGTGGGTCCTGCCCCATCATCCCGGTGGCTCGCACCGCGACTCGAAAGACGCACACTGGCGATCTTGCTGCTCGTTAAAAAAGGTTCCGACGACGGGCCGCCGCTGAGTTCGGAAGCGGAGGACGACTCCCCCACGGCAGGGGCCATGGCGGCTTGTGTCAATGCTGACCGTATGCGCACGAATTGACAATCCGCTGTGCTGCTTCCGTCGTCGTCGATGAGGAGTGACGAGACGGCCACAGATTTTCGCTTTTTTAGATGGCCCGTTGATGGAGACGGCGCGTCCTCGTAAGGAGCGAGGAGACTTGGCGTGGCAAGATTCGGTGCCCCGGCCACCACAGAGACGAGTCGCGTTCGCCGACGAGTCTTGAGTCGTGACCCGCCGGACCCCAGTTCGTCGCCTTGACGGACTTTATGGGATGAAGTCTGACTAGCGGTTCGCTCCAGGGGCATTGGCGGGGCAACTAACACAGTAGCTCGACGACGGCGACGTTGTGGCCCACTAGGACCACCGCGGTCGCTACTGTGGGCCGAGGCGAACGACACGACGCTGCTCGCACCAAGGGGAAGGAGCGTCTCGAGCGAGACAACACGATGATGGTCGCTCTGCTTTTCAGAGTCAACAGGGCCCCGCGCGGCGCGTGAACGATGGTCACTCATTTCCTCGTCGTCGTCCTCTGCGAATTCGACGACGCGAGCCGCGTACTCGAGCACCATGCCTTGTTCGAGCAACATGCCGCACAACTTTTGACGGTGAAGTAGGGCTTCCAACCGCTCCGCGAGCTCCTGGCGGCGAAGCGAGCCCGCCTCCGCCGCGTCCAGAGCCTTCGAAACCGCATCGATAACCGCATCGTCGACCGCTTTCCAAGACATGGTCACGCTCGTTTCCGTGACCGTGTCGACACACAGGTGGGCGGCTTGGTTCTCGGATAGCGCCTCGCACAACTGCGTGGGCGTCAGTTGCGCCTCCCCGTTGCTACCGGCCAACCTACTGCTGGCTAAATTCGCCTCGTCTCCGTCCGTCGTGGAAGCGTCGCTGCGTCCAGTGGTGACCGTCAGCGATGCCGTCTCAATCCAATCGCGCGGGGGTTGGCTAGCTGCCTTATCCACCTCGTCCACCAACACGACGAATTTGGCATCTGATGGATCATCGCGACGATCGGCGGCGACACTGTCGCCGATCTGCCTGACCGTCGACGTCGCTGCTGAGGTTGCGTCATCGTCGTCTTCTTCGTCGACTTCTTTTTGGCACTCGAGCGTCAGCTGGCAGACGGTGTCCCCGTCTAATCCGTCCAAATGCGCCGTCACACCGTCGCCGCCCTCAGCGATAGTAATGGGGAAGTATTTGTCGATGAAGTGTGGCTGACGGAGCCGGCTCGAGAGGACGGTTTGTTTGGTAGCAAAGTATTCCAAGATGGCGCGGACGTTGGAGCGGCGGCGTTCGCGTTGCTTCTTGCGGAGCTCTCCCCCTCCACGCTGCGCAGCAGCGAGCGCAGGATGGCTGTTGTCTTCGGATTTTCCAGATTCACCGTCCGCAAGGTTACCGCCTTCGGCATCCCCATCGTCATCGTCGTCGTCGTCCTCGTCGTCGTCCTGGCCGTCCGACGTATCCAACTGTGACTGACTGAACGACGACACCAGGTCCACATCCCGGATGGTGTCCGCCGTCCAACCGGTAGTGGAACCGTCGGCGTTGCTGTGTTGTGAGCTGCTTCCGAGCCGAGGACGGGAGGCGGTGGTGGTGGTCGTGTCGATCGTTTGCTCCAGTGCGTGCGAAACGTCGGCGAGTTCCTCACGGAGTGCTTCCATTTTGGTGGCGTTGTCCTCCCATGTGGCGACTAAGTGGATCCGGCGTTGCCGAATACCCCCATGATTGGATCGGCTGGGCAACAGGGCACGCTTGCGCAGGCTCACCGCCTCGTCAGCGCCTTGAAGTCGAGCGACCCGCACGTGGAGGGATGCCGCGGAGCGGTGCGTGAGGGTTAGTCTTTCGGGTTGCAGCGTCGAAACAATACACGGTGGACACCAAAGGCCGTATGCTCCCTTCGGACGGGCCCCGTGGACCACCACCGCGGAGGTGGGCACCGCAACAAGACGATCAGTGCTTCTATCATCCGGAGATTGGTCGTCCACCCCGCCGCGAACTCGGACTTGATACAAGCAAGCCTCTTTTAACCCTGCCAACGAGACGATAAATTCGTGCCCTTGCAATTGAAGGCTGCGTCGGTGAAGCGTGACCTTCCGCGCGTAGTCCGTCACCAACGTCGCCGCCGCCGACTGATCACCATTACCGGCGGACGCCCCGACGGTGGGCGCAGGAAGTGACGTTGTGGATGCCGTGGCGGTGTGCGACGATGACGCGGTGTCTGGCAGGTAGTGTTGAAGTTTGACAATTTCGGCTTCGACGCTTAGCAGCGGCGGCGGCCGATCGGTCAGCAGCACAAGGGAACGGCATTCTCCGTCGTTGTCGTCAACAAGGGCCGTTTCGGTCCCCAGCCGGCGGGACGCCGCGTCACACGTGACGGCCCGGTCGCGCCGCACAACGTTGAAGGAGACGAAGTCACTTCCCACGTGGCACAGCCGATGGATATCAACCGTGTCCAGCGTGAGCACGTGCACCCTCGCGGACCCCAGACCGCGGAGTCCAATTCCGTTCAACTCTGCGAACACCGACACGGTCAACTCGTAAACAGTACCCGGGTTGAGACGAAGCACCCGGTGGCGCAGCAGCGTGACTGAGGGCGACGACATCATCCCCACACTGTTGCCCACTGTTGGCGCGGCACCTTCCTCCTGAGCAGCGGCAGGCTCCTCGCTTGCGAAGCCGATTCGCTCATCTGCATGGACAACGCCCCCCTCTGATGCTTGTCCAGCATCCTGGTCCGTCGTTATATCGTCGAGCTGACGATGCAGTCGCACGACGCGAATCTGGAAAGCGGGAAGGGACATCAAACCGTGGTGCCGACCGGCCGCGCCGTTGAAGGCGAGGCCCAAATCGATGCTGCTTTCCGTCACTCGCACAACTTGAACGACGCAACTGCTCGCAGCGCAGAGAGCTTCCGCCTCAAGCGGTCGTCGGCCCCCAGACAGTATGGGAATCAACTTTGGGCAGTAAACGAACCGGGGCGCGACAGACGACTTCGTCATGCGGGGAGGAAGGGGGGGGGGGGGGGGGGGGGACC
>ERZ1292633.3750-Hain-H41-02um-R1-3750-length-14529-cov-4_pt1 | contig 13773 bp, 11 predicted proteins | sample MGYA00564406_ERZ1292633 | MGnify/ENA primary metagenome ERZ1292633 (study PRJEB36523, sample SAMEA6512639) | groundwater metagenome | collected 2019-01-08 | study: AquaDiva: Metagenomics assemblies of 32 groundwater samples
CTCAATGACGGATTATTTCCCTCATGGGTGTTCGATCCGGCGTCGCGCGTCCCGGATACGAAACTCTTTGACTATGTGAAAGCGGCGGGGATCGCCTTCGCCAGCAAAGACCAGACGGTCGCCGACATCGTCAACAAGGACGATATTCTTTATGCGCGCTTCTGGGAGCCGCTGACGCTTGCCGTGCTCAACACGACGCCAGAACTTGGGCAAGCGCGCCTGTTGTGGTCGGTCATTCGCGAAACATTTCTGCTGGGCGGCAAGGCGTCGCGGCCGCTGGCGGCAAAGCGCGGGCTGGGGACGGCGTTTATCGATCCCGCGATAAAGCATCTCAGATCGAAAGGCGCCGATATCCGTTTTAACGCGCGTCTGCGCGCGGCAGAATTCTCCGACGGGCGAATTTCGGCGCTCGATTTCGGCGAGGAAAAAATCGCGCTCGGCGCCGGCGACGAGGCGATCTTCGCGATACCGCCGTCGCGCCTTAAACAGATTGTCCCTGATCTCGATCCGCCGGACGATAACGCCTCGATCCTCAACGTGCATTACCGGACGCTGCACAAGGTTCCTCTGGCGCCCCTTTGCGACGGGCCGTTCATCGGCATGGTCTCGTCGGACGCGCATTGGTGTTTTGTGCGCGACGATGTCGTCAGCCTCACCGTCTCGGCGAGCCACGCCATTGGCATGGACGACGTGCCGAACCAGAAGGCCGCGGACGACATGTGGCGGGAAACCCAAATCGCTCTCGATCTCGGAAATACGCCCTATGAGGCGGTGCGGGTGATCCGCGAACGGCGCGCGACGCCGGACCAGTCGCCGGAAGCCGCGCAAAAGCGCCTTAAACCCGAGACGCAATGGAAAAACCTGACGCTCGCCGGCGATCACACCGCGACCGGCGTTCCAGCAACCATTGAAGGTTCGGTGAGATCAGGCGATAGAGCGGCGGCGATTGTGTTGAAGCGCCGGAGGAATGCATGAGCGGATTTATCGGTATCGTCTGCGGCCTCAAATCAGAGGCGAACGCGGTTCGCCTTAGCATGAAGGCGGCGGGCGTTGACGCGTCGAAGGTGAGGATCGGCGTTTCCGGCGCCAATGCCGACCGCGCGGAAGAAATCGCGCAAGGGTTTCTGGACCAAGGCGCAATAGCGATCGTCAGCGCCGGGCTTTGCGGCGGGCTCGATCCGGCGCTCAAAAGCGGCGATCTCGTGCTGGGCGAGCGCGTCGTCTCGGCGCAGGGCGATATCGTGATCGCCGACAAGCGGCTTTCCGCAGCGGCCGATAAATTCTCGCCGCGCCATGTCGCGATTTTCGGCTCTGACGAAATCGTCGATTCGATCGAAAAGAAAAAAGCGCTGTTCCAGCGCTACGCCGCTGAAACCGTCGATATGGAAAGCCATGGCGCGGCGCGCGCGGCCGCTAAGGCGGAAATTCCGTTCATCGCCATTCGCGTTGTCGCCGACGGGCATGAGCGCGTGCTGCCGAAGGCGGCGCTGCGCGCGGTGACGCCGTCGGGCGGCGTCAATGTGCTGAACGTCCTGATCGATTGCGCGCGGGAGCCGCAGCAGTTTGAGCAGATTTTCGCGCTCGGCCGCGATTCAGGCGCTGCGACCGAAGCGCTACGCCGCGACTTCGGCGGCTTCCTTGGCGCTTTTCTTGCCGCTCTCGATCTTTGACATCTCTTCGGCGACGAGTTTTTCGTGAACGTCGACGGCTTTGCGCGCCTTTAGGAGATTGATCTCCGGCGCCATCGGGCCTTCGGTCCGGATCGCGAACATGTTTTTGAGCTTCATCAGCTTTAAAGGGTTCTTCACCGCATCCATCGCCGCCGTCGGCTCATAGCCGCAATGCGCCATGCAGTTGGAGCACTTGTCGTATTTGCCGGTGCCGTAGCTGTCCCAGTCGGTCGTTTCCATCAATTCCTTGAAGGACGACACGTAGCCTTCGCCGAGAAGGTAGCAGGGCTTTTGCCAGCCGAAGACGTTGCGCGTCGGCGAGCCCCACGGCGTGCAGAGATATTCTTCGTTCCCCGCAAGGAAATTGAGGAACAGCGTCGAGTGCGACAGGTTCCATTCGCGCCCGCGCTCTTTGCCGAGGCGGAAAATGTCGCGGAAGAGGTTCTTTGTCTTCTCGCGCGACAAGAAGTGATCCTTGTCCTCGGCGCGCTCATAGGCGTAGCCGGGCGAGATCGAGATGTTGCAGCCCATGTCGGTCGCAAAGTCGAGATAATCGGCGACTTGCTTTGCCGTCATATTGTCAAAGATCGTCGCGTTGACGTTGACCTGAAAGCCTTTTTCCTGCGCCGCCTTGATCGCCTGGACGGCGATCTTGAAGGTGCCTTTTTGATCGACCGCGCGGTCGTGCTCTTCTTCAAGCCCGTCGAGGTGGACCGAGAAAAACAGGAACGGCGAGGGCTTAAAGAGGTCGAGCTTTTTCTCGAGCAGAAGCGCGTTGGTGCACAGCGACACGAATTTCTTGCGCGCGACGATGCCCTCGACGATCTCGCCGATATCCTTGTGGATCAAAGGCTCGCCGCCCGGAATGGCGACAACCGGCGCGCCGCATTCGTCGACCGCGTCGAAGCATTCCTGAACGGTGAGGCGCTTGTTTAGAATCGGCGCCGGGTAATCGATCTTGCCGCAGCCGGGGCAGGCGAGATTGCAGCGAAACAGCGGCTCAAGGAACAGCACAAGCGGATAGCGCTTATTGCCCATCAGCGACTGTTTCATGACATAGGCGCCGACGCGCATCTGCTGGTGAAGCGAAACTGACATCCCCTGAACTCCGGTTTGTTTTTATCGTTTAGGCGTTTTCGACCGCCCACGATTCCATCGCCGCAGACGGGCGAGGAACGTCGGCAAGTTCGGCAGGCAGTTTGAAGTGAACATTTTCGCGAACGCCGTCGAGCTTTTCGACGGCGACCTCGCGGATCGTGCGCAATTTGGCGATGGTTTCCTGCACCAACGTCTCGGGAGCCGACGCGCCGGCGGTGACGCCGATGACATTGACGCCGGATACCCAGTCGAGATTGAGCATGCCGGCGTCTTCGATGAGATAGGCTTTGATGCCGAAATTCTCGCCGATCTCGCGCAGGCGGTTTGAATTCGAGGAATTATGCGCGCCGACGACGAGCAGCATATCGACCTGCTTGCAAAGCTCGATGACGGCCGTCTGGCGGTTTTGCGTCGCGTAGCAGATGTCGCGCGTGTCGGGTCCGATGATCGTCGGGAAGCGCAGTTTAAGCGCGGCGATCACGTCCTTGGTGTCGTTCACCGACAAGGTCGTCTGCGTGACGAAGGCGACGCGTTCGGGATCGCGGACGTTCAGCGTCGCGACTTCATGGGGCTCTGAGATGACGTGGACGACGCCCGGTATCTGGCCGAGCGTTCCTTCAACTTCCGGGTGGCCGAGATGTCCGATGAGGACGATGTCGAAATCTTTCTCGGCGTAGCGGCGGCCTTCCTTGTGAACTTTGGTGACCAGCGGGCAGGTCGCATCGATGACGCCGAGATCGCGCAGCTGCGCGCCGTTCTCGACTTTTTTGGAAACGCCGTGAGCGGAGAAAATCGTCACCGCGCCGACCGGCACCTCGTCGATCTCCTCGACGAAGATCGCGCCGTGCGCGCGCAAGGTGTCGACGACGCGCTTGTTGTGGACGATTTCGTGGCGGACATAGACCGGCGCGCCGTATTTTTCGAGGGCGCGTTCAACGATGTCGATGGCGCGCTCGACCCCGGCGCAAAAGCCGCGCGGCTGGGCCAGAATGACGCGCAAAGCCTTTCCCTTGTCGCTCATCGTCGAACTTCCTTCCTCGGGGCCCGAACCGCCAAACCCCTAGCTCGCAGCTAGGCGCTCGGGCCTTATTCCATGCCGGCGCGGGGCCGGCAACGCCCTTGAGAGGGGTTAGAGCCAGCCTGTTGCCGGCGGGCTATAGCCCGATCTATGCCGCAGTGCAAAATGAAGCTCGCCGGCCCGGCCGCTTGTCACGGCGAATTGACCGGCGGGGCGGGGCCGCTAGGGTTAGAACGGCCCCCGCAATGGGGCGGTTCAGTGAGCGGGGCGTGATGGCGGCGTTTTTCCAGAATTCCGAATCGAAGAGCCTCGCGGAAGGCCTTTGGCCAAGGCCGAAAATCCTGTCGGCGCTGAGGAAGCGCTACAAGGCGTTGGACGATCTCGGCGAAGAGAGCGGCTTTGCGATTTATGGCGTCACTGACGGCGACGTCCGCTTCGCCGTCGTCATGGCGATGGTTGAGGGCGCGAAGGACCAAGTCTCCGAGGTTGGATTTCTCGCGCGCTTTTCCGGCTTCAACCTCAGCCAGTCGCAGCTCGACAGCGTCAACCGCAATCTCCACATCTCGGTCGCCTCGTTTCACACCGATGGCGATCTCTATCTGATCGGCGGCGTCGCCGCGGCCGGCGAATTCAAAGAGGGGACTTTCCTCCTGATCCTCGAGGCCTGGCGGCGCGATCTCCTCGTCATTCTCCAGTCGATGAGCCTGTCGCAGACGCTCGCCGGCGCGCACCCGGCGGCGCAGCTTCAGACCGCGTTGAAATTCGCGACCAATCGCGCGCCGGAAAGTGAAAGCGCTGCGGGCGATCTCTTTGCCGCTTATGCCGGCGGCGCGCGCCGGGCGATGGCGTCGTGCGGCGTCTGCGGCGGGCGCGGCAAAACCGGATTTCTCGCGCATTCTTGTGACGCGTGCGAGGGGTCGGGGTTCGTCGCGGCGCGGCGGCCCTGATCCCCGGTTGAGCCTTCGGGCTCACGCGGCTATGGAGCGCGCGGTGAAAATTATACGGGAAGCCCTCGCAGATGACCGCCTTTGAAACCCGCATCAAGGAAACGGCCGCGCTTGTTGAAACGGCGCTTGACGGCTTCCTTCCGCGCCGGTCGGGTCCCCTTGGCCGCGTCGTTGACGCCATGCGCTGCGGCGCTCTCGACGGCGGCAAGAGATTGCGCCCGTTCCTCGTCATCGCGGCCGCCGACATGTTTGGCGCGCCGCGTTCGCGCTCGATCAGGACCGGGTGCGCGGTCGAAATGATCCATTGCTACAGCCTTATCCACGACGATCTTCCGGCGATGGACGATAGCGATCTGCGCCGCGGGCGCCCCTCGGTGCACAAAGCCTATGACGAGGCGACAGCGATCCTCGCGGGCGACGCGCTGTTGACGCAGGCGTTCGAGATTTTGGCGGAGGAGGAAACCCATCCCGATGGCGCGGTGCGCTGTCGTCTCGCGCTCGAACTCGCGCGCGCGTCCGGCAAGGACGGCATGGTCGGCGGCCAGATGATCGACATCTACGCCGAGCAGAAGAAGTTCGACCTCGCGGGGATCGAAGAGCTGCAAAGGCTGAAGACCGGCGCGATCATCCGCTTTTCCGCAATCGCCGGGGGAATTGTCGGCGGCGCGTCGGACGCAGACGTCAACGCGCTCCGTCTCTATGCGGAGGATTTAGGGCTCGCCTTCCAGATCGTCGACGACATTCTGGACGCGACGGCCGACTCTGAAACGCTCGGCAAGCCGTCGGGTCAGGACGCCGAAATGGACAAGGCGACCTTCATCAAGCTTCTCGGCATGGACGGCGCCAAAAGGAAAGCCGCAGACCTCGTCGAGCGCTGCAAAGCGCATCTTGCGCCCTTCGGCGCGCGCGCGGAGCCGTTGAAGGGCGCGGCCGATTTTGTGTTTGCGAGAAAGAACTGAGTGGATAAAATAACATTCTAAAAAGGGGTGCTGAATGGGCAAGATAGCCGTTATTGAGAGGACATCTACGATCCCAGATAACGTAGATACAAGAATAAATTTCGGTGCAAGATTTAATGAGGCGCCAGCAGTAGAAATAACTGGGTTGGATGGTGCTCACGCACGAATTATTATCTCAGAGATTGATACGCTCGGCTTCACGGCTCATCCAGATACCTCCTTTCGATCGAACTCGCGGTTTAGTTGGCGAGCGGCTTCGGATAAAGGATTCGCAAAAAGGCCAATAAGCTACGGAACTAACAACGAAGACAAAAAAAATTTCAAAGCATTTGCATTTGTGTCGGGAACAATCTTGCTGCTTGCGGCAATCGTTCAGATAATTATTGGTTGGGATGAAGTCGTCGCAAAACTCGGATTTTAGAGTTTTCACGATGCGATAGCATCGCTAAACTCTACGCCTTTCCTTCCTTCTCAATCCGCGCAATCAGCGCATCAACGCTGTTCTGCGCAATGAACGCTGAGAATTCCTCGCGCTTCACCAGCATGATCGAGACGCCGCCGACAATGATGTCGATGGCTTTTTGATCGCCGGTCTGGAGCTTGCGGATGCGCCAGTCGAGATTGATCGGCGCGCCTTCCTTGCGCGTGAACTGAGTCCTCACGATGACGTCGCGCGGCCCGAGGGCTTTGGCGTCGATGACGGTGAGCGGACGGCCGATGATATCGGCGAACTGATCGGCGTAGAGCTTGGTGAGGTAAGGCGGGAAGGCCGCGTCATAGCGCGCGAGCTGCGCCTCGCTCATCGATTTGCGAGTGTCGCCGATCATGAACTTGCCGATGACGTCGAGCGCGAGACCTTCGCTCAGCACCGCCTGAAAATCGCTGAGCTGATCCGCCTTCGTTTTTGTCGAGCTCAGCGCGGCGGTCGCTTTGCCGGTGAGGTCTTTTGCGAAAGCGATCGCTTCGTCGACCGAGGCCCCGGCGTCCTTGCTGGCGGCGTCCGCTTGCGCAGCAGCGACCGGCGCGGCGAGCGCGGCCGCGAGGCAGACGGCGATGGCGGCGAGGGTCTTTTTCATCTTTCGTCCTCTGGAAACAGGCCGCCGATCTAGGCGCCAATTGCGGCAGGATTTTAGCGCGCAGCTTACAAAACTGCGTGATTTGCCGCTTCTTAACCGACTTTTCGCCCCTCGAACACGCGGAACGCGACCGGGAGCACGATCAGCGTGCAAATCAGCGTGAAGCCGATGGCGATGGATAAAAGCTCGCCCATCGACGCCGTGCCCCGGTGCGGCGAGAGCATCAAGCTGCCGAAGGAGGCGACCGTCGTCAGCGCGGAAAAGAGGACGGCGCGCGGCGTCGAGGCGCCGAAGATGGTCTCGCCGGCGTCAAGCTGGCGCTGTCGCATGACGAGATGGATGCCGCTGTCGATGCCGATCCCCATCAGCAGCGGCAGCACGATGACGTTGGCGTAGTTGAACGGGATGTTGAGAAGGACGCCCGACGCCGTCGTCAGCACGGCTGCGAGCGCGAGCGGAAACAGCATCAACAGCACTTCGTCGATCCGCCGCAAAAGCACGGTCAGAAACAGCGTGATGATGACGAGCGCAATTCCCGTCGCCTGCATCATGGCGCCGGAGATAACCTCGCCCGCGCGCTGGCTCTGGATGGCGCCGCCGGCGATATCGGGAATTTCCGCCGAGACCGAATTGACGAACGCCTTCAGCAATTTCGGATCGCGCACATCCTCCGCGGGGAGAATGTCGATCCGCCATACGCCGTCGGCCGAGAGATAGCGCTTTTTAAGATTGTCGGGCAGGGAGGCGATGTCGATATAACCGGCGTTGAACTGATCGCGCAGCCTTTGGACGAGCGCTGGCCAATAGGCGAAAATATTCGTCTCCGCTTTGGCGAGCGTGTCGTCGCTCGCCGCCGCGAGTGCGGCGGCAAGGCGCCGTGCGGGCGATCCTTCCGGATGGGCGGCTTCGAGCCGCGCCCTCAGCGCCTCCGCGCCCGCGCGCGCCGCCGGCGCCCCGGATGTATCTTCCGCCGCATCGAGCGCGAAGACGAGCGACCCCGAGGCGTAGCTGATCAAGTCGAGTTTATCGTCCTGATCTTCTGGAACGAAATTCAGCAAGGATCTGACCCCGCCGACCTCGGCGATCGCGCGCGCTTTATTCGCGATTTGCGCCGTCTCAGCCTCGCTCGCCGCCATGGCCGTGACGCGGTAAGGGGTCGTGTCTTTGTCGGCGAACAAAAGGTTGAACCCCGCGACCGATTGCGAGTGAGGATCGCGCAGGCTCATCGGGTCTGCGTCGAACCGCGCCTTCGGCAGCAGCAAAAGCGACGCTGCGCCAAGCGCCACGATCGCAATCGCGAGCGGCGCGGCGAGATGGTCCCAAAAGCTCCTCCGGCTTTTCGGCTTGCGCGGCTTGAACGCGCGGCCCTCGCCGCCGAACGCGCCGAGCGCTGCCGGGATGAAAGTCAGCGACACGAAAAGCGCCGCCATGACGCCGACGCCGGCGATAATCCCAAGCTGCGCGATGCCGACGAAGGCGGTCGGAATAAAGGCGAAAAAGCCGAGCGCCGTCGTCAGCGCAGCGAGCGTCAAGGCGGGCCCCACCTCATGCACCGAGCCGCGAAGCGCTGCGGGAAGCTCTTCGCCGGCCCCGCGCCGCTCCTGGATGTGCAATAAAAGGTGGATCGCGAAATCGAGGCCGAGTCCCACCAGCAAGACGGTGAACGCGACGGAGACGAGATTGAGCTCGCCCACTGCAAACGCTGCAAAAGCGGCCGTCAACACAATCGTGATGACGAGCGCCGCGAGCGTTGTCAGCGACAGTGAAATCGAGCGGTAGCAAATAAGAAGCAGCGCCGCGACCGAGAGAAACGAAATCAAAAACGATAATTCGATGCCGCTCGTCACCGCCGACAGCTCGTCGGCGCGCAACGCCGGATCGCCGGTGATGAAGGTCTCGGCCCGTCCGTTATAGCCTGCTTCAATCGCGGCGATCTCCGCGCGCAGATCCGTGATGGCGGGTTTGGCGGGCTGCAGGCGCGTGAAGTCGAGCTTGGGCGTCACGTAAACCATGCGCGTATAAGCGGCTTCCGGCTCATCTGCCGAGATCGCGCCCATCCACGAAAACGGCCGCGCCTCGCCAGCAGCGCTCGCCTCGATCACGTCGGCGAGCTCCGCATAAATGCGATCGAGAGTTTCCTTGCCGAGCTCCGATTTTTCCGCGAGTTCGTCATTGCTGGCGAGCGACGCGAATAATTGTCCGGCGGTCGGCGCCTTGATCAGCGTTTCGATGAGGCTCGACGCTTTCGACATTTGCGTCAGCCGCAGCTCAAGATCACTAGTCTCCAGATAGAGAAGGCCGTTATTGCGAAAGAACGGCTCATCGGCCGGCGCGAAAACGCTCTCGTATATTTCCGGCTTGGCAAGCGCGCGGGCCCGGAGTTCTGCGGCGAAGGCGTCCGCCTCGTCCTGCGTCGGCGCGCGGACGATGACCGCGACATCGCCTTTAAGCTCCGGGAAGGCCTCGCGCAGCGCCTTCGCCCGCACCTGAAAATCGAGCGAGGGGTCGAGCATGGCGCTCGTATCGGTGTTCACCTTCAGATTGGTCGCGGCGTACCAGCCGGCGGCGATGGTTGCGGCCACGAAAAGACCGACCAGGATCAGCCCCGCGCGCCGGCAAGCGTCCGCCCAAGCAGTCAGGACTGTTTCGATGAGTTTAAGCATGTCGACCGGCTGCCCCGCCCCCGATGCGGATCGTCGTGGAAACAAAGGCTTGGACTATAGAGAGGTTCGATTCGCCGGGGCAATGGCGGCGCGCTTTCCTGGCCGCCGCTTGCCGCCGGTCGGGGCGGCGGCTAGAGCAGGGCCCGAATGACCGGAAAGACTGATATTTCAAAGGACTTGGCGTTTCTGGGCGGCAAGCGCCAGGAGATGACCGATCGCCTGCGCGCGTGGTGCCGGATCAACACAGGGAGCGCCAATCTCGAAGGGCTCGCCAGAATGCATGGCGCGCTGGGCGAGGCGTTCTCCGCCCTCGGCGCCGAGGTTGAGACTGTCCCCTCCGCGCCGCAGTCGCTGGTGACGGCGAAAGGCGAGACGGTCGAGCGGAGGCTCGGCGATTGCCTGCGCATCGTGAAGCGCCCGCAAGCGCCGGTGCGCGTTCTCCTCGCCGGCCACATGGACACCGTGTTCGCCCCCGATCACGCGTTTCAAGCTGACCGGATGATCGACGCCGACACCATGAACGCGCCGGGCGGCGCCGACATGAAGGGCGGCATTCTTGTGATGCTCTACGCGCTGATGGCGGTTGAGCGCTCGCGCTTTGCCGAACGCATCGGCTATGAAATCATCTTGAACGCCGACGAGGAAATCGGCTCGCCGGGTTCGGCCGCGCTCCTCGCCGACGCTGCAAGGCGCGCGCAGTTCGCGTGTGTGTATGAGCCCGCGATGGCGGACGGGACGCTCGCGGGCGCTAGAAAAGGCAGCGGGAATTTTTCGGCCGTGTTTTCAGGGCGCGCCGCCCATGCCGGGCGCGATCACGCGTCGGGCCGCAACGCCGTCATCGCGGCGGCGGAATTCATGACCGCGATCGACGCGATGTCGGGAAAGCGCAGCGGGCTCACCGTCAATGTCGCAAAGCTCGACGGCGGCGGCCCGAACAATGTCGTTCCCGATATGGCGGTCGTTCGCTTTAACGCGCGCGTTGAAGCTGCGGGCGACGCCGACTGGTTCATGGCCGAGGCGAAAAAACTGATCGCGGCGGCGAATGCGCGCGAGGGATACGGCGCGCATCTTCACGGATCGTTCGGCCGCCCGCCCAAACCGATGACGCCGCAGCTTGAAGCGTTTTTCAAAGCGCTCAAGGATTGCGGCGTCGAGCTTGGTCTCGATATCGGCTGGAAAGCGACCGGCGGCGTTTGCGACGGCAACAACATCGCCGCGGCGGGCATTCCCGTCATCGACACGCTCGGTGCGCGCGGCGGCGACATTCATTCGTCGAATGAATATGTAAAACTCGACAGCCTTGAAGAGCGCGCCAGACTTTCCGCGCTGCTGCTGCTTCGCGTGGCGGCGGGCGACATCCCAAATCCCGGAGCAAGACTTTCATGAGCGTGCCCTACATTCGTCCGGTCCGGCCGGAAGATTTCAAACAGCTGCGCGAGTTTGCCCGCGTCACCGGCGGCGGCATGACCAATTTGCCGAATGACGACGATGCGTTGCAGGAGCGGATCGACCGCGCCGTCGCAAGCTTTGCGAGCGGCGCGACGGCGCCGGGCGGCGAGGTTTACATGATGGCGCTCGAAAAAGACGGGCGCATCATGGGAACGTGCGGCGTCTTTTCGGCGATCGGGCTGAAAGAAGGCTTCATCAATTACAAGCTGATCGACGAAGTTCACTATTCCGAAGAATTCAATCGCACGACGCGGCGCACTGTCTTGATGCCGAGCCATGATTTCACCGCCTGCGCCGAGGTCGGAATGCTGTTCGTTGCGCCGGATGGGCGCGGGCTCGGCGCTGGAAAACTGCTGGCGCGCGCGCGCTATCTTTTCATTGCGCAAAAGCCGGAGATTATCGCTGAACATATCTGCGCCGAATTGCGCGGATGGCGCGGCGCCAATGGCGAGCAGCCGTTCTGGGACAGCGTCGGCAAGCACTTTTTTGAAATGGGCTTTGAAGAGGCGGATCTCCATAACGCCGCCAACGGCAATCAGTTCATTCAGGATCTGATGCCGCGCCATCCGGTCTACACCGTCTTCCTGTCGGAGGCGGCGCGCGCCTGCATCGGGCGCCCCCATGACGGCGCGAAGCCCGCTTACGACATGCTGCTCGAAGAAGGCTTTGAGTGGGACAATTACATCGACATCTTTGACGGCGGGCCGCTCGTCGACGCCAAAACGAACCAGATCCGCACCATCCGCGAAAGCCGCGTGAAGCGCCTCTTTGCAACCGGCGAAGTTGACGGCGGCGCGACTTATCTGATGGCGGCCGGCGCTGTATCGACCTTCCGCTGCGTGCGGGAGAAAGCGCAAATCGACGGCGACTCGCTGATCGTCTCAAAGGCGACGGCGAAGGCGTTGAACGTCAAAGTCGGCGACGACGTTCGCTGCGTTGAATGGTGATCTATGGACAAACTCTTCATCAACGGCGAATGGCGCGATGGGCGAGGGCCCGTGATCCGCTCGGTCGATCCCTCGACGGGCGAGCAAATTTTCGAAGCCGCCTCCGCGACGCGCGAAGAGGTCGCGTCCGCGATCTCGGCGGCGAGATCTGCGTTTGAAGGCTGGGCGCTGACGCCGCTCGAAAGGCGTATCGCAATCCTCGAGCGCTTTCGCGACTTCGTGCAGCGCGATGCGGAAGAGCTCGCGCGTCTCATTTCGAAGGAAACCGGCAAGCCGTTCTGGGAAACCAAAACCGAGGCCGCGTCTGTCGCCGGCAAAGTCGATATATCGGTTCACGCCTATCGCGAGCGCACCGGCGAGAAATCCGCCAATCTCGGACCGAGCCACAGCGTGTTGCGGCACAAGCCGCATGGCGTGATGGCGGTGCTGGGGCCGTTCAATTTTCCGGCGCACCTGCCGAACGGGCATATCGTCCCGGCGCTGATCGCCGGCAACACGGTCGTCTTCAAGCCGTCGGAACTGGCGCCCGGCCCCGGCGGATTTCTGGTTGAGCGCCTTGAAGAAGCAGGCGTTCCCAAAGGCGTCGTCAATCTCGTGCACGGCTCTCGCGAGACTGGCGAGGCGGTGCTCGACGCGGGCGGAATTGACGGCGTTCTCTTCACCGGCGGCTACCGGACGGGCCTTGCGATCCACAAGAAATTCGCGGACCGGCTTGATGTCATCACCGCTCTTGAGCTTGGCGGCAACAACCCGCTCATCTGGTGGGATACGGACGATATCGACGCGGCTGCGTGGACGGTCATTCAATCGGCGTTCTTGACGTCGGGGCAACGCTGCACCTGCGCGCGCCGCCTCATCGTGCCGGAAGGCGCGAAGGGCGATTTATTTATCGACGCGCTCGCAAAATATCGCGACCGCCTGATCGTTGCTCAGCCCTTCGCCGATCCCCAGCCCTTTATGGGGCCCGTGATCTCCGCAAAAGCGGCCGAAGGATTAGAGCGCGCCTTCGACTTCCGCGCCGAACAAGGCGGCGAGGTCATCCGCGCGCTTTCGGTGCAGGACGAGGGCTCGGCTTTTGTCTCACCGGGCATTATCGATCTGACGCGCGCCGTCGCCATCCCGGACGAGGAGCATTTCGGGCCGATGCTCGGCGTCTACCGCGCGCCGGATTTCGACGCGGCGATCGCGCGCGCCAACGCAACCTCGTTCGGCCTGTCAGCGGGGCTTCTCTCCGACGACGCGAAAAAATGGGAGAAGTTTCTGGCGCTCTCACGCGCGGGCATCGTCAACTGGAACCGCCAGACGACGGGAGCCGCGTCCTCCGCGCCCTTCGGCGGCGTCGGAAACTCCGGCAACCACCGCCCGGCCGCCTATTACGCAGCGGATTATTGCGCCTATCCGGTGGCGAGCATGGAGGGCGAGAAACTGATCGCCATGCCGGCGGGGCAGATTGGAATTAAGGCCTGACTTTTCACCGTGCATCCCCGCGAAAGCGGGGATCCACACGCTGGCAAAGATGGATCCCCGCTTTCGCGGGGATGCACGGGTCAAGGGTGGGGAGATGTTCCTCACAATATGCACCCCCGCCTTCGCGGGGATGCACGGGCTAGGGACGGGGAGATGTTCGTCACAACCGGCAAACCGTTTTGGGTCTACATGCTGGCCAGTAAAAGGAACGGCACGCTCTATATCGGATCGACAGACGATCTCAACAAGCGGATCTGGGACCACAAGAACGATGTGCGGCAGGGATTCACATCGCGTTATGGCGTCAAGACGCTCGTCTGGTATGAAGCGCATGAAGCGCGCTCGTCGGCGTTCCAGCGCGAACGTCAGATGAAAAAGTGGGAGCGCGCGTGGAAGATCAAGTTGATTGAAGAAATCAATCCCGACTGGCGGGATTTGTATGAGACGCTTAACGGTTAGAGCCGTGCATCCCCGCGAAA
>ERZ1292633.4063-Hain-H41-02um-R1-4063-length-13771-cov-4_pt1 | contig 13771 bp, 11 predicted proteins | sample MGYA00564406_ERZ1292633 | MGnify/ENA primary metagenome ERZ1292633 (study PRJEB36523, sample SAMEA6512639) | groundwater metagenome | collected 2019-01-08 | study: AquaDiva: Metagenomics assemblies of 32 groundwater samples
GTAGTACGTCAACAAAAAGTCAGCGATTTCTCCAAACAACGGTGCAGCAGTACTATCTGCATAAATAACTCCCGCCTTTGGATTTTCAATTTTTACAACCATGGCAAATTGAGGATCTTCAACCGGACCAAATCCCGCAAACGATCCATTAAACGCCGTTTCAGAATACACACCATTCACCGCAATTTGTGCGGTTCCTGTTTTACCTGCAATGTAATATCCCGGCACTGCCGCACGCTTTCCGTGACCGTACTCAACAACGGCCACAAGCATACCCGCAATCTTTCCCGCAGTTTCTGGAGTGATAACCTGACGCAAAAACGTCGGAGCAATATCTTCAACCGTACCATCGGAATATTCTTTACGTTCAACAATGTACGGCTTCATGTATTGCCCACCGTTTGCAAGCGTCGCATATGCTCCTGCGATCTGAAGAGGCGTTGTGGTAATACCCTGACCGTAGGCCGCCGTTGCGAAATACACCTCAGCATTACTTTCAAGCGATGCAATCGTTCCCGGTGCTTCCGTGTTCAATTCAATACCCGTAAGCGTTCCAAAGCCAAATTTTTCAATATACGCCTTTAATTGATCTTGCCCTGTTTGCCGCATCACCCACACCATTGCCGTATTCACCGATTCTTCAAGCGCCTCAATCATGGTAACCGTACCGAATATCTTTTGTGCCGCATTATAAATAGGACGAGTCCAGCCCACATCAATCGATCCCGTGTCGGTATACGTTGAATTCGGGGTTACGGAACCCGTATCAATACCTGCAGCCATAGTAATCGGCTTAAAAATAGAGCCTGGCTCATACGGCGTAAAAATAGCCTGGTTTGCATATACCGAAAGATCTTCTTCATTTCCATAGTCATCAGGAAGAAAATCAGGTACACCGCACATAGCGAGCACTCTTCCCGTTGCGGGCTCAAGGATAACCACTACACCGCTATCTGCATCATTTTCTTCAACCGTTTTCGCGAGCTTATCACACACCATAATCTTAAGTATACGATCAATCGTGAGATATAAACTTCCCCCATCAACCGCAGGAGTAAATTCGCGATCTCCTACGCCAACCCAGCTTCCCGCAACATCAGCTTGCGCATAGAGCGAACCGGGAGTTCCCGAGAGAAAATCATCAAAGTAACCCTCAAGTCCATAATTACCGTGCGGATTTCCCTCTGCATCTTGTCCAAAAAAGCCAATCACTTGGCCACCAAATGCAGGCTCGGGATAAGAACGTGCATTCTCTAAAACAGAATAGATGCCCTTTGGTGCAAGCGCCTCAACGAGCCGAAGCTGCTCCTCGGTTACTCCTTGAGCAACAGGTTCGTACGGGTCATCTTTTTTGGAAAGGCGTGCGATAAGTTTCGCGACAGGATTAGCATCAAGTGAGGGAATCTCTAGACCCTTCCTATCGTCAGGGTCTTCCTCTACCCCATCTGTAATTATCCGTTCTTCATCCGTCTCACCATCCGTTCTATCTGTAATCACTAACATTTCCAAAGCCTCCGCTTCCTGAATTCTCCCCGCGCCACGCAACTGTGCAGCCGCAGTCAAACGATCATATTCATCAAGCCCATCCATCTGAACAATGCTCGCAATCGCACGCCCAACGCCAATCGGATCAATCACCTCACGAGGATCAGCATACAAAAGCGCGCGCGGCTCCGTTGTCGCAACCGGATACCATGTGGCATCACCGAAATCTTGCACAAAAAGCGAACCGCGCCGAGGAACAAGTTCTTGATATAACGCATGCTGCCCTTCAGCAATTGCACGATAATAACTCGCATCAACAATTTGGAGTGCAGCAAGTCGAAGAATAATTGCCGAACCAAAAAATAAAAAGAAGAAACGGAACATGCGCAGGCGCCGTCCGTTTCCTGTAGTGTGTTTTCGTAATCCTCCTCCATGCATAAGGGAAGTATGAAGTAATGAGTTAAAAGTTTGAAGTGAAAGGTATTTTTTATAAAATAACATCCACCCACTTCACACTTCCGCCAGAGGCGGATCCGCCTCTGGCGAAAACAACTCATAACTTCAAACTTTCACTTACGCTTCTTGCAACTCTTCTTCATTTACTTTACGTCCGTACGATGCCGTGGTGTCCCCGGTGCTTTCATCAACAATCAAACGAATAATTGCTGAGGGACCTTCAAACTCACGCATCATCATAATGGTTCCTCCATCGTCAGTAAGGAGCGTTACTTTGCTCTCGTAGGAGAACTCGTAATCCTGGCCACCGTACACCACAATGTCATCTTCAGGCTCCATTTCTTCGTCAATATCCTCAAATTGAATAACCTCTTCTCCTTCTTGATCAAGGGAAAGCCAAGTTCCATCTTTTGCGCGAACCCAAAATACCGTTTCACCGGACTCAAGAACAATTTCATCGGCCCGTGTTGGTTCGAACGTTTTGTCACGAACAATGATTGATTGCTCTTGTTGAACTCTTGTTAATGCTTCTGCAATAGTCATATAAAGTGGGGAGTTTGAAGGTATGTGGTTGGAAAGTCAAGCACAATACACATTTTACGAAAGAAGTTTACCTTATCATGTATTTTTATGAAAAAACTATCCACATGAGGGAAAGATAGAAGACGACAGACAACAGACAAGAGGCGACAGATGAAAGAAGGTGAGATATCAGAAATCTGCCGTCTGCCGTCTTTTATCTGCAGTCTGTTATCTCTTCTCTCTTACTGACAAACCGCACATTCCTCATTCGCAACATCACGCTTGGTAGAAGCAACACCAATGGAATCAGCATGAATAGGAGCGCTTGAACGGAAGTAATACAACGACTTTACGCCGCTCTTCCATGCCATCATATGCACTTCGTTCATGTACTTTCCAGAAACAGGTGTTTGGAAGAATAGGTTCAAACTCTGCGCCTGGTCAATATAGGGCTGACGATCAGCAGCTTGTTGCACAATTTCACGCATGTTCATTTCATAACCTGTACGAAAAATAGCCTTATCCTCCTCAGACAAGAATGCCAAATTCGCAACACTGCCCTTGTCTGCAATCACCGTCTTCCAAACCTCAGAAGTATTTTTACCCTTCTCCTCAAGGAAACTTTCTAAATGACGATTTTTAACAAGGAAGCTTCCGGAAAGTGTTTTCTGCAAATACGCATTTCCCGCGATCGGCTCAATAGCTGGCGTTGCCTCACCACACAAAAATGCGGTCGAAGCGGTTGGCTGAATGGAGGTAACGTAACTATTACGCTGCGTTCCTCCATCAAGCGGGAGGCCACGCTCTTCGCCCAAACGAACCGATGCCTTACGAGCAGCTTCGCCAAATGTTTTAAAAATCGTTTTATTAATAGTGCGTGCCATAACGCTCTCAAAAGGAATGCGCTTCCCCATGAGATAACCATGATAACCCATCGTCCCAAAACCAATGGAACGCTCACTCTGCACGGAGAAAATAGATTTCTTATATTCCTTTTGATCAGCCATTTCACAGAACGTTTCGAGATTATTATCAAGTCCCTTTACTGCTGCATAACAAACCGCGTCAATTTGATCGGAAAACTCATCCCAACGCTCTAAATTAATAGACGCCAAACAACAGACGGCGGTACGGTCGTTATCGGTCGGAAGTACAATCTCCGTACACAAATTCGACTGGCGTACCTTGAGGCCCATCGCTTGATGGTGCGGAGGAAGTGACTTGTTCACCGTATCAATAAACAACAAGTACGGCTCACCTGACTCTGCACGCATAGAAAGAATCTTGCGCCACATGGTGGTTGCATCAATCTCCTTCACAACCGTATTGAAATGCGGATCAATAAGTTTGTACGTCGTACCCGCTTCAACCGCCTGCATAAATTCATCAGTAATAGTAATACCAATGTTGATGTTGAGCGTTTTGCGGTCTTGGTCTCCCCCCGTTGGCTTACGCGTTTCCAAAAAGTCTTCAATATCTGGATGATCAATTTTCAAATACGCTGCAGCGGCGCCACGACGCACACCATTCCGCGCAATTGCAACGGTTTCGGAATCCATGATCTTGAGGAAAGGAATCACACCAGAGGAGCGAAGACCGGAAGAAATAAGCGGAGCGTTCTGCCCGCGCAACTGCGACCAATCCGTTCCAATACCTCCTCCATATTTTGCCAAAAATGCATTCTCACGGAAAACATCAAAAATTCCTCCCAAATCATCAGGAACCGTATTGAGGAAGCAAGAAATAGGAAGACCCTTCTTCGTGCCAATATTCATGAGTGTTGGAGAAGAAGGCAAGAACCAATTCTTACTCATGATGTCATACAAAAACTGTGCGTGCTCTTTCTCGCCACGTGCCATACCTGTTGCAATGCGCGCAAAAAATATTTGCGGATCTTCGATAACCGTACCTGCAACATTGCGAAGTGCGTACCGATCACGAAAATTCTCAAGTCCAAAATACGTAAAATTCGTATTACGCTCAGGAGCAAGGACAAGTGATTGCTGAACCTCCTTATATTCCTGCATGTAATACTCAGAATCCCAACTTCCCTTTCCTGCAGTATTTGTAAGAATCTCACCAAGAAGAATATCGCGTGCAGCAACAAGATCGTTTGCAGAAAGTGCATCAATAACCGAAGCGTAGGGCATAAAGGTTTATTCGTCATGCCGGACACCGATCCGGGCTCGCCCGTAGGGCTATGCCCGAGGGCATCCAGCGTCTAATCTTTTATAAAGTAAGAAATCTATTACGTCCAATCCTCAAGTACCGATCCTTTTGAGTATTCCGTTGCCCGCGTTTCAAAGAAATTTGCGTGCTCTTTTGCATTGATCATGACATCAAGCCACTCAAGAGGATTGGTAACGTTGTACATGGCGTCCAGTCCCAAGTCATTTAAGCGACGATCTGCGATGTAGCGGATGTATTGCTTTACATCCTCTGGCTTCAATCCCGGTACCGCACCCATCGAGAAACACGTATCAATAAACGCATCTTCAAGCTTTACCATGTCATCACACGCGCTTTTGATGGTGTTCTGAAACTGTGGCGTCCAAAGATATTTATTCTCATCAATAAGGTCACGGAACAAATGACACACACCTTTACTATGAAGCGACTCATCACGAATCGACCACGTCACAATCTGACCAATACCCTTCATTTTTCCCATACGAGGGAAATTCATGAGAATGGCAAAGGAAGAAAACAACGAAACGCCCTCTAAAAAGGCACCAAACACCGCCAAGTTTAACGCAAGATCTTTAATGTCATGCACGTTAAACTTATGAATGTAGTCATACTTTGCGCGCATGGATCCGTAATCCATAAACGCTGAGTATTCTTTTTCGGGAAGACCAAGCGAATCGTTGAGATAAGAGTATGCCCACACGTGCACAGACTCCATTGCAGCAAACGACGAAAGCATCATTTTGATTTCAGGCTTGTTGAATGCAGGAATAAGCTGTTGGTTGTAATTATTGTTTACTTCAATATCACCCTGCGTGAAAAAACGCAGAATCTGAATAATGAGATTCGACTCCTCAGGAGCCAAACGAAAACGGTAATCTGCAATGTCAGATTCCATGGGCACTTCGGTAGGCAACCAGTGTGCCTGGTTCTGCTTTTGGAAGTACTCATAAAAATGCGGATACTCAAAAGGACGAAACACCGCGCGAGGCGTAAGAAGCCGCGAGGTTCGCTCTTGAGTATCAGCACTTTTGGTAACAAAAGTTTGTAGTGTCGTTTGATGCATAAGAAAATAAAAATAGCCCTCGGGAAAGGCCATTTCTCCTCCCTTCCCTCCATCGACGCTCACACAACATGTTGTGTAATACGGGGAGAGCATACCACTAGGGCTAGTGGTGGCCAGGAGCCGTCTGTGGGAAAGTCGACTTTGTTTTTAAGGTTCGCGGAATTCTCTTCTTGCGTCGTAAAAAGAGTCTGTCGCCCCAGGCCTAACCCTCTAAAATCCCAACGTGAAATTTACTGCAGGTTTTGCGGCCTCAGGACTAAAATCAACATTCACTGCCTGCCGCTCACCGCGCTTCGTATCAAACAAAATAAAACCATTTTTAAGCCCAAACTCATACACTTCTTTGGTTACTTTTACATCCTGCAAACAATACTCTCGAATTTCATCAATCTTTCCCTCTTTCCACCATGCAACCGCCTGCAACCCGTGCGCCGACTTCTGCGTTCCAAGCGTCGCCTTCGCCACATCATCAAGCTTAATACGGTAACCTAATTCCTTTGCAATAATCGCTAAAATATCAAGCTGAGGAAGTCCAAGCAAATCACCCGCATAATAGTTATTGAGCACGGGCATATCAAACCCAATCGAGTTATACCCAATGATACGACCACTTTTTTCAAGACGTGCGTACAATTGAGGAAGGTCAGGTTCTAAAAATGATTCCCAGGTATCTGTCTCATAAAAATAACACCCCACAAGCGATACTTTGAGCTTATCGGTAAAGTATCCCCCTACCTCATCAAACGTATTTTGCGTTTCAATATCGAGAACAACTTCTTGAGACATATGGTCTCGAGTGTACGGGAAATACTCAAGAAAGTAATCTTTAAGAATGTGGATAACGTATACATCGTTTCTAGAGGCAAATACGCTACAATAGAGAAAAGATAGTTTTATGAGAAAAAAAGGAATGGAAATATTTGGGAGCAAACCCAAAGAACAAGTAAAAAATCCGGAAAATAGGGAACCAAAAGAATGGCGCGAGGTACAGAGAGCCCACGAAGTTGTTGCGATCGGTGATCTCCACGGACGCTATGAAGCTTTTCTTGAAAACGGCAAACACGCAAATATTCTTAAAGAAAAAAATGACAATACCCGCTGGACGGGTGGCGATCGCGCCGTGGTCTTTTTAGGCGATATTCTCGCAGATCGTTTTATAGACGGCCCCCGTATTCTGAAAAAAAATGTGCCCGTTGCGTAAACAAGCTGAACGCAAAAACGGCAGCATTACTCTCCTTACTGGCAACCACGATATGTGGGCTTTTAGCTATCTTTTTCACGAAGAAATTGAGGGAATATCCCCCAATGACGCATTGATCCAAATGGTAAATACGGGAAAAGGACTCGTTGCCTTTTTGCCGCTCGCGGGCATTAATATCCCTAAAAACTTTGAAGAGATGGGCATTGAAAATCAAAGGAAGTTCATAAGAGAAATGCTCAAACCCGCTGAAGTCCGAGGAGCCATTCGTCACGCCATTGCACAATCACCCGAACTCCAAGAAACATACGGACAATATCAGGTACTTCATCGTATTGACGACACGCTATTCACCCATTGTGACCCAACAACAAACATGATGGAAGATCTTCTTGAGCGCTCAGAACAAGCGGGATCTCTTGACGCCGCACTTCTTAAACTCAATGGAGAGTACCAACAGAGTCTTCGCCACTGCCTTGCGCATCCCGAAGCACATCCAACAGACAACTATCGCAAAATCGTAAATACGTATACCGCAACGGGTAACCGAGAAACATTCGCGTCATACACAATAGCAACAGAACTCCGCGCAAAAGGAATAAATGCCATAATCCACGGTCACACCCCACCAGGACTCACGACACATGGTGATTACGACGCAAAAAAATTCGTGAGAGAATTTCTCATCATGAGTGCAGACAGATCAGCACTCAAAGATGAAAATATGCGCTTTCGTCGTTCGGTAGCCACTATTGGCAAAGACGGAGTTATTATTGGAGGTGAAGACAAAAGATTGTATAGAACTCGCTAAGATCCTTTTTACATCCCTACAATTTCCGAATATGTGGGGTACGCACGCAGCATTGACCGCATGGTTGACCACGGCACGTGTGCCTCCATGGCAAGCGCATATTCATGAATTACTTCCCCTGCACGCTCACCAAATATATGCGCACCAAGAATAGTTTCCCCGTCTCCCGCAAGAACAACTTTCAACATGCCCTCACGATAGTTATCAATAGCTGCACGACTAAGCGAACGAACAGGAACCGTGTGTGCAAATGCTTTTTTATCGATCTTTTTTGCATCTTGAAGTGTTTTTCCTACACTCGCAAGCTCAGGAAGCACAAACGTAACTCGTGGAACCACACGATCGGAAAAGGATTCATATACCTTTGTTTTGCCAACGTTTGCCGCATTCCAGCCCGCAATACTCCCCTCGGTTGCGGCAACACTCGTAAATTGCATGCTTCCCGTAACATCTCCTGCAAAAAAGATGTGCTTTTGCGAGATAAATTCCTCAAGCTGTAATCCTGCAATATTCGGAACACGACCATTTGCAACAAAAAGCCCTTGTGCTCGTACAGAACGCCGAGGAGCATCACCTTCTTGATACGTAACCTGAACCTGCTTTCCTTTCTTTTTTGCTTCAAGCACCGCGACATTGCACATCACATGCACTCCACGTGCGCGAAGCGCAACCTCTGCAAGCGCCGCAAGCTCAGCTTCATCACGAGGCAAGAGCTGAGGCGCATGTTGCAAAAGCGTAACCTTCACACCAAGCAAACTCCACAATGTTGCAAACTCACATCCTATAGGTCCCCCGCCTACAATAACAATTGATTGAGGAACATACTTTTGCACTACAACATCACGGTAGCGCAGCACATGAATCTTCTCATCACACACAAAAGAAAAAGGCGCATCGGTGGCACCCGTTGCAATCACAAATGCCTTTGCAGAAATTTTTTTTGTAGTGCCAACAAGCACCGTATGCGCATCAAAAAACCTTCCTCGCCCCTTCACCACATGCACCCCACGATCACTCAAAAAACGCTTCGCCAACGCACCGTTTTCATACAACGACGTAAGAAGCGCATCTTTTCGCTTTTGCATCTTTGCAAAATCAAATCGAATATCTTTTGCAAATACTCCCAAGTGAGGCGCATCATGCTTAAACGTGTAATACGTTCGCGCAGCATGCAAAAGAGCCTTTGTAGGCGTACATGCAGAAAAAGAGCATTCCCCTCCCAAGCGATCCTCTTCAACTAAACAAACAAAAGCACCCGCCTCTGCAGCGCGTTCAGCGGCCGCAATTCCCGCAGAGCCTCCCCCAAGAACCACAACATCGTAATCGTATTTCTTTTGCATACTCATCGTGTCACAAGACGCCATAAATGGCGTCTCTACATCCACCTCACTATCCGTTCAATCCGTCCCAACTTCACAACTTCCCTACTTCACTACTTCACTCATCGTATCCCACAACTCAGGATATCCATGTTGTTGTAAATAATACCACCACTCTACTCCCCAAAAACTTACTTCAGAAAACCCTGCTGCACGTGCGTAGGCAAGATTATTAAGCGCGTCTTGCGAAGTAAAAAGTAAAGATGCAGCCTTAGAAGAAAGATAACGCGGGTGACTAGTAAACCATGGCTCCATTTGTAATTCAGAAATAACAACATCATGTGAAAAAAGGAACGGCACCCGCATAAGTACGTACCACCCCGTAGGAACAGGAAGAGTAAACGAGCCAAAAAGCGAATGACTTGTTTTTCGGTACATACTCACTCCAATACGATCCGCAAAGGGTGCAACCGATCCCCACATTTGTTGCTCTCCGCTTACCGTCATTTGTATCTCTGCATCAGGATCAAGCGTTCGAACCAAATCAATTTCTTCTTTAAGTAAATCAATATCTGGATCGGGACAATCACCAAAGGCAAAGAATAACTCATTCTCCACCTGCCACACATCAACAACAGGAGCATAGCGAATAACCGCTTTATCTATGTACGCAAGAAGTGACTCACGATACACGTCACGATCCCTTGAGTTCACCCACGCAGGAACAAAACACTCTGGCCAACGAGGAACTTTCGCACCAATGACCATATGTATCGAAACATCAGCACTCTGCATTTTTGCAACAGCAAGATCAACATCATTCCAAACGAAAACGTCAGACTCTCGCTCAATTGCATCCCAATACAAAGGAAATCGAACAAAAGCAGGATGGAAGGCATCAAGCGTTGCAGCAAGGGTTTCTTGAGCATCTAATCCTAATGACTCCGCGTACATGGAAGAAAACGTAAAGCCATACACAGGACGTGATTGCGCCTCACGAAACGCATACGCACCAAACAAGACAAGCACGCCAAGCGCCCAGAATAGTATCGCGTAAAAAATGGCGCGTCCTCCAGACATGCAAAGTATTAAATCTCCTCTTTCTTTTCACGTACAAATGCCAACCATCCTTCAACAAACTCAATCGCAACCTTAAGAGGGGCTTCAACAATAAAATCAAAGAAGTAAATGAATACATTAATTTTTGAAACCTTGGTGGAAAGCCATGAACCTGCCTGCACAATAGGCAAAAAGAGCACATCAAACAATGAACCAAAAAATCCTGAACGAGCATCAGACAACACAATATCGCGAACCGACATACGAATACGAATACCGAAAAACGTTACCAGCGAAAGAAAGAACAAGAACAACCCAATAGAAAGCCCATGGAAACCAAGTGCATGAAGCGTGGATCCAATCGCGCTATAAACAGCGACAAAAAGCACCGCATACATAGCCGCAAATACCGCGGTCCATGACGTACGCTTATGCGCCTTAATACGCGTATGTAAAAGTGGATGGTCTGCACCAACCGCAAGCGCACGAGCCGCAGCCGTATAATCAGTAACGTTCGAATCGCCAGGAAGTGAAACCGACAATCCAATCACCGCCAAAAAGAAAGGGTGAAAAAGAATATTTACAAACAAGGGATACATCGGAACATCCCCATTGTGCAAAAAGAGATCGTACGGCAATTCAATAAGCAACGCTAAAAGCATTTTTGTAAGAAACAAGAACGCAACCGAGCGTACAACGGTTCTTCGCAAACGCACCTGGAAATCTTCAATACGCTTAGAAAGCTCCGCTGCAACCGCTCGATCAAGCGCAGCAGAATCATGGAAGAGTGCAGCATCAGGCTTTGCGCTATGGAGTGCATTTGCAATAACACGGAAAAGGCCAGCCTTTCGACGAATAAGACGCATGAGACGATCAGCAAGTGGATTTGCAATATCGCTCTCAATCGTATGTACAATACGAAGAAGATGCGCAGCAATTTCTTGCACACGCTCAGGAGATGCATGTTGCCAATCAGGGTAGTACAACGTCAAAACACGATACCGCAAAATGCCTACGTTAGACTTAAGAAGCACGCGATGTACTGCGGTATACAAACGAAGATCCTTTTCTTGATCAGAAAGCTTAAGCGCAGGATCCCAATCAATACGCTTTTTAAGCGCATCATACATAAAAGAAGCAAGCGCCTCTTCATGCGTGATAGGAACGAGAAGTTGATCAAGATCAGTTGCAAGAACATCAAAAATCCATCGATATAAATCTTCACGCTCTTTTGGGGAACGCCCAGATACCGCCTTCAACAAAACTTCGTATTTCTGAATCGCCTGCTCAATAACTTTTGAAAATGCGAGTGGAATGGTTTTATTTGGAAGATACTTTGCCCATACCAATTCACGCATCAAATCAGAAGCGTGCTCGGACAGGTCACGCTCAGCTCCTGCATAGCGTTTCATAATACGCAAAATAGCATTGCGCCGGAGCAAGTGATCTTCTTGGTAATCAAACGTATTACGAATCTTTTCGTACACCGTTGCTGCAGAAGAAGCAGGAGAGCTTACTTCAAGCAATTCTTCGCCTGCCTTTTCCTGAAAAGGGGCGTGAGGATGAAGCTGGGGAGCAAGGTTTTTTAACACGTCAGACATACGAAAAGGGCTAGAACAGAGAGCGTTCAGTGGATTTTTCAAGAAGAACCATGGCCTCGTCGGCAGTATCAACCAAACTAAACAAACGAATATCCAGACGATCAATCGCATCGTACCTGCCGTAGACCGTTTCTTCAAGGAAACTTACAAGGGGAGTCCAATAATCCTTTCCCACCAAAATCACAGGAATGCGCTCAGACTTTTTGGTTTGAATAAGTGTAAGAATTTCAAAAAGCTCATTAAGTGTGCCAAAACCACCCGGAAAGTACACATACGCCTGGGCACTCGCCGCAAACATCACCTTTCTCGTAAAAAAATAATGAAAAGAAATACCGTGCGTAACATATTTGTTTGTACGCTGTTCGTGAGGAAGTTGAATATTAAGACCAACCGAAATTCCTCCACCCTCAAATGCACCCTTATTTGCGGCCTCCATAATTCCAGGGCCTCCGCCGGTTACCACGGTAAAGCCCTTTTGCGCAAGCATCTTTCCTAAGCGCTCAGATTCCTTGTACCAAGGATTCGTAGGCGGGATACGCGCAGATCCAAAAACAGAAATTTCCCGACGCATGGTAGAAAGAAACTGAAAACCCTCAACAAACTCCGCCATCATGCGAAAAATCCTCCACGTAAGATCGGCCATACGAGGCGGACGCGCACCCTGCTCGCACATTTTTCGCTCCTCGGAAGTAAGGGGCACCTTGCATACTCCCCCTTCGCATTCAGCTATTTTGCTTCCTCCAAACAAGTTTCGCATATAAAGCTAGTGTACCATTTTTATCCTTCTGCAGGGGGATGTCTTCCCCAAAGAACGCTTTCTTGAGGAAGCTTTTCTGCATATGCCAAAATTTCTGGCCACTCCGTTGCAACAAACACCACCAAGGCACTTGCGCAAGCTTCATCAAGGCCAATTGAACGCCCCACAGGAAGACCAATTTCCTGAACCATGGGATCAAACCACCGCACAGGAATATCTTGCGCAAGAAGCCCAGCAATAATCTCAAGGGCAGGGGCTGAACGAGTGTCATCAGTGCCCGCTTTATACGCAACACCAAGCACCGCAACATGTCCACGCCCTCCTGCAGAACGATGCGCTCGTACAATTTTTTCAAGAAATCGCGCACGCTGACGTGTATTTCGTGCCTCAGCTTCATGCACAAGAGGCAGAGAAATATGTCTATCTCGTGCAGTCGCAAGAAGCGCTTGCGTATCTTTTGGAAAACAGCTCCCTCCATAGCCTAACCCATGCACTAAGAACTTCGAACCAATTCTTGAATCGTAGCCCATGCTCTTCGAAATAATCCGCATATCTGCACCAACTTCTTCAGCAAACTCACTCATCTCATTTACAAAACTAATCTTCGTTGCAAGAAATGCGTTTGCTGCATATTTCGCAAGTTCAGATGTCACACAATCAGTTGTAATAATCGCAACTCCCTCTTGTTGCCAAGAAGCATAAACTTTCGTAAGTACATCGAGAGTCTTTTGATCATGCGCACCAAAAACAATACGGGAGGGGAAAAGGGCATCCCGTACCGCCGTACCTTCAGCTAAAAATTCAGGATTTGATGCAAAAGAAAGATTGGGAAATCGCTCACCAAGCATTGCGCAGGTTCCCGGAGGAACCGTGGATTTTACAACAAATATGCAGCCAGGAAATTTCTGTTCACATTCTTGCGCGGCAAGAATAACCGCCGAAAGATCCGCCCGACCATCTGCAGCTTGAGGTGTCCCTACTGCACAAAAAATAACATCAGGAATCCCTAAAGAAGAATCGAGAGAATCTAGAAACAATATATTTCCCCTCTGAACACCCTTCTGTAAAAGCTCTTGAAGATCCGGTTCAAAAAAAGGAATCTTCCCACTCTTCAATAGCGCAATACAATCCGTATTCACATCAACAACGGTCACCCAATGATGCTCAGCAAATACTCCCGCAGTTACGAGTCCGACCCAGCCGGCACCGATGATGTAAATATTCATAATATGAAAGTGTGAAGTGATAAGTTATTAGTATGAAGTGGGTGGATGTTATGTTTTGGGTTGGGCTAGGAGGCTAGGCGGGTT
>ERZ1292633.4064-Hain-H41-02um-R1-4064-length-13770-cov-7_pt1 | contig 13770 bp, 10 predicted proteins | sample MGYA00564406_ERZ1292633 | MGnify/ENA primary metagenome ERZ1292633 (study PRJEB36523, sample SAMEA6512639) | groundwater metagenome | collected 2019-01-08 | study: AquaDiva: Metagenomics assemblies of 32 groundwater samples
ACAGTTCAGGCTGCCTTCGTCGGTGAAGGCGGGCTGACTGGGGATTTCGGGTTAATACGCAGCGGGAATAAATTTACAGGCGCCGAAAGGTTTAAGAAGGCCCCTGTGTATCGCGGGTTCACACGCTTGATCGAGTCCGACGGAACGGACGCCTCAGGCTTCTGACGGCAGCAAGGCTGCATATTCCAATCCAAGGAAGATCCCCAAACGGTGCGAGTCCATTCCCCGCACGGCAGATCGCGGACACGAAGACCCTCAGTTCCACTAGAACGCATGTTCGATAAGGCTAAAATGCTAAAATAAGCCGTGGATGTGATTCGAGTTCTGGGCGCTAGGCAGCACAACCTTAAAAACATCAGCCTCAATATCCCGCGCGGGAAGTTCGTCGTCGTGACGGGGCTGTCGGGCTCCGGGAAATCGTCCCTGGCTTTCGATACCCTCTACGCCGAGGGGCAGCGCCGCTACGTCGAATCCCTGTCCGCCTATGCCAGGCAGTTCCTAGAGCTGATGGATAAACCTGACGTCGATTTGATCGAGGGTCTTTCGCCGGCCATCGCCATCGAGCAACGCAATCCCTCGCACAACCCGCGCTCCACGGTCGCCACCGTCACCGAGATCTACGATTACCTGCGCCTGTTGTACGCCCGGGTGGGGCACCCCCACTGCCCCCAGTGCAAAACGCGCATAAAAAAACAGTCGGCGCAGGCCATCGTGGGCGAGGTCCTGCGCACGCGCCTCAACGAGTCCGTGGTCGTTTACGCGCCGTTGGTACAGAGTCGTCCTGGAACCTACGAGGATCTCTACAAACGCCTTCAGCGTTCGGGATTCGTCTCCGCGCGCACCGACGGGACAGTTCACGAGCTCGGCTCCCCTCCTCGACTCGACCGCTACAAAAAGCATGTCATCGAACTGTTCATCGACAAACTCAAGGTCGTTCCAGATGACAAGCAACGACTGGCCGATTCCATCGAAATCGCGCTGAAGGAGTCGCGCGGGCTCGTTCGCGTGGAACCCGCCGGTGATCGCGCCTCCGGCAGCCTCCATTCCGAACATCACGCCTGCCCTCACTGCGGCATGAGTCTGCCTGAAATCGAACCGCGCCTGTTCTCCTTCAACTCGCCCTACGGCGCCTGCGCGGCGTGCGATGGCCTGGGAGTCAAGACGAATGTCGATGAGGACCGCATCATCCCCGATCCGACGAAAACCATCGAAGAGGGCGCGATCCTCGCCTGGTCCGACCCGGTCACTACGCGAACCAACCGCTGGAAGAAATCGTGGTCCGGTTACTACTCCGAAATCCTCGAGCAAATCTGCGGGCAGTTCGACATTCCCTTGGATAAACCGTGGAACACGCTGACCGACAAACAGCGCGACATCATTCTCCACGGGGGCGGGACGTATACGCCCTCCTGGGCGAAAAATCCCCAGGAATTCGAAGGCGTCATCAAGAATCTGGAGCGCCGCCTCAAAGAATCCGAGTCGGATTTCGTCAAGGGAGCCATCGCCGAGCGCTTCATGGGGCGCGCCGTGTGCCCCTCCTGCAAGGGCGCGCGCCTCAAGGCCGAGGCTCTCGCCGTCAAGGTGGGAGGCCTGGGAATCGACGCCGTCGTCAAGCTTTCGGTCGATAAGGCACGGAACTTTTTTAAAAACCTAGAGCTGGGCGACCACGAACGCGCCATCGCAAGACAAGTCCTCAAAGAAATCGTCTCACGCGTGGATTTCCTCTCCGCTGTCGGGCTCGATTATCTCACGCTCGATCGAGCCTCGGAAACCTTGGCCGGCGGGGAGGCCCAGCGCATTCACCTCGCCACTCAAATTGGTTCGGGGCTGACCGGGGTGATGTATGTCCTCGATGAGCCCTCCATCGGCCTGCACCCGCGAGACAACACGCGTCTGTTGCGCACGCTGTGCCGCCTGCGCGACTTGGGCAACACCCTGATCGTTGTCGAACACGATGAGGAGACCATCCGCTGCGCGGATTGGATCATAGACTTGGGGCCGGGTGCTGGCGTCCATGGAGGCAAAATCGTCGCCCAGGGGAAAATCGGCGACATCCTGCGCGCCAATGAATCTTTGACCGGGGCCTATCTGCGCGGCGAAGGCCAGCGCCCCCCTCCCTCCTCCAACCGCCCCCCTAAAGGCTGGCTCAAGGTCCGGGGAGCCAAACAGTTCAACTTAAAACACCTCGATGTGGATGTGCCTCTGGGCATGCTGGTGTGCGTCACCGGCGTGTCGGGCTCGGGAAAATCGACGCTGGTCCATGAAATCATCTACAAGGCCTTGGCCAAAGAGCTCCACGGCTCAAAAGAGGAACCCGGCGCCCATAAATCATTAACGGGTGGCGAGCAGCTTGACAAAATCATTCTCGTCGATCAATCCCCGATCGGCCGCACCCCCCGGTCCAATCCCGCCACCTATACCGGACTTTGGAGCCCCGTCCGAGACCTATTCGCTCTGCTGCCCGCCGCCAAAGCCCGCGGTTACAAGCCCGGCCGATTCTCCTTCAACGTCAAGGGCGGACGCTGCGAGAACTGCCAAGGCGACGGCATGCTGCAGATTTCCATGCAATTTCTCCCCGACGTCTACGTTCAATGCGACGAATGCAAGGGGCGGCGCTTCAACGAGGAGACCCTCGCGGTCCGTTACAAGGGAAAGAGCATTTCCGACATTCTATCCATGACCGTTTCGGAGGCGCGGCTATTCCTTGGAAGCTACTCCAAAATGGCTCGAGTCCTCGCAACGCTGGAAGACGTGGGCCTGGGCTATATCGCCCTAGGACAAAGCGCGACGACCCTTTCGGGCGGAGAGGCGCAGCGCGTCAAGTTGGCCACGGAACTCTCCCGCCGCGGCACCGGCCGCACGTTGTATGTGCTCGACGAACCCACCACCGGCCTGCATTTCGCCGACGTGGCCAAACTCCTCGAGGTGCTGCACCGCCTCGTCGACGCCGGCAACAGCGTCCTCGTCATCGAACACAACACCGCGGTCATGCGCTCCGCCGATTGGCTGCTCGACCTCGGTCCCGAGGGAGGCGATCAAGGAGGGGCTTTGGTCGCCTCGGGACGGCCCCGAGACATCATCAAGACCAAGGCTTCGCACACCGGCCGTTACCTCGCGTAAGACGATCATCTCGGGGAGCTTTTAGGGGAGGCCTCCGGAATCGCGCGAAAATCCGCCTGAACCCGTGGAAAACCCCTTGAATGAACCGTTTTTGCGAGAGGCCCCGGACTCTCCTCCCTCATCGACCCCGCGTCGCTCGGCCGTCGACAACGCCGCGATTCGACGCTTATGAATGGGATCGGCCAGCCAAAGGCGCCATTTCATTTCGAGGTCGGCAACCGAACGGTAGCGATAGGCCAGCCAAAGCGATTGCGCCACCGGTCGGCCATCGCGCATATGGACGCAAAAACTCTTAAACTGCAGTCGCGAGTGCTTGCGCAGCAGGAAGTGGATCAGGGAGTAAGCCTGGACATACCATTGAGAGACGGCGTTTTGATCATCGTGCAAGTCATTGGTCGGGGTCACCGCGAAAAAAGCGTCCAAGGAGGGGAAGCTCTTGGGCTCGGTATACGCCATCCGTTGGTACCAGCCCGACGTCTCGGGCTTATCCGGCAAGTCCGCTTCCTCCAGCATCGCCAAGCCCTCGTTGATCCAAACGGGGGGTTCGCGCCGCGCGTTCCGCCAAAAACCGTCGAAGAGAAGGTGCGTCGTCTCATGAGCCATGACTTGGGCTAATTTCCGAGGATCGCGCATCGCCGCCAAGGCGACGGCTCTGCGTTCGTAGATGGCAAGACCGTTCGACCACGCCGGGGGCTTGAATTCCCCTCCAAGATAGGATTCCTGATCGTCATAGACGAACAAATTAATCCTCTCTTTGAGCATCCACGGTGAGAAGACCCCCAAATCCATTTTCAGTCGAAAATACGCGCGCTCGGCCGCCATGGAAAAGCCACGCGGCAGCCAGGGCGATTGATGCCTGATTGTAAAATGCGGCGTGAGCGTCTGACGCCAATTCAAGGTCTCTTGGGACTTGGCGAGAGCGGGGATTGCGATCAGGCACGCGCCGAGAAATGCCGCTTTCACGTCATGAGTCTAACACATGAATTCATTGTTCGCCAGACGGGATTTTGGTAAAATGTCACGTCGACGGTGGGACGGGATTCTCTTAAGAATCGAACGAAAATCGGAAAGCCGCTTATTGGGTGATTCCCCCTGCCGTTAGGAATTTTTCTGCGGCCTGCCAGGAGAAACGATGGCCATCATGCGGACGCTGCTTCTTAACCCCCCTTCTTTCGAAGGCTTCGACGGAGGGGCGGGCGCCAGGTATCAGGCGCGACGAGAGATTCGTTCCTTTTGGTACCCCACCTGGCTGGCCCAACCCGCCGCGCTCATTGCCGACTCCAAGCTTATCGACGCCCCGGCCGACGATTTGACGCTCGAGGAGGTCCTCCACAAAGCGCGAGGTTTCGAGCTGTGCGTCATTCACACGTCCACGCCCTCCTTCGACAATGACGTCAAAGTGGCCCAAGCCCTCAAGAAACGAGATCCCGCGCTGCTCATAGGCTTTGTCGGCGCCCATGTCGCCGTCCTTCCCGAGGAATCCCTCGCCGCCGCTCCCATCCTTGATTTCGTCGGCCGCGAAGAGTTCGATTTTACGATCAAGGAAATCGCGGAAAAAAAGCCATTCGACCAGATCGCCGGTCTGTCCTACCGCAAGGACGGACACATCGTGCACAATCCCGACCGGACCTTGATCGAAGAGATGGACCATCTTCCCTCCGTACTCGACGTCTACAAGCGGGATTTGACGATCCCCAATTACTACATCGGCTACCTGAAGCATCCCTATCTCTCGCTTTACACCGGCCGGGGATGCCCCGCGCGCTGCTCATTCTGCCTTTGGCCCCAGACGGTGGGCGGACACGTGTATCGGACCAGGTCTGCCCGTTCGGTCGTCGCCGAAATGGCACGAGCCAAGGAGCTGTTCCCCGAGGTCAAGGAGTTTTTCTTCGATGACGACACGTTCACCGCAGACCTGCCCAGGGCAGCGGAGATCGCCAAGGGCCTTGGGAAGTTGTCCATCGTTTGGTCATGCAACAGCCGCGCGAACGTGCCCTTTGAATATCTCAAAATATTCAAGGACAACGGCTTGAGACTGCTGCTCGTGGGATATGAATCGGGCAACCAGCAGATACTCAACAACATCAAGAAAGGCGTGCGCGTCGACATCGCCAAGGAATTCACCCGCAATTGCCGGAAACTCGGCATCATCATTCACGGCACGTTCATTTTGGGTCTGCCCGGCGAGACGCAGGAAACGATCGAGGAATCCATCAAATACGCGTGCGCTTTGAACGTCGATACGATCCAGGTGTCTCTGGCTGCGGCCTACCCGGGCACGGAACTCTATCGCCAGGCCATGACCAACAAGTGGTACGATGAGAAAACGTTGGTGCGCAACGATGGGACCCAGGCGTCCGCCATTCAGTATCCCCATCTTCCCGCCGCCGCCATCGAAGCGGGAGTCAAACGGTTTTATTCGAAGTTTTACGCTCGCCCGACGCCGATACTGCGCATGCTCATCAGCATGGCCAAGGATCCCGTTGAACGCCGCCGCCGCCTAAGGGAAGGCCGGGAGTTCCTCGATTACCTGCGCGGGCGCCAGAAGCCGATTCAGAGCCGTCTCGCCCCGGCCGAAAGCAAACACAAGGAGACGGTCGCCGCCTTGACCTCATAATATCATCGGCATGAACTGGGATGTCCTCGGTTTGGGGATGTTGACGGCTGCGGTCGCCGGCCGTGCCGCATTTTCGGCCTTTGCCCTGGCCTGCGGCTCATTCACCCTCGCATTTTCCCTGCTCACGGCCGTGCTGGCCCGGCGTTTATTCAGTTCGGGAGTGCGCCTCTCACCCACCCCCCTTGCGCCGATCACTCTCATTAAACCGCTCAAGGGCGAGGACCCGTCCCTCTACGACAACCTCGCCAGCTTTTGCCGTCAGGATTATCCCTGCTTTCAGATCCTCTTCTGCCTCTCGAGTCCAGATGATCCCGCCCTGGCCGTCGTTTCCCGGCTCAAGCGTGAATTCGCCGACTCCGACATTGAGGTGATCGTCTCTAAAAATCGCATCGGCTATAATCCTAAGATCAACAATATGGCCAATGCTTACGCTTTCGCCAAATATGACCTCTTGCTGATGTCCGATGCGGATATCCGCGTGGGACCCGATTTTTTGCGTCGGATGGCCGCCCCCTTCGCGAATCCCGCAGTCGGAATGGTCACTTCTTTTTATCAGGCCAGCGGCGTTCGCGGCTTTTGGGGTCATATGGAAGCCTTGTCGATCAACGCGAATTTCCTGCCTCAAGCCGCGTGCGCGGCCGGCTTCGGAATGCGTTTTGCCATGGGCGCGGCGATGATGGTCCGACGAAAAGCCCTCGAACAGACCGGGGGCTTTCGTAATCTCGCCGACCATTTGGCCGACGATTTTTGGCTGGGCGTCTCGGTCCAAGACGCCGGTTGGCGCCTGGAGATGGCCGAAGGCGTCGTCGACTCCATTCCCGACATCAATGACGGCGTCGATCACTTCAAGCACCTGGTCCGTTGGGCCCGGACGATCCGCCTGTGCCAGCCGGTTGGATTTTACGCCAGCCTGATCCAACACGCCTTCTCGCTTTTGACCCTGCGCATGATCGTACAAGGCCCTGACACGTGGGGCTTTGCTTTGATGGCGGGCATCTGGGCCTCAAAAGCCTTCGCCAGTTTTGTCCTCGCCGGACACCTGGGCCGTCGGCAGGATTTGAGCTCGCTGTGGCTATTACCGATCGCGGAATGGTTCGCCTTTTCCGCCTGGATCGCCGGAAGCGCGTCCAACACGGTTCTGTGGCGCGGAGAAGTCTACACGGTCGAGTCCCGTGGACAGCTACAGCCGGTCGCTCCCCTAGCGTCCGCCGCCCTCGCCGAGCCCTAGGGCGATGTTCAAGGCGCGACGTTGGTTTAGCGCGACCGTCTTGGTATTGGGGTCGTTGACATTCATCTATCTTCTGATCTCCTTCGGTCCTAGACTGGTTTGGGACCAATTGAGGCGTTTCGGCTGGGGCTTCGCGCTCGTTCTGCCGTTCCAGATACTCGACCATATGGTCAACGCCTTGGGCTGGCGTTTCGCGTTTACACGCGCCGACGCGGCTCGCGTCTCGTTTTGGCGGCTCGTCAAGGTTCGAATCGCGGGCGACGGCGTCAATTACCTGACTCCCAGCGGCAATATCGCTGGAGAATTCGTTCGCCCGGCGATGATGGGAGAATGCGTCCCTTACGATGCCATGGTCACCAGCGTCATCATCGCCAAAGCCGCGCAAGCCTGGGGGCAGGCCTTATTCGTCTTGGTGGGACTTGCCTGGCTGCTGCATGATCGCAGTTACAGCTTTCAAGGACGCCAGGCCTGGTGGGCCACGCTCAGTATGGGCGTTATTATCGGAGGAGTGGCCCTGGTTGTTTGGGCGCTGACGGCAGAGCCGCCCGATTGGCTCAGCCGACGCTTTCCCGCCGCCGTCGCCTCCACCGTCGGACCCCGCCGGAGGCTGCGTGAATTTCTGCGCCGCCATCCAGCGCGCCTGGTTCTTTCCACCCTCTGCTTCATTCTGGGCTACGCCTGGGGCGCCGCCGAGATTTGGCTGATCGCGAATTTAATGGGCTTGGATCTCTCCGGCCGCCAAGCCTTGACGATTGAATTTCTTTCCAACGTCATCGACGCCATGATGTTTATGGTTCCCGCAAAGATCGGGACCCAAGAGGCCGGCAAAGCCGTTATTTTCTCGGGATTAGGTCTTGCGCCAAGCGCCGGCTTTACGCTGGCGATCATCCGCCACGCGCGAGAATTGATTTGGGCCGCCGGCGGCTTTTTGTTCTTTGCCGCGCATCAACGCAAACTCAAGACTTGAGCGGAATCAATAAGCCGGCGGAGGAGCCCCCCCGTAGGCGGTGACCCTGCCTGCCATACTCATCGTATAGCCCCAGCCGCTGTATGGAGAGACGGAACCCGCCTTGCGCCGAACGGCAGAGACACCTCCGCCAAGCCCGCACGCCCCCCCGCCGCAAACCCAGCCATCGTAGGATTTCACGGAGAAATCCATATCGGCGAGATAACGGCAATAAACGAGCGCACACGCGCCGTAGGGAGGGGTCTGGGGACAAACACCGGCGCCACAGCTGCTGTTGGGAAACTGGCCGACGGCGAAGGTCGAGTTGTGATCCAAAGCGAACATCCGGTTCGTCGTCCCGAGCATATTAACCAGCGCCACGGCATCGTCGGCTTTGCTGGTCTCGACGCTGCGTAAATATTGGGGTACGCCGTAGGCCGAGAGAATCCCAATGATCATAATGACAATCAGCAACTCGACAAGAGTATATCCGCCCCGGTCTTTCTTCATGTTCCTCACCTCCCACCAATATTTGAGAGCTTGAAGATCGGCATAAAAACCGCAAGAACGATGACGCCGACCAGCGCTCCGATAAAAACGACCATGATCGGCTCGATAATCGCGTTAAAGCGTCGTGTAAATTGATCGATTTGTTCCTTGTAGAATGCCGAGAGCGTCACCAGCATGTCGGGCAGCTTGCCGGACTCCTCGCCCATGAACATCATTTCGGTGACCAGCGTCGGCAAAGCGCCTGTTTTCTTGAAGGCCTGTGAAATGGATTTTCCTCCGGCGACGTCGCTTTTGACGGATGTCAACACGCGTTTGAAGATGATGTTGTTGGCAAAGACCCCCTCCAACACCGTGATCGCGTTCAAAATGCTTACGCCGGACTCGATGAGCGTAGACATCGTCGTCAATAGACGTTCGACCATCATGTTGCGAACGAAACCGCCAAACAACGGCATGCCGAAAATGAGCTGCCATTTCGTCTCCTGGCCAGATTCGGTCGACGTATAGGCGTTCCAGGCGAACCAAATGGCCACTATGGTGATGATAAGTCCCAGAAGATGGTGCACCAGGATATTCGAAACCATGATGATCAACGCCGTCAGGGGAGGGAGTTTGACGTTGAAGCTCGCGAAAATATCCGCGAACACCGGAACGATCTTGATGATGAAAAACGCCAAAACACCGAGGGAGACCGTCAGCAACACGCCAGGATACGCCAAGGCCGTGATGAGCTTACCCTGAATTTCCGCTTGAGAATGAATGTAGGCGCCAATCTGCTTGAGAACTTTGGGCAATTGTCCACCCATCTCTCCCGCCTGAACAAGAGACACCCACAGCGTATCAAACGCCTTAGGATGTTTTTCCAGCGCCTTGTACAAGGCCGTGCCGCTGGCGACCTCCTTGGTGATGTGGCCTAAAGCGTGCTGAAGAGCCTTGGAACTCGAGTTTTCCCCGAGAAGCGACAAGGCTCGAACCAACGGGACGCCGCCGTTAAGAAGGGTCGCCAACTGTTCCGCGAAAAATTCCAAGTCGCGCAAGGCCGGGGTTCCGCCGCCCGATTGGCCTTTGCCGCCAAATACTCCTGCTGTTCTTTCAGCGGAAATCGAAAGGATGAAGCAGCCTTTGGCTTGGAGAGTGTTGATCGCCTCATTCTCATCCGAGGCCTCGATCGCCCCCGAAGAGGTCTCTCCCTTGCTGTCTTGAACGGTATAGGAGTATCGCCCCATTGTCGATTCAGTGTAACAGGCAGGCCGTGAACTGTCAATCCAGGACGGTCACCGACATTACTTCGTCGATGGTCGTAAGTCCCGCGATAACTTTTCGAAAACCGCTGGCCCTCATCGTCCACATCCCCGCTTCTTCCGCCGCCTTCTTAAGTTTGCCGACATCCGCGCCGTAACGATAGATGATCTCCCGCATAAATGCGTTCAATTTGTACACTTCATAAATCGCTTTCCGGCCGGAGTAACCGGTCCGGGAACACTTGTCGCACCCGCGAGCCTCGAAAAACGTGATCGAAGCCGGATCAGGCGTCTCGGCGAGAAGCGCCTCCCTGACGACCTGAGCGGCGAGGTCCGGGGGGACTTTCGCGGGTTTCTTGCAGAAAGGGCACAACAGACGCACCAACCTCTGCGCCGCGGCCAGCTGCAGCGAATTGGCGAGCATGAACGGCTCTATACCCATGTCGATGAGACGGGCGACGCACGAGAGCGCATCGTTGGTATGCAGCGTGGAAATCACGAGGTGACCGGTCAGGGCGGCGCGCAGACATGTCTGGGCGGTTTCTTGGTCGCGAACCTCTCCGACCAGAATGACGTCCGGGTCTTGACGCAAGAACGAACGCAAGGCCGAAGCGAAGGTCAGGCCGATGTTGGCCCGCACTTGCACCTGATTGATCCCTTCGATCTTCAATTCCACAGGATCTTCGATCGTCATGATGTTGATATCCGAGCTCTTGATGGTATTGAGGATCGCGCCCAGCGTCGTCGTTTTTCCCGAGCCCGTGGGGCCCGTCATGAAAAACAGGCCGTGCGGCTTGTTCGCCGCCTCAAGGATATCATCGCGCTGTTTGGGGTCGAGGCCGACTTTGTTGATATCAAGATCGACCGCCCCCTTGTCGAGCAACCGCATGACCACCTTCTCTCCGAAGACGCACGGACAGATCGACACGCGCAAATCGATGACCCTATTCTGAACCTTGATCGAGAACTGGCCGTCCTGCGGCAGACGACGCTCGGCGATATCAAGCTTGGACAGAATCTTGATGCGCGACACCAACGAATTTTGCAAGTGTTTGGGCGGGGGGCTGCGGTCATAAAGGACGCCGTCAATGCGAAAACGAAGTCCGATTCGGTCATCGTATTTCTCGATGTGGATGTCGGAGGCCCGCTCCTGAATGGATTGCTTGAGAATGGCATTGATGAGCATCACCGCCTGGGTGCCGCTGGCATCGGTGATCACCTGGTCCAAATTCAGACGCTCGTCATTGATGTCAGGAACATCCTCGATCTCATCTGCGCCCTTATTGGCACTCAGGGTCTTATCGATGGCGCTCGCACCCAGGTAGAATTCGTCGATCGCCCTTAGGATTTGCGTTTTCGTGGCTATAAACGGCTGGATTTCATGGCCGGTCAACAGCTTGAGGTTATCGCGAAGAAGCACGTTGTCCGGATCGCTCAAGGCGACGGCAAGTACGCTGTCTTCAAGAAAGAGGGGCAGAACGCCGTTTTCGCGCGCGTAGCCTTCTGGAACGATCTTATCCAGATTTTGCCCTTTCTCGGACTTGAGAATTTTATTTTCGCGCGACGCATAAGGGATCGCCTTCTCGCGGGAAAGCACCGTGGCGATGTCTTCTTCCGTGCAATAGGCGAGCTTGACAGCGGCTTCGCTAAAAGAGCACTTGTTTTGGCTCGCCGCTTTGAGAGCCTTATCACGCTGTTCAGGGGTCAAAACCCCGTTCGCAACGAATATTTCAGCTAGACTTGCCATGCGCCTTGAGGCCTCCCCAGTCGATCAAGTATAGCCTCCAATTGATCATTGTCAACCCCCCCGCGGCCGCTGGGCTTTAATCGTTGACGACGGTCGGGGTAATTAAAATGATCAAATTCGAGTTGCTCTTTCTTGTAGAGGTGCTGGTGAAAAAATATTTGATGATAGGGATATCGCCCAAGAGCGGAACCTTGCGTACCACTTGGGTCGACGTGCTCCGCAGAAGACCGCCCATGACCAACGTCTGGCCGTTTTTAACGCGAACCAAAGTCGAGGCGGCACGCAGGATCGGATTGAACACCCGGTTGGCGGAGTTTGAAATCGCCGCCTCCTGAATGTCCGTGAAGGAAGGCTGAACAAGCATCGTGATAAAACCTTCCTTGTTGACTTGAGGCGTCACTCGCAGCGTTAAGCCCGTATCAAGACGTTCAACTCCCGAAACCGTAAGAGATTGCCCGCTTCCAGTGCCCGATTGCGTGACTTTAAATCCCACCGCTTCTTGAGCGCTGATCTGAATGACCGAACTCTTGTTGTTGAGAGCCAGGATCTTGGGCCTGCCCAGAAATCGCGCCTTCGAATTGGACACCAACGCTCGCAAGGCGATTTTTAAAGAGGTCAAGTCGAGGACGCTCGTCTTCAAATAGGTGCCGCTGATGATTCCTTCGGAGGCGGAACTCGCCGAGCTGTTGATCGAGCTGATCACCCCGATATTGGGCGTGAGAGGATCAAAAAAACGAGCCCCGCTCAATTTGGGAGGCAAATTCAAGGGGAAAGTCGTGTCGCGCATGCCCGCCGTAAAGCTACCGAGTTCCCCGTTGGGGCCGCCCCACTCAAATCCCAGTTCCCCGGTCTGACTGGTGTCCATTTCAATGATCTGGGCCTCGATCATGACCTGCGGGGCCTTCTTATCCAATTCGGCGATGATCTGTTCGACCTGGGGAAAAACTTCGGGGATGTCGGTGACGATCATGGAATTGGTGCGAGGTTCGATGACGACATGTCCGCCCTTGGTCAAGACGCTGGTCACCACGTTGATGACAGCCACGTCAGGCGGAGCCGACTCGCTTCTTGAAGATCCCGAGCTTGATGGGGAACCGCCCACACCGGGCATGCCGGTGTTCATGCTCGACCCGCTTGACGCCTGGGAATAAGCCGACTTCGCGGCGGCCGTTTCTCCGTCCAAGGGAATCAACGGCACGTAATTCAGAGAGTAAATACGAGTGATCTTATTTTCGACTTGGCGCGAACGGGGAGTGACCACATAGGTGTTGCTGCGTCCGATCTGTTGGTAGGTCAAGCCCTTGATTTCCAGCAAAACCTGCAGCGCTTCGCGGACGGTCACATTTTGAAGGAACGCGGTGACCCGCCGAGCCTCCAAACCCTCGGTAATGATGAAATTCACTTTGGCTTGGGCGGAAATTGTGTCGAGGAAGGTCGCCAAAGGCGCGCCCTTGACCCGCACTGTCACGCGCGCATCGAGGGGCGTTTGTGGGCCGGCTCCGCCTGAACGCGCCGGCGCCGTCGCTCCGATCTGCACGCCTTGAAGAGCCTTCGGGGTAATAAGAGTTTCCTCTTCTGAAGGCTTCGCTCCCCCCGCATCGGCCGGGGGCGCTGCGGCGGCTGCAGTCTCGGAAGACTCCGTCTCATCGATCGGGGCTCCGCCGGGCTGCTGAGGAGGCGGCTGCACAGACTCCTCCGTCGGTTGGGCGCGTCGACGTTGAGCCCATGCCTCGGCAGGAGCCGTCGCCGCTAAGGAGACGACAGTCAACGCTGCGAACGCGGCTCTCGCGATTTCAAAAAGGCGTGCGCGGAAACGAATCATAATGCCTCCTGCGGCCGGCTTCATTTAACGCTCTTGATAAACTTTTGGGTTTTATACTGAAACGTCACGCTCGACGCCGAAATCTTGATCACTTTCACTTGGCCAATGCGCTGCCCGACACCGACGACTTCGTTGTTTACAATGGCCTTTGAACCACCCTCGGGGCTGCTCACGATGCCCTGCAGCTCGACCGACGACTCAGGAGTCCAGCTCTTGCTGCGGACATCCTTCCTTCGGCGTTCATTTTCCAGGCGCTTTGTGGCGGTCTGCTTAAGATTCTCGTCCTCCCTAAGGCGAAGCATGTCATTAGGAGAGAGCATGGGGTCTCGTCGGAGAGCGCGCTGCGGCGGGAGTTCGATTTTCGGCGCGATCGTCTCGGGCGATGGCGCAATGGAAGCCGCCGCTGCGACCGCAGCCGATGACGTCGACGTCTGCGGTTTGGCCAAGGACGGGACGTCAAGCGCATCGACGGGCTCGGTCGCCGTCGACGCCGGAACCGGCTTCGCAATCGAAGTTGACACGGCCGCGGGCTGAGCGAG
>ERZ1292633.4066-Hain-H41-02um-R1-4066-length-13766-cov-29_pt1 | contig 13766 bp, 14 predicted proteins | sample MGYA00564406_ERZ1292633 | MGnify/ENA primary metagenome ERZ1292633 (study PRJEB36523, sample SAMEA6512639) | groundwater metagenome | collected 2019-01-08 | study: AquaDiva: Metagenomics assemblies of 32 groundwater samples
TGATGGAGCCCAGGAACATGGCAACTATCCCTCCTATGGCAAGGATCCCATAACTTGTGACCATTGCCTCAGCCACAAATAGGACGATAGATAGTAGAATCAGGAGGACCCCGGCATAATTCACAGGGATGGTCTGGAAGGCATAGAAGGCAAGTACGAGGCATATTGCCCCCAGTACCCCCGGGAATAGAGCCCCAGGGTTTGCCAACTCAAAATAGAGGCCTAAAAGGCCGAGCATCATCAGGATATAGGCCACATTGGGGTCGCTGATGGTGTTTAATACCATTCGGGCAAATCCCATTTCCTCCCTTACAATCTTTGCCCCTTTTGTCTTCAGCGTTACCTCTCCACTTGCGGTTATGACCTTCCTGCCGTCTGTCTGATTCAGGAGGTCATTAAGGTCTGCTGCAATGATATCTATTACATTTATCTTCAGGGCCTCTTCAGCAGGGATGGAGGCGCTCTCCTTTACGGCCTTTGCTGCCCATTCTGCATTTCTTCCGCGCTTTTCCGCCAGTCCCCTGATGTAGGCGACGGCGTCATTGGTAATCTTCTCGTTCATCTCTTTACTTACTTCACCGCCCCCTACATTCACAGGATGGGCCGCCCCTATGTTGGTTCCGCGGGTCATGGCCGCTATATTGGCAGCCATTGTTATAAGCACACCGGCAGATGCCGCCCTTCCGCCGCTTGGATGCACATAAACAATTACCGGTATCGGAGGGTTCAGGAGATCCTTTACTATCTCCCTCATCGCTGTATCAAGGCCGCCGGGGGTGTCCAGCTCGATTATGATCGCCTCATCTCCCGACACTGCCGCTTTTTTTATGGAACTTATGACGAATTCTGCTATGGTTGGATTTATGGCTGCCTGTACCTTTATTACGCGGACCTGTCTTTCCTCAGCATGGAGTATAGTAGAGAGGAAGAGGATCGACGCAGCTGTCAGGAGCAACGGAATTCTCTTATTGAACATAGCTAAATTTTAAACCTTTCAATAAATAATGCAACCTAAATCCTGTAATGGGACGCAGATTAAGGCGGATACCAACAGTAGGCGCTTCTAAGCGAACGCAGATAAAACAGATAGATACATGAAGTAAAGACATCACCCAAAAGGTGAATATATGTTTTTGTTTAAGTCTTTATATTATCAGTGTAAATCTGCGTCCATCTGCGTCCAAATGCTTTTTTTAAGTGCAGGTGAAAAGGGTTTTGCCAGGATATTGGGTTTGACAATGAAAACGGTAATGTGTTAATTTTACGCATCCTTGAATATGCTCATACGTACACTTCTTATACTTATTTTAGTCGCATCTCTTTCTGTGGCAGTCGATGCAGAGGTTGTGGAAAGGATTGTCGCCGTTGTCAATGACAATGTGATAACCATGGGCGACCTGAAAGAGGAGATGGCCATAAGAAGGCAGTTTGGGCTCAGTGCTGATAAGGCTGAAGTCCTTAACTATTTAATAGAAAGAGAGATAGTCTCTGATGAGGCCGGCAGGCTCGGTCTGACCATAACCATGGATGATGTGACTAAGGAGATAGTGCGTTTTGAAGAAACATTCACGTCCAAGAGCGAGTTTAACCTTTTTTTAGAGGGTTATGAGCTGGATCTTAAGGGTCTGTCCAGGAAGTTCGCCTCTTCAATTGCTGTTTACAAAGTCAGGGAGCAAAAAGAGGAGGCATCAGCAGGCAGGTATGATAAATGGCTGAGTGAGGCAAAGAAAAAGGCAGATATTAAAATATTGAGCAGTGAATAGGGTATAATACCCTTCGACAAGCTCAGGGTGAACGGTGTTAAAGTTGAATTAGTTTAATTTTCCCGTTCGTGGTGAGCCTGTCGAACCACTACAAGAGGCTCATAATAAAGGAGATTGCCATGTATGAATTGATGATAAAGACATCTTTTGCATCAGCTCACAATCTAAGGGATTATGAGGGCGCATGTGAAAGGCTGCACGGACATAACTGGAGGGTTGACGTATTTATAAAGTCAGAGAGTCTTGATTCCATAGGCTTGGCCCTTGACTTCAAGATACTGAAGGAAAAGACAAAGAATATAATAGAGGAGCTTGATCATAAGTATCTCAATGAGATTGAACCGTTTACAGAGATCAATCCCTCCTCGGAGAATATGGCAAGATACCTGTTTAAGCGCCTTTCCGAGGGGTTAACCCATTATCCTGTAAAGGTAAGCAAGGTCACTGTCTGGGAGTCGGAGAATGCCTGTGCCTCGTACTATGAAGAGTAAGAGTGTAAAAAAAGAGAGCACTTCGCCTCTACATATTCCTATGAAAGATATCCAGAGCCTTCCTGATACAAGGAAGATCCAGATAGACAAGGTTGGGGTAAAGGACATCAAATACCCTATAGTAGTTCTGGATAAGGTCAACGGCACTCAGCACACTATAGCCAGCATAAACATGTATGTGGACCTCCCTCATCATTTCAAGGGGACCCACATGAGCAGGTTCGTTGAGGTGCTAAATGAATATCGGCGAGAGATAAGCATAAAGAACTTCTTTGACATCCTTGCAGAGATAAGGAAGAAGCTGAATGCCAAGTCTGCCCATATGGAGATAGAATACCCTTATTTCATTGAAAAAGAGGCCCCGGTATCGAAGGCAAAGAGCCTGATGGATTACATATGCAGGTTCTCAGGGTCGGCCAGCGATGATGAAAAGGATTTCTATGTAGGGATAGTTGTCCCTGTTACAAGCGTATGTCCCTGCTCAAAGGAGATAAGTCTTCATGGGGCCCATAACCAGAGGAGCATTGTTTCCGTGTCAGTCAGATTCAAGAAGTTTATCTGGATGGAGGATATAATAAGGATAGTTGAGGATTCGGGGAGTTCCGAGGTATATTCCCTTTTAAAAAGGCCGGATGAGAAGTTTGTGACAGAGCAGGCCTACGAAAAACCCATGTTTGTTGAGGATATAGTCAGGGAGGTGGCGTCCCGGCTTAGTAAAGACCGTAATATCACATGGTTTCAGGTGGGATGTGAAAACATGGAGAGCATCCACAACCACAGCGCCTATGCCTTTGTCGAGGTGGACAAGAGGAATAAAAAACAGTGAGCATGAAAACTTGTCCCTTTTTGGTCTCAACTCAAAAAACCTAAAAAACAGCAATTGAACACAGATGAACACAGATAAAAGCATATGATTCACACAGATATCCTATTTAGCCTCTTAACTAAAATGGAGAGTCATTTGTTTTTTGTAACTCTGTGAAAATTTTAAATAATCTGTGGAAATCCGTGTTGAAATGGTCTTTATAGGATAATGTATTCTATTACTGCAACAACAAATAGAATGGCGCACGCGGGTAATATCTTCCTGTAAATCCCCCACATATCTGCACTGAAATATTCCCTTGTAAGTACAAGGCAGACATGGACCGGAGACATTAGGACTCCGATAAAGCCTGACGCAAAGGCTAATGATACTGCCCCTATCGGGAAGCCGGGCATAAGGTGCATCAAGAGAGGGAAGGTGCTGCCTACAAACCCCACTGTCACGCCGGTAAGAAGGCCGCTGATAAATGGGAGTATGACCAGCAACGGCATAAGAGGGATCCCCCAGGATAAAAGAAGCTCACCTATATTGTTCACTGCCCCTGTCATCTCCATCAATTCCTTGAAAAGCATCACACCCAGGATCAGCAATATCACATCAAGTGATAGTCCATGCCTTATTGCACGTAAAATCCTGGAAACCGAATATCTGTAAAAAAAGAAGAGGGCGACTGAGAGGAATAGAAGGGCAATATGGAGTTCCATATTAAGCAGTATTACGAGTAAGATTATTGTTGTAATAGGAAGGAAGCTAAGCAGGCCTTCTCTGGAAACCCTTGCTGTATCTATCGTCTCACTTGTGCCTTTCATGCTGAAGATGAATCCGGTAACCAACATTGTAACGGCATAGATGAGATTAGCAAGGATCAAGGCCCTTAACTCCATGCCGGAGATGGCTGAGGCAAGGAGTATACCTGGATACAGGGGAAGCATAAGCTCCCAGGGATGCCTGAACCAGAAGTTGATAAACCCCTTTTCCTCTTTGGACATCTTCAACCCCTTTGTGGACTCTTCCACCATTGGGGCAGAAAAGTAAGCGCCGCCAAGAGAGGGCAACATCCCTATGAGGAGGGGCATGGAGATTATTATGAGTTTCCGGTTCCTGAAGAGGGACTTGGATGCCTCCATCATCCCGCGCAAGACGTTATTTTCTCGAAGCAGAAGCTCTACGACCCTTATTAAGGTCAATGAAAGGGTCAGCTTTATGGTGACCTGGTTCGTGGCAGCGGCCCCAATCGCTATAGCAATCTTATGGGGGGACATAAAGTACAGCAAGGCAAGTAATGCGGATGCAGCAAGAAGGACGTTCCCGATGCGGAACTTTTTTCTTAAAAGATAGGAAATAAGGGCAAGGACAGAAAACAGCTTGGCGATATCTAACATGGCTGCCATTATAACCCAAAGCCTTTTTGGGATGAAGGCAATTCTGCCAAAGATGTGACCTTCTATTAAAAGCTTGAATAATGAGGAAAAAGTGTGATATTAGATTGCTTGAACTAGTCTAAAGCTTGTAACCTTAAATATCTAAGGAGGATGAGATGGACCAGAAGGGATTGCTTGACGAAGAGGAAGGGAAGTCAACCGGGGATGAATTTGAGGGTTTTGAGGAGACGCCAAAGGCGTCCAAGAAGGGCAATAAAAATCTTCTGCTTGGCGGGCTCCTGCTGATTATTGTGGCGCTTGCTGCCAACTTCTTTCTGCTGAAGAAAGAGGAACCGGTTGTTCCGCCGGCTCCGGTGAGAATCCCGATAAAAGAGGCTCCTGTTACAGCTGTGGAAGAGGTCCCAATGGTTGAGGCCAAGGCTGAAGTAAAGCCTGAAGTAAAGCCTGAAGCCGGGGCTAAAGAAGGGCTTGTTGTAATCATCGGGACATACGCTGCCAAGTATGAGGCTGAAGTAGCGAGAGCGAAACTGAAAGGAATACCTCATAAAGTAAAAGAGACGAAAAAGAAACTTATGATGTACAGGATTATTGCGAAAGAGGTGAGAGACAAGGATGAGGCCAATGCTGTAGTTTCCGGGCTGAAAGAGAACGGTTATGATCCTTTTGTCGTGCGTAAGAACGATTTATATAAGGTCTACGCTGCTTCTAACGCCAATGTAACGATATCCAAGGCTAACATGGAAGACCTCGAAAAGTTGGGCTATTTGCCGGTAGTTGAAAAAGGAAATGTCAAAGTTAAGGTCTATCAGGTAATTGCCGATTCAAAGAGTGAGGAGGATGCAAAGGCCTTGTCTGGCGTACTTACGAAGCTGGGGTTTAAACCGGAGATAAACAAATAATAAAAATAAGAGGTCATTCCCGCAGTATTTAAGCGGGAATCCAGGGTTTAAAGAGGATATGGATGCCCGACAAAAACTTTCGGGCATGACAGTAGCCGCTTGCAAACTAAGGAGCCGTTGATGGATGAAGAGAAAGTACTGACTGAAGAAACAGCAGAGATAAAGGTTGAGGAGGAAGAATTTACGTTCCCCAAGGAGCTTGTAGAGGAAGAAGAGCAGGCTCCAGTGGAGAAGCACAAAAGCATTTACCAGCAGATACTTACCATGAGAATATCTCAAAAGGTACAGCTTGCCCTTAAGGGAAACAAGGAGGCGAGGAGCATCCTTGTCAAGGACCCCAATAAGCTCGTTTGCTCTGCGGTAATGAAGAGCCCAAAGCTCAATGACGCCGAAGCCCTTACCTACGCAAAATCAAGGAATGTCAGTGATGAGGTCTTACGGCTTATATCAATGAACAAGACATGGATGAGGAGTCATGAAATACTCGTGGCCCTTGTGAATAATCCCAGGACTCCGGTTGGAATAAGCATGCAGTTAATGCTAAAGCTTAATGACAAAGAGCTTGCCGACGTTGCCAAGGCCAAGGGGATACCTGGAGCCCTTGTTTCCGCTGCCAGGAGGACACTAATGGCTAAGGCCCAGAAGCAGGCTAAAAAAACAGGACATTAAATGGCTCTACTTAGCTACTCCAACAGGGAAGTGAATGCAAAGATAGTCTATTGCGGCCCAGGCCTTTCAGGGAAGACGACCAACATTGATTGCATCTATAAAAAACTGAAGCCTGAGCAGAAGGGCAAATTGGTGAGCCTTGCCACACAGACTGACAGAACCTTGTTCTTCGACTTTCTGCCAATAGACCTTGGCGAGGTTAAGGGTTTTAAGACGAGGTTTCACTTATATACCGTTCCTGGACAGGTATTTTATAATGCTACACGAAAGATGGTGCTGAAGGGGGCTGACGGTGTGGTATTTGTTGCCGATTCTCAGAGGCAGATGATGGATGCAAACATCGAGAGCCTTAAGAACCTTGAGGAGAATCTAATTGCATACGGCAAGACACTGGAGACGATACCCCATGTGATCCAGTTCAACAAGAGAGACCTTTCAAATGCCGTGCCTTTGGAGGAGATCTATAAAAAGCTGAACAGGTTCAATGCACCGTTCTTTGAGGCCGTTGCCGTGGAAGGGAAGGGGGTTATGGAGACCCTTTCTGCTGCGGCTAAGATGGTTCTCAGAAATCTCAGGGAGCAGCCGGAACATATCCCTTCGGGTGTTATCGCCCCGGAAGCAGGTATTGAGGCTGCGAAGGAGGCTGGTTTTGATTTGGCAGTATCAGGTTCCCCGGATGTTGAAGGGGAGCTTGGAACCCTGCATGCTGGTGATGCGGAGAGGATAACTAACAACCTTTACAGGATACCGCTCCGATTCAGGCTGAAAAATGTGGACAGGGAGTTTTCCATAGGCATCTCGATAAAGGTTGAAGAACTTCTGCGCCGTGAGGCTGAAGAACCACCCAAAGAGCTTCAAGGGAAGGAAGAGAAGACTGGATTGGGCCCCTTGACCAACGAGGAGTTTGAGGAAGGGCGTCTGGTTGAAGAGTGGTTGAAGGAAGAGGGTGCTGTGAAAAAGTCGGTTGAAGATGATTTGACCATAGAGGTTGAAGAGGAGAAAGAAAAATAAATGATAACTGTAGGGATCCTTACCTTGAGCGACAAAGGGGCCAGGGGGGAAAGGGAAGACCTGAGCGGGGTAGAGATAAAGAGGCTTATGGCTGATATCCCTGCTGAGGTAAAGGCGTATGAGGTGATACCTGACGAGAAGTACCTCATAAAGGACAAGCTCATTGAATATGCCGATGATCTTGGGCTTGATGTTATAATAACTACAGGCGGCACAGGCGTAAGCCCGAGGGATGTTACCCCCGACGCCACCCTCGAAGTCATAGACAAGGAGATACCTGGGATGGCCGAGGTTATGAGGTTTGAGAGCCTGAAGAAAACCCCGAGGGCCATGATATCAAGGGCGGTTGTAGGACTCCGGGGCCGCACTCTGATAATAAATCTTCCCGGCAGCCCAAAGGGAGTAAGGGAAAACCTCTCAGCTATCCTTCCGGCAATCTCCCACGCAGTAGAAAAGATAAAAGGCGATCCTTCGGAATGCGCCCAAGGATAGTAGTTAGTGTAAGTGATTAGTGTCAGATAAGAGGATACACCGACACTGACACTGACACCGACACTAACACCGACACTAACTTATGTCATACCAGGAAACCCTCTCTTATCTCTTTGGACTGCAAAAAATCGGTATCAAGTTCGGCCTGTCCAATATCACCCATCTTTTGGAACTCCTTGGCAACCCGCATATCGCCTTGAAGACAGTCCATATAGCAGGTACAAATGGAAAGGGTTCTACATCTGTTACAGTAGCATCAATAATTCAGGAAGCTGGATACAGAGTCGGCCTCTACACCTCTCCCCACCTTATTAACTTCAACGAAAGGATAAAGATCAACGATACAGAGATAGATGAGGAGCGGGTAGTTCAACTTACTGAAAAGTTGAGATCAAAGATTCAAGATTCAAGGTTCAGCGAAGAGCTGAGTAAAATAACCTTCTTTGAATTTACGACAGCAATGGCGCTCCTCTATTTTGCAGAGGAGGGTGTGGATATAGCTGTGATGGAAACTGGCATGGGAGGCAGGCTTGATGCTACAAACGTAATAAAGCCGCTTGTTTCCGTTATTACCAACGTATCCATTGAACACAGGGAGTTTCTTGGAGATACCCTCGAGGCAATAGCATATGAAAAGGGCGGGATCATAAAAGACAAGATACCTATTGTGACAGGAGTGGAGCAGCCCTCTGCATTACAGGTTATTGAAAATATATGTAAGGAGAAAGAGGCCCCGCTCTATATATTAGGGACGGATTTTTCATTTCATAAGAAAGGGACAGATATCTTTTCTTATAAAGGTATCAAGGAGAGCTTTAATGACCTCAGGCTCAACCTTTCAGGGAGCCATCAGTTTTACAATACGTCCCTGGCTCTCGCTGCTATCGAGTTGGTAAGGGATAAGGGCTTAATAGTTTCCAGAGATGCAATATATAGTGCCCTTCAAAAGGTTTCATGGCCAGGAAGGCTCGAGACGGTTTCTAAAGACCCGTGGATAATCCTTGACGGCGCCCACAACCCTGCCGGGGCAGAGGTTCTTGCCAGGGCTATCGCAAATGATCTTAAATTTGACAAACTGTTCCTGATAATGGGCATAATGGCTGATAAGGAAATAGCCGCCATAATATCTCCACTTGCCCCTCTGGCCCATGAAGTCATACTTTCAAGGCCGAGATATGAAAGGGCATCTTCTGCTGAGGGGTTGTTACCGGTTGCAATGAAGTATAACAGCAATTCTGTAGCTTTTGAGGATTTGAGGGAGGCAATAGGCTATGCAAGGTCAAAGGCCAGAAACAGTGATTTGATAGTTATTTCAGGCTCTCTTTTTACCGTCGGGGAGGCCAGGGCAATAATTCTGAACTGAATAGGCTTCCTTCGCCCTTTCTATAAACTCCTTCACCTTCTTTATATTCTTTTTACCGGGTCTTTCTTCCACTCCGCTTGCCACGTCAACGGCATAAGGTCTCACCTTCCTGACTGCCTCAGAAACATTCTCAGGCGTGAGCCCCCCCGCAAGAATAATCCTGCCATACCTCTTTGCCTCAATTGCCACATCCCAGTCGAAGGTCTCTCCGGTTCCTCCTGGAAGACCCTCACGGTGCGTATCAAGGAGATAAGCGCTGACTTTATATCTTGAAAGCTGACCACTGACCACTGACCACTGACCACTGATTCTGAACGCCTTTATAACCTTATTACCAAATGCACCACACATCTCCGGTGTCTCGTCGCCGTGAAGCTGAACTGTATCAATACCGGTCGCGCGCTTTATCTGTATAATCTTTTCAATAGTCTCGTTGACAAAGACCCCAACCTTGGAAACAAATGGCGGAAGCTCGTTTATAATAGATGCCGCAGATGCAGGGGTTATGTACCTTGAGCTCTTTTCGTAAAATATAAAACCGAGGGCATCTGCCCCATATTCGGATGCTTCCAAGGCATCATTGAGATTTGTAATACCGCAGATCTTTACTTTAATCATAAACAAATTCCCTGAGCTTTGCGCCTATATCAGCCTCCCTCATCAATGCCTCACCTATCAGAAAGGCGTCTACTCCGGCGTCTTTAAGGGTCTTTATATCGTCCTTAGTATTTATCCCGCTCTCGCTAACAACGATCTTGTCATCAGAGATGTTGCCTATCAGCCTAACAGTTGTATTCAGGTCAGTCTTAAAGGTCTGGAGGTTCCTGTTGTTTATCCCGATAAGTTCCGCCTTGGTCTTTAAGGTCCTTTCCAGTTCTGCTTCGTCGTGAACTTCCACCAGAGGCGCCATTCCGAGATTAAAGGCAAGCTCTACAAAGTCATGCAATTCTTTATCATCCAGGACCGCCGCAATCAAGAGGACTGCATCAGCCCCGTATCCCCTCGCCTCAAATATCTGGTATTCGTCAAACACAAAGTCCTTTCTGAGCAGCGGAATAGAAACATGATGTCTTATCTCTGAGAGATAATCTATGCTACCCTGAAAGAAGTTACGGTCAGTGAGGACAGACAGGGCCGATGCCCCGTTCTTCTCGTATGTTTCAGCAATCTCAAGGTGATTGAAGTCCTTTCTTATAACACCCTTGGACGGGGAGGCCTTTTTGATCTCTGCAATGACCCTTATTCTGCCGTCTTGCGCAGGAAGGAGGGCATCTTTAAAGTTCAAGGGAAGAGGCAGAGACCAAATGGCTGTTGTCAATATTTTCAGGGGGAGCTCTGTCTTCCTGGCCTCAAGCTCTGTCTTTTTGTAAACAATTATCTCGTCAAGTATCATTTCAAGTCTTAACCTTGTTGGTGATTTCCACAAGTCGCTCCAGTTTTTCCAACGCCTTTCCACTGTCTATAGCCTCTTCAGCAAGTTTGATGCTTTCTGCTATATCCTTTGCCTTGCCGGAAGCGGCTATTGCCGCAGCTGCGTTCAGCACCACTACGTCCCTCTTTGCTCCCTTATCTCCTTTCAATATCTCACGGATTATCCTTGCGTTGTCGTCAGGGTCCCCGCCCTGAAGCTCAAACAACTTGCAACGGGTAATCCCGAACTCTTCAGGTTTTATAGAATAGGTATTAACCTTGCCGTCCTTCAATTCAGAGACTTTAGTCTCAGATGTCAGGGTTATCTCATCAAGTCCGTCGTTTCCACTAACCACGAATGCCCTGGTGGAACCAAGGTTTTTCAGGACATTGGCCAGTACCTCGGTAAGTTCGCTCCTGTAAACACCCAAAACCTGATACTGGGCTCCTGCCGGGTTTGTAAGAGGTCCCAATATGTTGAAGATGGTTCTAATGCCGATCTCTCTTCTGACAGGGGCTGCATGTTTCATGGCCCCGTGCATCATCGGCGCAAAGAGAAACCCTATACCTATGTTATCCAGACACTCTTCGACCCGCTCAACCTCGGCCTCGATGTTCACCCCAAGAGATTTCAATACATCGGCGCTTCCTGACTTGCTGGAAACAGAGCGGTTTCCGTGCTTTGCCACAGTCAGTCCCGCGCCGGCAGTCACAAAGGCAGCGGCAGTAGAGATATTAAATGTAAAAGACTCATCCCCTCCTGTCCCGCACGTGTCAACTATCACAGACGCCTTTGTCTTAATCTTCAGTGCCTTCTCTCTCATCACCCTGGCAGCCCCTGTGATCTCATCAACCGTCTCACCTTTCATCCTAAGGGCAGTGATGATAGAAGCTATCTGGGCCGGAGTTGCCTTAGCTTCCATGATCTCCCGCATGACGGAGGCCATTTCGTCTTCTGTAAGGTCCTTTTTTTCTACTACCTTTGCAATGGCTTCTTTAATCATAATTTTCTCTCTGTGTTAAGCCCTTTCAAAACAAGGTCGCCAGTCTTTTAGAGCAACGATTCCTAAAGGGTTATATTTATTTTGGATGATGTATTAACTTGATTATTGCTTCAGGGCATCCCTGGCAATTGTTTCGCGCTCTTCATCATTTTCCAGATAATGTTGACACAAGTCAATCATATCAGATAAATCGTCTTTGCAAAAGACGATTTCTTTCCCATCTCGAAAGTTATCAGGGATCACGATCCTTGGTCTCTGAGTTATCATAAATCGGCCAATGGCCGGGGTTTCCCAATAGCGAAGGGTATCCCAACCCACGCCTCTAAAGTTCAGAACGATCTTGCATGATTTCAGTTCTTCAAGGTATCTCAGCCCTTTGCGGGTGTATTCCTTCTTGTACATCTTCCCTGCATATTATTACTGACCGTCTCTGCTGTGAATAGAAATAACAGGGCTAAATCACTCATACTTTTGTGAAATGAGCCTTTATTAACAGGCCATGAACACTTTCTCAATCTGTTCTATTTCTGCAAGGTGAGAGAATTTATTAATTGCTGTTGTTTGCGCTTTTGCCGCCATTGTCCTGGCTGCATCGGGATTGTTCAGTATCCATTCCACACATTCGACAAAACCGGGAATATCATTATGCTTGAATAACAGTCCAAGTTCTCCAAAATTAAGTATCTCAGGTGTTCCTGAGCTTTTTGTTGCTATCACAGGAATATCGGACAGCATGGCTTCAATGGTTACCATGCCATAAGTTTCTCCTTCGGAAGCCAGAACAAAGATGTCGATAGCGTTATAAAACAGATGAATATCATCGCTGTGTTCCTTGAAATGAACCAATTTGTCCAATTGATTGGATTGTGTGAAATTTTTAATCTCCTTGTCATATTGCTGACACACGGGGTCATCTATAGTGGGCGACCCGAAAATTAAAACCTCAGCCTCAATATTTTTCTGCTTTAGCTCTAAGAGTCCGTGAATCAATAAGTCCTGCCCTTTTTTAGGAGAGATTCTTCCAATGATCCCAATCAAGGTTTTGTCGGTTGTAATGTTTAATTTTTTTCTCGCCTCTTCTTTGGAGTACTTTCGGGTGATGAATTTTTCTATTTCAACGCCGAGGGGAATGACTTTAATCCTTTCCAATGGGAAATGAGTTTTCTGTATCACTTCATCTTTCAGACAGTTTAAGGGAGTAAGCCAATAGTCGATGCTTCTGTATCGTAAGGTGTGAATCAGGTCTTTCTTATTCACGCCGATCTGCATGTGTTGCTGGTAAATGATTTTAAGTTCTTTATAGTAAAACCTTTTGGCGATAGCGATAACATCGATATCACGGTTGTCAAAAACGCATATTGTTTTTATTTCTTTTTCTTTCAGCAGCGAGGCAAGTTTCTTAGCGGTTTTAAAATCAAAATATTTTTTCGGCCGGTCGAGGGCATGTATGGTAAAGCCGTTTTTTACAGCACCTTCGTATGTCTTGGAATTTTTAGTGGTAAAGAGTTCAATCTGCCACTTGCGGATAGAGAGCCATTCCACAAGCTTCAGTGTATTCATCTCTAATCCGCCCCAGCCTGTTGAGGTTATGAAGAAAGCTATCTTTTGCATTTATTCAATGGGTTTGCCGTATAATTCGTAATTAGTGGAATTCAATACTCATTTCGGAGAGTTAAGTAAGTTGTCCTCATCTTATTACGGCATGCCGACCCCTTCAATCTTGTGCCCGCATTTGAAGCACTTTGAACCTTTTATATTAAGATCAACTATAGAAAAGCCGTATCTCTCTATGAGAAGCTCTCCACAGGATGGGCAGTATGTGTTCTCTCCCCCTTCCCCAGGCACGTTCCCCTCGTATACATATTTTAGCCCGACCTCCAGACCTATCTCTTTGGCCCTCCTCAAGGTCTTTATAGGCGTTCTCGGCTGGTCTGTCAGTTTATATGTAGGGTAGAACTGGGTGACATGCCAGGGCATGGCGGGGTCAACAGAGTTTATAAATTCAGCAGTCCACCTAAGGAACTCCTCAGAGTCGTTGTGATTCGGGATTATGAGAGTAGTAATCTCAACCCATACGCCCAGCTCCTTCATCAGCTTTATTGTATCAAGGACAGGCTGAAGCCTTGCACCGCAGACCTTTTTGTAAAAGTTGTCATCGCCCTTCAGGTCTATGTTGTTGCCGTCCAGAAATGGCGCTATCAGCCTGGTTGCCTCCGGAGAAGTGAATCCGTTGGACACAAAGACATTCTTTATACCCTTTCCCCTGGCTATCTGTGCTGTTTCGTAGGCAAGCTCAAAAAAAATGGTCGGCTCTGTGTATGTATATGATATGCTTCCGCAACCGCTCTTAATCGCTGAATTTACAATATCCTCAGGCGACACCGCTTCTCCAGGGATGTCCTTATGCTCCTTTGGATACTGGGATATCCCATAGTTCTGGCAGTGCTGGCAGCGGA
>ERZ1292633.4068-Hain-H41-02um-R1-4068-length-13765-cov-6_pt1 | contig 13765 bp, 8 predicted proteins | sample MGYA00564406_ERZ1292633 | MGnify/ENA primary metagenome ERZ1292633 (study PRJEB36523, sample SAMEA6512639) | groundwater metagenome | collected 2019-01-08 | study: AquaDiva: Metagenomics assemblies of 32 groundwater samples
TAATATACACGCCGTGTCAAGGAGATTTTTTCTCAAGCTCGGAGGGACGGCTGAGCGATTCAGTCGTCCCTCCGGGACTCGAGATGCAATGCGATTCGCTTTCCCAGCGTTGAAACGCTGGGCTATTGTCGCGCGTCCCTAACGGGACGACCCAAAGATGTGGGTAAACTTGAGGCTGCCGCTTGGGGTTCTGTTAGCCGTTTTTAGTCAATTTGCCGTGATGTTTTACCCACTGATTCCGACAGACGACCACAAGATCGCTCATGGAAGCTTGGGCGGCGGTCGATGGAACAACTGGCCGCGTCAGCTCAGACGAGGTTGGACCCCGCCGCGCATGTCGGTGGGCCATCTTACGCACCGGGCGCGGGGATCGACGGCGACGTCCGACGCCTGGCGTGTCGAAGGAGATTTCCGGTGCACAGATCGTTCATGTGGGCCGCGTTTTGGGTCGGATGCGTCTGGTTCAACCCGCCGGTTGCCCGCGCGGGCGACGTCACCATGTACGTGGTGGACTCCGTCAACAACCTCTTGACGGTTGATGTCGAAACCGGAACCGCGCATCGCATCGGGCCGACCTTCGCGCAGTTTACCGACATTGCCTTCAGTCCGAACGGACGGCTGTACGGCGTTACTGGGAGATACTTGTACGAGATTGATCCCACGAATGGGTGGAGCACGCTCATCGGACCGCACGGATTCGGCGAACCGGAGTCGTCCAACGGAATCGACTCGTTGACGTTCGACGCCAACGGCATGCTCTTCGCCGCAGGCAACGATATCCTCATCTCGATCGACCCACGGACCGGTGTCGGCACACGCGTCGGCTCGCTGTCGGGCTATCGGTCGGCTGGAGACCTGGCCGTCGACGCCGCCAACCGGCTGCTCATTACCACTGATTCGGGCCGGCTGGTTGAGGCTCATCGAGATGGATCAGGGGCCGCCTCGATCGGGATGTTGCCCTACGATGACGTGTACGCTCTGGGCGCAGCCGATGACGGAAGACTGTGGGGGATTCGCGGGACCAACGAAATCGTCTCCGTCAACGGAGCGACCGGGCAAGCGACGCACAGCTCAAGGCTTCATGCCGACTTTCTCGTCGGACGCGTGTGGGGCGGGACCTTTCTTTCGCAGGCTGTGCCGGAGCCGGCCTCGCTTCTGCTGCTTTTGGGCGGCGCAACGATCCTCGCCCGCCGCCGCACATCCGATTGAGTCCCAGACGGGCGGGCGGAGACCTGCCCATGACGCATGGATGCTCCGCCGAGGGTATCGCTTGGCGTCGGCTTGACGTAACCGCGTACGGCGCTACTATTTCACGCCAGTGGCCTTAGCGGCCCGTTGAAAAACCGTAGCGTCACCCCTTGTGGGCGGCGCAAACCCTAATCGGCGTCACCCACGAGGGGTGACGCTACACTGAATCGCGAGCCGCCCGTGTTTTTCAACGGGTGTTCGGGGGTCGTCTTGGCCCGCCCGATGATGAGTTTCCGCAAGCAAAGAGGACGCGCTTATGACCGGTTCAGCGTTTCGGATGGTGGTCGGCTGTGGTCTGATGATCTGTGCATTCGCGACGGGTTGCTCGTCGAAGGCGATGGCGACGGCGTACCCGCATTCACGTACGGTGACGCTCGCACAGGATCCCCATGAACACCACCACGCGGTGTCCATGTCGGTCGAGCAGGACCGCCGCACTCTGGCTGAAGACCTTGATCTGCTGTTTATGACCGACCGACCGACACGTCTGACGCGATGGCACAGTCGGTAGCGGATTTTTTCCGCATTCACCGTGGGGTGGCGGGTTTCCGCGGCGGCCGCCGCCGCCGAATAGACGGGGAGCGCGGCGCCGACGATTTGTGGGGCTGCGATGTCCCACCGACGCCCGCCTTCATTCAAGTCCGGAGAATCTCACGTGCCCACAGGTCAATCCGTGAAGGATCGAATCCTCGAGCGTTTGCTGATCGTCGCGATTCTAGCGTGCGTGTGCCTTCGGACTTCGTGGGCCGCCGATGAGAAGTCGAGTCTTGCCGAGCGCTTCCAGGCGCACATCACGTACCTCGCAAGCGACGAACGCGAGGGGCGGGGCATCGGATCGAAAGGGATCGAGCAGGCCTCGGAGTACATCGCGGCGAAGTTCAAGGAGGCGGGACTCGAACCCGCGGGCGACGGCGGTACGTTCTTTCAGGTGTTCCCGATCGCGTTGAACCGGACGCTGACCAAGGACAACCGCCTGTCGATTCGCGGCGACGAACTCGTGCAGGGAGGCGACTTCATCCCCTTTAGTTTTTCGTCCAGCGGCGTCTTTCAGGGCAAGATCGTCTTCTGTGGATTCGGCATCGTAAATCTCGAGCGCCAGCACGATGACTTCGCCCATGTCGACTTGAAGGGGAACGTCGCACTCATTTTTGACGGTGAGCCCCGCGGCTGGGCCGATCCCCAGGGTAACCCCTCGCCCTACGCATTTCGCCGCGACAAGGTGTATAACGTCAAGGATCATGGCGCCGTCGCCGTTTTGTTCGTAAGTACGCGTCCCGACACCGACCAGAAAGAAGAGCTTACCCCCTTCGAAGGCGACAGCGCCGACGAGTACGGCATTCCCGCCATGCACATCAAGCGCGATATTGCCCGCAAGTTTTTCGAGACCGCGGGCGCCGGAAATATCGACGAATTGCAGAAACTCATCGACGAAGGAGGCTACACCTCGGCGTTGTTCAAGAATGTCGAAGTGAGCGGCGAGGTCCGGTTTGAGAAGGTCAGCGCGCCGACGCGAAACGTGCTCGGCGTTCGTCGCGGCGAGGGACCGCTTACCGACGAATTCGTTGTTATCGGCGCCCATTACGACCATCTCGGCGTCCGCCGACCGATGATGCGGCGGTTCAAAGAGGGAAAACTGGTCGTGGAATCGTCGGAGCCGCAAATCCACAACGGGGCCGACGACAACGCCTCGGGCGTGAGCGGATTGATCGAGATCGCGAAGATGTTCGCGTCTCAGCCGCGGTCGAAGCGGAGTGTTCTCTTTGTTGCGTTTACGGCCGAGGAGACCGGCTTGCAGGGAAGCAAATACTACGCCGAGCACCCGTTTGCCCCGCTGGATCGAACGGCGGCCATGCTGAACATGGACATGATCGGCCGGCCGGGGCGGGACGCCGATCGAGTGACCGTGTTCGGCGCCGGCAGCGCCAAGGAATTCATGGAGGTTCTCGAAGCGGCGGGGAAGATCGGCGGATTGAAGATTGCGCCCGGCGTGGACAGCGGCGGGCGCAGCGACCACGCCGTGTTCGTCCGCCGCGGGATTCCCTCGCTGCACTTCTACAGCGGGAATCATTCGGACTATCACAAGCCCACCGACGACGCGAATCTCATCAACGCCGACGGCGGAGCGAAGATCGCCACGATCGTTTTCGAGACGGCCGGGGCGCTGGCAAACCGTGACGATCGGCCGATTTTGCAGGCTGAAAAACCCGCGGAGAAAGCGACCGATCCGCACGCGGCGCCGGGCGATCGCGACCCGGACAAGCTTCCGACATTCAAGGTGGTGATGGGTCTGTCGCCCGATTACGCCGACGACGGGAAACCCGGAATGGGCGTGGACGCGGTGAGTCCGGACGGACCCGCAGACCGCGGGGGAATGAAGTCCGGCGACCGGATCATTCGCATCGGCGGCAAGTCGATCGCCAACATCTATGACTACATGGCCTCCACGCGAAACAAAAACGCCGGCGACACGGTCGAGGTCGTCGTGCTTCGCGACGGGCAGGAGCAAATCCTGAAGGTGACGCTCTCCGCGGCGCGGTGACCCATTTCGCCTTCCCGACGAAATGCTGCTTGGGGTGCATCCCATCTTGGGTGGCATGCCCGCCCCACAGGCGGGCATGTTGTACGCTTGGGCGTTCTCGAAGCACTGAAAGACATGGCCGCGACGCGCGGCCATGCCACCCGACGCCGATTTCGCCACCCTTTTTGGGATGCACCCCGCAGCTTGCGGCGCGGGCGGCGATTCTTGACAGAACGCGGGCCGCGGGCGACCATCACCGTTGGTCGACGAACCCGGTCCGATTCCCGACGAAATGACAGATCCGTAGAACCGCGGTCGGGCGTTCGACGGCGCAACGGCGCAACGGCGGGCGGCGATTTCAGAGCCCCGGCATTAATGCCGGGGTTCCGAACCGGACAGAACGCGCCCCGCGTGCAGACCATTCCACGATGAACGGGTGAGTGATGTTGCGAGCGATTGTCACGATCATCGCTATGACGCTGATCGTGATCTTTTTTGGAATCCCCACGCTGCTGATCGGTCTCGTTTATCCGGCGCGCCCGGTGGTGGCGGCCTGTTCGCTGATCTGGGCCCGCGCCATCCTTATTTGTTCCGGCGTTCGGATGACGGTGGAGGGGAAGGAACACCTTTTCGACGGGGTCCCGCGATTTTTCATGGGCAACCATCAGAGCGCTCTGGACATTCCGATCCTGATGGCGGCCCTGAACGGCGACGTGCGTTTCTTGGCCAAGAACACGCTGTTTCGCATTCCGATCTTCGGCTGGGTCATGTTTCGATATGGTTACGTGCCAATTCATCGCGGCAACGCCCGGATCACGCTGCGGACGCTTGAGGAAATGTTGCGGCATTTGCGACATAAGCCGATTTCGTTCGCCGTTTTTCCGGAAGGCACGCGCAGTCGTGACGGGCGTCTGCTGGTGTTTCGACGTGGAACGATGAAAATCGCGCGGCGCTCCGGGCTGGACGTGGTGCCGTTTTCGATCGACGGGTCGGTCGCCGTGCACCATCGCGATCATCTGTATCGAGCGACTCCAGGCCCCGTCAAACTCGTGTTCGGCGAACCGATTCCGGCTAAGCAGGTCGCGGCGATGTCGGCGACGAAGCTCCATCGGCACGTCGTCGAGACGGTTTCGCGCCAACTCGGTCACCCGGTCGGATTGTCGCTTCGGGCGGACGCATCGGATGCGACCGCATCCGACCATTCGCTGGTGACGTCGGAGAAAACGTAGGATGTCGCCGGCGACGCCCTCCACTTCGCAGCGCATCCGCGACCGCCTTGCGGGTCAGCATATCCTCATCACGGGTTCCACCGGTTTTCTCGCGAAAGCCTTCGTCGAGAAACTGCTGCGAAGCGTCGACACGGTCGGCGGGTTGCACCTGCTGGTCCGCCCGCGATCGGACGGCGTATCGCCGCGCGACCGGGTCTGGAAGGAAGTGCTCCGCTCGCGGGTGTACGATCGGTTGCGGGCGTCGCTGGGCGAAGGGTTTGCACGACTCTGCGAGGAGAAAATCCACGTCGTCGGCGGCGACCTGACCAAGGAACGATTGGGGTTCGACGGAGCGACCTACCGGGCCCTTTCGAAGCGGATGACCCTGGTCGTGAACAGTGCGGCCACGGTGACGTTCGACGAGCGTTTGGACGAGGCGGTGGCGCTGAACACGTTGGGTCCGAGCCGCCTGTTGAAGTTCGCGCGCGATTGCGGCAACGCTCCGTTCATGCACGTTTCGACCTGCTACGTCTGCGGCGTGCGGAAGGGCGTCGTGGTGGAGGACTTCAGCGCGCCGGAGCCGGCGAGAGGGTCTCTTCCGCGGCGAAAGGATAACGGCGAATACGATCTGGATGCGATCGTCCAGGCGATGATCGGCGAGGCCGAAGAGTTGCGGCTTCGCTTCGGGGCGGACACCGAGACATGCCGCCGGCAACTCATCGACGCGGGGATGCGTTGGGCGCGGTCGCACGGCTGGAACGACACGTACACATTTACGAAATGGATCGGCGAGCAGCTTCTCGTTCGCGATCGCCGCGAAGTCCCGCTCGTGATTTTCCGCCCGGCGATCATCGAGGGCAGCTTCGACGAGCCGACGCCCGGCTGGATCGACGGGTTGCGGATGGCCGACCCCATCATCGTCGCCTACGGACGCGGGAAGCTCAACGAGTTTCCGGGTCGAGAGGACATCGCCATCGACCTCATTCCCGTGGACTTCGTGGCCAACGCGATGATCGCCGCGCTGCCGGCCGGATTGTCGGATTTGTCGAGCGACCCCCATAAGGCGGCGGGGCTCACCGTCTTCCAGTGCGCGTCGAGCGATCGGAATCCGTTCGCTGTGGGCCGGCTTCGGCAGGCGCTGGAGCGGGCCTTCGAGCAGCGCCCGATGAACGGTGACGACGGTCGGCCGATCCATCCGGGACGGTTGCGACTCATCGATCGCGAAAGCTTCATCGAGCGATGGGAGGCGAAGCAGCAAAAGGTCGCGCGGTACCGCAAGTGGTTGCGGCGACTGGGGTTTAGTGAACGCCGTCTGCGAAAGCTCTCAGCCATTGCGCGGCAGATCGAGCAGGTCGTCTATTTTGCGAAGATTTACTCGCCGTATACGCACCTTGACTGCCGCTTCGCCGACGACGGACTTCGCCAGGTCGCCGAGCGTTTGCACCCGGAAGATCGCGAGCTGCTCCCCTTCGATGCCAAGCGGATCGACTGGGACGACTACATCATCAACCGGCACGTGCCCGGCTTGTTGTCGTTTGTGTTGGGCACAGGGTCCGAGCCGTCGGCGCGCATCCGCGGTATGGCGGGCTGGGATGACGGTCGCGGCGTCGCGGAAACCATCGGACCAGGCGAAACGATTTTTTCCGTGTTCGAGCGAACGGCCGGGCGACTGGCGACCAAGCCCGCCCTGCAAATCCGCCGCGAAGGCAGGTGGGTGCGATATACCTTTGACGAAGCCCTGCGGGCGACGGGAACCATCATGCGACGGTTTCTGGAGCGCGGACTTCTCCCCGGCGACCGCGTGGCCATCTGCGCCGAAAACGGTCCGGAATGGGGGCTTGCGTATCTCGCGGTGATGCGCGCGGGAATGACGGCGGTGCCGCTCGATCCGCAGTTGCCGCCCGCCGAAGCCTGGGCCGCGGCGCGATTCGCCAGGGCGAGGCTCATGTGCGCCGGCGTGTCAACGTTCGACGACCTTTCGGTGCATCGCGGCGAGGAGGATGTGGAGCTGGTGAAGCTCCGTGAGCCGTTCATTCCGCCGGCGGGGGCGTCGCGCGATCCGGAGCCGGACCCCGTCGCGGCTGACGACTCGTCGATCGCGTCGATTCTGTTCACGTCGGGTACGACCATCGCGCCGAAGGCGGTCCCGCTGACGCATCGCAACCTGCTGGCGAACGCGTCGGCGCTGTTGCGCGTGCATCCGATCCGCCCGGCCGACGAAATGCTTTCCGTGCTGCCGCTCTACCACGCGTTCGAATTCACCGGCGGATTCCTGGTGCCGATGGTCTGCGGCGCGACGGTGACCTATGTGGATCAATTGAAGGGCGCTGAAATCCTCGCGGCCATGCAGGCGACGGGCACGACGATCATGCTCGCCGTCCCCCGGCTGTTGAAGATGTTTTACGACTCGATCGAGGGCGGCGTGGCGTCGAGCGGCCTTTTGCGCCGCGGACTTTTCCGACTTCTCGGCTTCGCTTCCGATCTGACCGGACATCGCTTCGGGCGGCGACTGTTCAGAGTGGTACACAAAAGGTTCGGCGGGCGGCTGCGGATGTTCGTCAGCGGCGGCTCGCGACTCGACCCCGAATTGTTTCGCGCGTTCAAGCGAGTGGGTTTCGTCGTCTACGAGGGATACGGGCTGACCGAGACCTCGCCGGTGCTCACCGTCAATCCGCCCGGATCATCCAGGGCGGGTTCGGTCGGTCCGCCGCTGCCCAACGTCGAGCTGGCGATCCGCAACCAAAACCTCGAAGGAATCGGCGAGGTGTGGGCGCGCGGTCCGAGCGTCATGTCCGGTTACATCGACGATTCGGAATCGACGGCCGAGGTGATGATCGATGGCTGGTTGCGGACCGGCGACCTTGGCAAGCGCGACGAGGACGGGTTCCTCCACCTGACGGGTCGCTCGAAAGACCTCATCATCACCGGCGCCGGGAAAAACGTTTACCCGGACGAGGTCGAGGTCCGCTACAAGGACCTGCCGTACACGAAGGAATTGTGCGTGTTTGGGCTTCCGGCCGAGGACGGACTGGGCGACACGGTGTGCGCGGTGTCGGTGGTCGATGAGGCCGCCGCACCGGAACTGGATCGGTCCTCGATCGAGCGGGAGATTCGGTTGGCGGCGGAGACGATCGGCGAGTCGCTGCCGCCGCATCAGCGCATCACGGTCTTGCACTTCTGGTACCGCGATCTTCCGAAGACCTCGACGATGAAGGCGAAGCGCGGGGTGATCCGCGACGTGGTGGCGTCGAAGGTGGGCGTCGGCGAGGCGGTGGCGTTGGCGATGGCGGGCGGCGCGGCGGGCGCGAGGCGTGATGAGAAGGTGGACGAGGTGTTGGCGGCGGTGCGGCGGATTCTGTCGAAGCAGTCCAAGCGCCCCGAAAGCGCGATCCACCGTGACACGCACCTGTTGCTCGACCTGGGGATCGACAGCATCGGCAAGGTGGACCTGATCGGTTCGGTCGAGGCGCAGTTCTCCATGCGCATCGACGACAAGAAAGCCGCCGCCATCGCCCGTGTGTCCGACCTGCTGCACGTGATCGGCGATCGTCTGCCGATCGGCGGCGGCACGCGCGGCGAAGCCTGGCGGCGGCTGATGGCGAACTCCAGCGGCTCGCGCGACAACGGGCATATTCCGGCGTCGCTGCGTCCGGCGCGATGGCTCGTTCGCGGAACGGTCAGCGTCTTCATGAACACCTACGTCCGCGTCGAGGTACGCGGGCGCGAGCACATTCCGGCGACCGGCCCGTTCATTCTCACGCCGAATCATTGTTCGCATCTGGACTCGCCGTCGGTGGTGACGGCCGTGGGCGGCAAGCGCCGCGTCTGGGTCGCCGGGGCGGAGGATTACTTCTTCGACACCACGCTGAAGCGTTTCCTCTTCGGAAAGCTGCTGGACACGATCGCCTTTGATCGTCAGGCGGACGGTCTTTCGGGACTGCGGCGCTGCGGCGAGGCCCTGTCGCGCGGCGACGGCCTGCTGCTTTTTCCCGAGGGAACCCGATCGCGAGACGGTCGCCTGCAACCGTTCAAGGTCGGCGCCGCGGTCCTGGCCATGGAGCAGCGGACGCCGATCGTTCCCGTTCACATCGACCGAACTCACGAGTTGCTGCCAAAGGGGCGGCGGTTGGTTCGGCCCGGCGTCGTCAAGGTGCGGTTCGGTCCGCCGATTCGCCCGCCGGAGGATAATGCCGTGACGGATCATTATGCGGCGCTGCAGGCGCTGACGCGGCGGGTGCAGGCGGCGGTGGAAGCGCTGGCCCGTGAGATGCCGGCGCACGAGGGGCGGGCGTGATGGAGGCTGTCGCCCGACATTCAAGTCCTTCGAAGGCTGCGGCGTTCTTCGACGTGGACGGCACGCTGATCGACTCGACGATCGCCCACTATTTTCGCTACTTCATGTTTCGTCGCCTGCCGCCGCTGCGTGCGAAGCTCTGGTACACTGGTTTTCTGATTCGATGCGGGTACTATATGGCGCTCGACCGGGTCGATCGTGGGCGTTTGAACGTCGTGTTCTATCGTAACTACGCCGGATTGCCCGTTGAAGAGATCAAGTCGCAGGCCGCCGACTGCTTTCGCGAAGAGATCACGCCACGCCGTTTCATCGAAGCCGGCGCGTGCATCGAAGAGCATCGGCGCGCTGGCCGTGCGATCGTGCTGGTCACCGGCTCGCTGGACTTCATCATCGAACCGCTGGCGACGGAGATCGGCGCGGCGGGCGTGCTCGCCGCGCGCCTGGACGAGCGCGACGGGCGTTTCACTGGCGAACTGACCGGTCCGCCGGTGGGAACTGAAGAAAAGGCGCGTCGCATGCGTGAGTTCGCGGCGGCAAACGGAATCGACCTTGCGCAGTCGCATGCTTATGGCGACAGCGCCGCCGACCTGCCGATGCTTGACGCGGTTGGGTTTCCCCACGCGGTCAATCCGGATCGGAAGCTGGCGGCGGCGGGGCGGGCGCGCGGCTGGCCGATCCACCATTGGAACGTCGCGGGCGACGCGGCGCGGAACGGTCGATGAAGGCACTTCTCTACCACAAGAGCATTCCGCGCTACGCGCTGCTGAAACTGCTGGGGCCGCGGTTTCGGCGGCTCTATTCGAGCGGTGTCGCGCCGCTGTCACTCGTCGATATCGCCGAACCGAGATTGCCGACGCCGCAATGGGTGCGGATCGCGCCGCGACTCGCGGGCCTCTGCGGTTCGGATTTGGCGACGATCTGCGCAAAGGGGAGTCCCTACCTCGCGCCGGTTACGTCGATGCCCTTTGTGATGGGCCACGAACTGGTCGGCAGGGTAACCGAGGTCGGCGCAGGGGTCCGCCGGGTTTGCGTCGGCGATCGGATCGTATTGCACCCCGCGCTGGGCTGCACCGTGCGCGGGATCGAGCCGAAGTGTGACGCCTGCGCCGAAGGTCGCGACGCACTATGCCGAAATGTGACGCGGGGAATCATCTCGGCGGGGATTCAGACCGGTTACTGCCGCGACACCGGCGGTGGGTTCGGCGAAAGCCTCGTCGCCCACGAGTCGCAGGTATACAGGGTTCCAGACGAACTGGACGACCGTGCCGCGGTGTTGATCGAGCCGTTCGCGTGCGCGCTGCACGGAGCGCTGCGCGTTTCGCTGAACGAAAAGCAGACGGCGCTGGTTATCGGCTGCGGATCGATCGGTCTGCTGACCATTGCCGCGCTGCGGGCAAGCGGATACAAGGCTCGCATTGTCGCCGCGGCGCGGTACGATCATCAACGGCGATTCGCGCGGGAGCTCGGTGCAAATGAATTACTTGAATCACCCAGCGGAGTCGCGGAGCGGTATCGCCTCTGGGCAAAGTCGCTCTCCGCGGAAGTGCTCAAGGCCGAAATGGGCAACCCGATGGTGGTGGGCGGGACCGACGTCGTGTTCGATTGCGCCGCGTCTTCGCAGTCCATTGACGACGGCATTCGATTTACGAAAAGCGGCGGAACGTTCGTGCTGGTCGGAATGCCCGGGACGCCGTGGGGCGTGGATTGGACGCCGATCTGGTTCAAGGAACTGACGATCCGGGCGGCCTACGCTTACGGACCGGAACGGTGCGCGGACGGCGCGCGTGACACGTTTGACCTGGCGATTGAGCACATGCGAACATGGGGGCCGAAACTGTCGCCGCTGGTCGGCGAGCCTTTCGAGTTGAAGGAATATCTGTCGGCGATCGGCGCCGCGCTGAACACGGGTCGAAGCGGCGCGGTCAAGACGGTGTTTGCCATTCGTGACGAGCGTGCATGAATGAGTGGGCGTAATGGAAAAGGCAACATCCACACGGTGACGGCCGACGATCCGCCGTTCTTGTTCCATCGCGGCGAGGGCTACACGCGACACCGTTTGCCGGTCGGCACGAAGGTCATCTATCCGAACGCGCCGCTGGACGCGCTTCCCGACCGCCGCGCCGCAATCGAGCACGCCATCGACCATCCCCTCGGGACGGACCCGCTCGACGCGCTCCTTCGCGCGGGGATGAAAGTGACGATCGCGTTCGACGACGTTTCGCTGCCGTTGCCGCGGATGCAAGCGCCCGACATCCGCCAGTCCGTGATGGAGGTCGTGCTGGAGCGCCTCGACCGCGCGGGTGTTACGGATGTCGAACTCATCTGCGCGATCTGCCTGCACCGTCGATGCACCCCGGCGGAGATCAAGCACTTCGTCGGCCCGGCGATCTTCAAACGCTTCTGGCCCGACCGCCTCTACAACCACGACGCCGAAGACCCCAAAGGCAACCTGATGCTCGGAACAACATCGAAGGGCGAGGTCGTTGAGATCAATCGCCGGGCGGCAGAGTCCGACCTGCTCATCTACGTTAACATCAACCTCGTGACGATGGACGGCGGGCACAAGTCGGTGCCGGTCGGCCTGGCGACGTACCGTTGCGTGCGGCACCACCACAACGCCCACATGATGCTGCACGATTCGAGCTACATGGATCCGCCCAACAGCGCGTTTCATCGTTCGTGCGAGCGCATGGGCGAGGTCGTCGCCAAGCAGGTCAAAATCTTCACCATCGAGACGACGCTCAACGGCGATACGTTCCACAACTTGCTCGGCTTTCTTCAACATCGAGAACACGCCTGGAACCTCCGCGACCGACTGATGTATCACGGCAGCCGGTTGGGCATGGCGGTGCTGCCGGGTCCGCTGCGGCGAAAGGCGTACAGTTCGCTGCCCGCCCCCTACGGCCTCACGGGCGTCCACGCCGGCGCAACCGACGCCGTGCATCAGCGGACGCTGAGCAACATCGACCGCCAGCACGAGGTCGAGGTGCCGAACCAGTTCGATATCGTGCTCATCGGCCTGCCCTCGATCGGCCCGTACAACGTCAACTCAATCCTCAACCCGATTCTCGTGCAGTGCCTTTCGACTGGGTACTTCTTCAATTTCTATCGCAATCGCCCGCTGGTGCGGCGCGGCGGCGTGATGATCATCGACCACCCGATCGAGAACAAGTTCAATAAGCTGCACCATCCTTCGTACTACGATTTCTTCAACGACCTGCTCTCGCAGACCCGCGACCCGGCCGAGCTCGAACGCCGCTTTGAGAAATCCTACGCCGAGAATGAGCGATACATCGACCTCTATCGCCGCTCCTACGCGTACCACGGCGTGCATCCGTTCTACATGTGGTACTGGGGCGCGCACGGCATGGCCCACATGGGCAAGGTCATCGCGGTGGCGCCCAAGAGCGTCGAAACCGCCCGGCGCATCGGGTTCGACATCGCGCCATCGATGGATGCCGCGATCGGCATGGCCCGCGACTTCATCGGCGGCGACGCGACGACGGCCTACTACCACTGCCCGCCGGTCATCATGTGCAAGCTTCCGGCGTGAGGATTTCGATGGGTCCTTCTCGCTTCCTGATCGTCGCGAATCCGACTTCGGGGCGGGGGTTGGGGCGGCGGATGGCGGAGGCCGTCGCCGAACGGCTACGCCATCACGGGAAACAGGTCGAAATCCGCTACACCGCCGCGCGCGGAGACGCCGAATCGATCGTCCGCGAGTCGTGCCATAGCGTGGCGCCGCCGGAGTGCGTCGTGGCCTGCGGGGGCGACGGAACCATTCAAGAGGTCGCCAATGTCCTTGCTTCGCTCAAAGCGCCGATGGGCGACGCCTGTCCGGCGATGGGGCTCGCCCCGACCGGTCGCTGCAACGACTTCGCCCGCGCGATGCGTATACGACCGGATCCTGACGCCGTCGCCGGCGCGCTTCTACATGGAACTGCGCGCCCAATCGACCTCGGTCGAGTCAACGATCGCTACTTCTGCACCGTCGCGACGCTGGGAGTGGACGCGGAAGTATCGAGCTTCGTGGACACGATGCGAATGCCGCTGCGCGGAACGCCGGCGTACATATACGGCGCGCTCCGCGTGCTCGCCCGCTATCGCCCGCATCCGCTGCGAGTCGAAGGCGACTTCGGCCTCATCGAGCGCCCGCTCTTTCTCGCCTCGAGCGCCAATACGCCGTTCTACGGCGGCAACATTCGAATCGCTCCGCAGGCCGACCCCACCGACGGATACCTCGACCTGTGCGTGATCGACCCGGTGTCTCGGCTCAAGTCGTTCGGCCTGCTGCCTCGATTACTCGCCGGAAAACATGTGGCGCTGCCCATCGTTCACTTTCATCGAACTCGGCGTCTGACGATCGACGCGCCTTCGCCGATGGACGTTTGGGCCGACGGCGAGCGCATCGCCCGCACGCCGGTGACGATCGATAGTATCCCCGGTGCCGTCCGCGTCATGGTTCCGGGATGAGAATCGGGTCCGCGAGATCAGCAC
>ERZ1292633.4070-Hain-H41-02um-R1-4070-length-13764-cov-20_pt1 | contig 13764 bp, 10 predicted proteins | sample MGYA00564406_ERZ1292633 | MGnify/ENA primary metagenome ERZ1292633 (study PRJEB36523, sample SAMEA6512639) | groundwater metagenome | collected 2019-01-08 | study: AquaDiva: Metagenomics assemblies of 32 groundwater samples
ATGATCGCGTTCGACTTTACGTGTTTGCAGACCTTCCAGGCAAAGGCGCAGGCCGAATATTCCTCGTCCGTCGGTTTCCGCATGGTCGGTACATTGAGCGCTCTCAAATCGGTCAAGACACCAAGATCCCGATCCTGCACGATCAATCCGCCCACCAACTTCTTAAGATCGAAGCCTTCTTGTTTCACTTTCGTGAGCGGCCCGACATCCAACAAACGCAGATCCTTTTTGCGCTTCAATTCTGCGAGCGCATCGTCTGCAAATCCCGGCGCAATCACCACTTCGACAAACGTGGCGGTAATTTCTTTTGCAGCGGTCAAATCCACAGGGCGATTGAATGCAATGACGCCGCCGAACGCTGAGATGGGATCGGTCTCACGAGCTTTCACATAGGCTTCGAGAGGCGTCGTACCCAATGCCACACCGCAGGGATTATTGTGCTTGATAATCGCCACAGCGATCTCGTCATATTCTTTTGCCAGTTCGAGCGCCGAATTGGCATCGAGAAAATTGTTGTATGACATCGCCTTGCCGTGCAGAATTTTTCCACGGGATACCGACGGCTCGGACGAATGCAGTTCTCGATAGAAGGCCCCTTGCTGATGCGGATTCTCACCATAGCGGAGCATCTCTGCCCGTTCGAACTGCAGGGACAATATCCGGGGAAACTTGACCTCGCTGCCTTGCGCCTGTTTCTCAAGATACCCGGCAATCAGGCTGTCGTAGCGCGCCGTATGCTGGAAGACCTTCATGGCCAGCTCGCGCCGTAACTCGCGCGACGCCGTCCCTGTCTTCGCCGCATCGAGCACGCGCTGATAATCCGTTGGATCTACGACGACCAAAACATCTTCGTGGTTTTTGGCTGCGGACCGCAGCATCGACGGCCCGCCGATATCGATATTTTCAATGGCCTCTTCGAACGGACAGTGGGGTTTCGCAATCGTTGCCTCGAAGGGATAGAGGTTGACCACGACCACGTCTATGGGTCCGATTCCATGCTGCTCCATCTGCGCGACATGGGCAGGGACCGAACGGCGTCCCAGCAGGCCGCCATGAATCTTGGGGTGCAGTGTCTTGACACGGCCGTCGAGAATCTCCGGTGAACCTGTGTACGCCGCCACATCGGTCACCTTCACCCCTGCTTCGCGCAAGGCCTTTGCCGTTCCTCCGGTCGAGAGGATCTCAGCCCCGAAGGCCGCAAGCCCCTTCGCCATCTCCACCACGCCGGTTTTGTCTGACACGCTGATTAATGCCCGCTTAATGCCGGCCATAAAGTCTCCTTGGATGACGATCGATAGATATCATGAATATCGGAAGGCGGGCGAAGAATAGCAAATGAAGGTACACCTTACAAGTGGAATGGAGCGCCCACGGATCGTGCTGGAAGCAGGTTAAGGTAACGGTTGAGCTTTAGCGAGGATCTCAAGTGTACTCATATAGGTTCGCGTCTCGATTATAGAGGTTTGGCTCATAAATACCGTCTGGTATGAACTCACGCAGTATGGTAGGGTCACAGCGGTTTTTGGCTATCTTCCGCTCGAGAGTTGATTCATGATGCGGAAAGCGATTCTAGGCGCAGGCGCTATCGCCCTTACTTTTATTGCTGCGGTCTGTATTCCGCGCCATCTTCCGACATCGACAGCATCAAATTCCCTCACCCCTGCCAGCTTTCATGCGCGTATAGAGAAGGGAAATCTGACCCTCCGTGGCTCGCTCCCCAGTGAGGCCATCAAAACCACAATCCTTCAGCGAGCCCACGAACTGTATGGAGCTACGCCTGGCCGTGTCGTCGATGAGTTAACGGTGGACCTGAACGTGGGGCCCGCAGATTGGATAGACAATGTCCCCAAGGTCCTTCCCATCTTAGGGCGCATGATGGAACGAGGTTCCGTCATCATTGATGGACGGTCGCTTGTTCTCAGCGGCCGAGTCGATAGCGATCGCGCCAAGGCCACCATGCTGCAAGACGTCGCCCCTCTGACGCAAACAGGACTTAAGCTGGAAGATCATATCCTCGCGGCTCAGCTCGCGGCTCCTTCCCCTACGCTCCAGAAGAAGTTAGATGAGACCCTCACACAAGGTTCCATCGAATTTGAGTCGAATGCCACGACGATGCTCCCCCGCAGTCGGACCACACTAGACCAGCTGATTACAGTCTTGCGTCGTGCTCCTAACACAACTATTGAAATAGGCGGGCATACGGACAAGTACGGCGCGCCGGACTATAATCTTCAACTCAGCCGCCGCCGCGCTGAAGCCGTGCGGCGCTACTTTATCAGTCACGGCTTGACCAATCAGTTCACCGCCGTCGGCTATGGCGACTCACGACCGCTGTCGGTGGCGCAGACGCGGGCTGGGTTGCAACGCAACCGTCGTATTGAATTGCGAATAAAAGGAACTGGTGACCTATGATCACGCTCATCGGCCAGATTTTGGGTTGTCTTCTCATTGCGGGGGGCATTGGCGTCGTAGTTGGATGGCTGCTTCGAAATCTGTCCGCCAGCCTGCTCACACAACAGTTCACGGAAGTCACTGCCACCCTACGAGTCAAAGAACAGATGCTGGAAAAGGTGCGCTATGAGCTGAACGTTCAGACCGCTGCGATGCAGCTATTGGAAAGCAAGATGATTGAATCGGAAGAGCTCGGCCAATCCACCGAGCAGGAACTCGCAGCACGAAACGACCGCCTTCTGGCGCTTCAAGAAGAACTGTCCCTGCGCTCACAGAAGCTGACGGTCCTGGAAGCGGAAGATACCTCTGCTCGCCGCCGCGCGAGCGAGTCTGACGCGCTTGCCTCGGCTGCACAGGCGGAAGAGGTTCAGCGGTTGCATCTCACCAGCCAAGCTGCCCAGCAGACACTCGCCACGAACGAGCAAGAACGACAGAATCTTCAACGTCGCATCCTCGAGCTGGAAGCCGGCGTTTCAGAAGCCGATCTGCTGCGCGCGCGCCTGAAGGAACTCGAGCCGGCTCAAGGGCGGGTCCATTGGCTGGAAGTGCAACTCTCCGATCGAGAGGCCGAACATCGAGCCGCATTGCACCGACTCGACAGCCAACTGGCCGAACGAGACCGGCGCATCGATACGCTCGAACATTTCCAACAACAGTTGAAGGAGCAGGAGTCATCGCTGACTGAGTGGGAGACCAAATATTCCCATACCCTCACGCAGCACGAAGCGCAGATTGTCACGTTACAAAACCAACTCGCAACACAAGACACACTCCAAACCCGGCTCCGGCTCGATGAGCAACTCCTGCATGAGCGAGACGCACAAATCCATGCCCTGCAGCGCCAGGTTCAGGAACTGGAAAAGCAACAACTGACGAGTCAAATGAAGCTGGCGGGAGAAAAGCAAGAGGAGCAAACCCGTCTTCGAAAACGCCCGGCCGAAGTCCAAGCCCCAGCCCGTATCAAAGCCGATAAGGAAGCCGTGGCCCCTCGCCAGACCGGTCAGAATGGGAGTCAGCTGAGCCTTCAGATCGAACAGACGAAAGCGGCAAAGAATCCACAGAAAGACGACCTGAGTAAGATTCACGGCATCGGCCCCGTCTTTGCGAAAACCCTGAACAAGATGGGGCTGTACACCTTCGTTCAAATCGCACGCTGGAAACCGGAGGATATCAACTCGATTGCAAAGAAGCTCTACACCGCCCCAGACCGGATCAAGCGGGGCAAGTGGATTGATGAAGCTAAAAAAGAGCATTACCGCAAGTACGGCGAGCGGCTCTGATCAGGACGTAGCCAGAGCCTCTATACACGCAACCAGTTGAAATTATAGACGATACCATCTTCTCTTGACCTGAAGTCTCCCGGCCGTACAACTGCATCCCAAAACTCAGGTGGAGCATCCGCATAAGACAGCGCTGTCGCGAGCGGCGGGACTTCATGGTTTCCGACGGTATCTCCCAATGCTTTAGAGAAACCAGCCTTTCCGAACGCATCCTGTCCAGATTCAAATATTAAAAAAATATTGGGCTAAAAGTGGCTCCTGCCACCATTTTTTCACTTATGTGGTAGGTTTTACTGAAGCTTACAGGTATCAGTATGTCCAAGGGGTGATCCATGAAGAGTGCAGCGATTTTAGCAGCTGGAGTTGTTGCATTTGCCCTCCTTGCCTTTTTCTGCCTTCCTCGGCACGCTCCTCAACCAATGGCTACGGCCATTCCCATCCCTGCGAACTTTCATGCGCGTGTAGAGTATGGAATGCTGATCCTGCGTGGCTCACTTCCCAATGAGGCCAGCAAGGCCGCAATCCTTCAGCAGGCCCAAGCGCTCTATGGAACCACGCCAGGAAACATCGTTGATGAATTAACGGTAGATCTGAGAATGGGGACTGTCGCCTGGGCTGACAACGTCGCCCAGATCCTCCCTGTCTTAGGGCAAATGAAAGAACGAGGCTCCATCATCATCGACGGCCGCACGATCGTCGTCAGCGGCCAGGTCGGCGGCGATCGTGCCAAAGCCACCGTACTACAAACTATTGCCCCTCTGACGCAAACAGGGCTGGAATTAGAAGATCGTATTCTGGCTGGTCCAATCACGGCGGGTCGGCCTACGAAAGCTCCAGCAACAAAAGTTCCATTAGTGGTGGTGGCCTCATCACCAAAGGCCCCCGCCCCCGCTGTCCTATCCCAGAAAGTTTCTGTCACGAAGCCCCCCTCTCTGGTGCTGGCCAAGATCCCAAAGGCTCCATCTCTACCGGTAACCCCATCACCGGTCGTTCCATCGCTGACTGTCGTCTCCCCCGCCTCGCTCCAGAAGAAATTGAATGAGATCCTCACTCGTTCGTCCATCGAGTTTGAATCAAAAAGCACAACAATAACTCCCAACAGTCTTGCCACGCTGGACCAGCTGATTGCCCAATTACGGCAGTTCCCTCCCATGCCCATCGAGATTGGTGGGCATACGGATAAATACGGCGAGCCGGAGTATAATCTTGAACTCAGCCAGCACCGTGCTGATACCGTGCGGCGCTACTTTACCAAGCACGGCCTGCCCAAGCAGTTCACCGCTGTCGGCTACGGCGACTCACGACCGCTGACAGTGAGGGGGAATCGGGCTGCCCTCCAGCACAATCGGCGCATCGAACTGCAAGTAAAAGGACAGCCCCAGTTATGAGCATGTTCATCAACCAAATGCTGGGATGCCTTCTCATTGCCGCAGGAATCGGCGGAGCAGTCGGATGGCTGTTGAGGCACGTTTCCGCCGGCAAGGACGCACAGCTGCTCGCCGACGTCACCGCCATGATGCGGATCAAAGAACAGATGCTGGAGAAGGCCCGGTATGAGCTGAGAGAGGCCACCGCGAAATTGCAGGCGATCGAGAGTCCGGTAACCGCACCCCAAGAAGCCGAACAGCACCTTCTGCAGCTGAAGATGCAAGCGAAAGACAACGAGTCTCTCGAAAAAGCAGCCTGATTGTAACCCACCCAGACATCAACCCTATCCCGCGCCTCTCAACAAGCAATAATTTCTGTCGTGCGGGCGGAAATTCCCGTTGCATTTTTGAATAGATCCATCTATACAAACGACCCATGAACGCCGAGCAGCGGGAAGAGATCAAACGTCATTTTAGCGTAGTATCCGAAGCGCTCCGAAGCGACATCCTCCGGATTGCGGAAGGTCATGCCACTCTTTGTCATGAGTTACGGGAATCGGGTGGGGAAAATCAGGACGAGTTCAAAGAAATGCAAGCCCTCCTGCAGCTCTCATTTCCCCAGCTCGACCAGCACATCCACACTCTCGAAACAGACCTCTCTGATCTGAGAAACCATATAGACCACCTCGAACCAGCCATAGCTAATTCCACCGACTCCGGTCAATCAATTGAAGCAGAGATAGGGTGAGAGCCGCCGGACTGTCTTTCACTGGCACGTCGAAGGAGTACATTCCCATCGTGCGCGTTCCGCGAGCAGGAGGACGACCAGATTACCCTTCCATCCCGGTTATTGCCCCAATCGTCGCCAGGGAATAGCGCTTCCTCGTTCTTCCTCATACTGTTTAAAATCATGAATCTCCGTATCTTTTTTATTTCCATCTTTTTTCTTTCCCGGCAACACCCAGTAGTCGAGCGCGAACCATTTATTCGAGAGGCCTTTCAAATATTCCATCTCAGTGCTGGGCCGTTCTAGATCCTGGCGGAAGGCGGTGGAAAACTCACTTCGCACATACGCGTCGAACACGATCGGTTCGGCGAGGGATTGTCTGAACGGTGTTTGATGGAGAGTCGAGACCTTCCCGCGAATTTGCGAGATCGTGGCGTTGCGGGAACCTAAATGGTCGAACACATCGTAAAACCACATCTGCGCGTGTGCGTTAAACAGGCCCGCGAGGCCCCCGAAGATATATTTCGGCGGGCCCAGTGCGAGCATATCCAACGTCTCAGCATAGGCGCCGGCGACGCCCCCGATCTTTGAGACAATATCTTGCGCGCCGCCGCTGTCGGTATTCAGGAAAATATGAAAAGCATTGGGAAAACGTTGATCGACATAGGCCTGACCGACATTGGGGCCGGCCACCCCAAACACCTTCTGCACCGAATACCCATGGTTTGCGAGAATTCGTGAGGCACTGGCGCTCCGTTGCACGCCGCCGCTGTGACCGGATAGGTACAGACGATCGGCCTGTCCGGCATGACGCATGATGTAGGCCGCCTCGTTATAGCCAGGCCCATGCGACAGGTTGAGCATCGACCACAAAACATCGGTGATTGTCCCGTGACGATAGGGAGGGCTATATACATCGTAGTCCGGGTAGGCCGCTCTGGCCCACGATGCCCACAGTCCTGTGTCCTGCCCCCATTTGTCACCGCCGTAAATCCCTCGCGAGAGAAAAATCTTTTCGCGAGCACGGCCAGACTCCGGCGCAAAATCCCAATCCATGTATTTGGGGCCTGTGTTGAACTGAAAGAGCTGCCCGACCAACGGCACTTCGCTGATGAGGTTCACCAGGCCCGGCAGGAAATAGTAGTGGGGCCGATGTCCAACCTCCACTTCAAGCGCATTCCACGCCGTCCGAATGTTCTGTGCCGGATAGAAGAGAGGATTGTCCCGTCCAGACAGTATGCCTGCGATAGTGCTGAAGGGTATTTTGGCCAGCTCAAAGGCGGCATTCTTGACCCCGATGGCCACGGCAAAGGGATAGCCGGTCCAATATAGTATGCGCCGAGTGGTGGAAAGCGGGGGTGCGGCGGTCTTCGTATCTATGGTGTCTTGTACGTCCGGCCCCTCGTCTTTGCCGGGCATACCGCTCTTCTTGTTATGCGCGAGAAAGGGCTGCGGCGTGGCTTCGTTGGCATAATCCAACTCATAGCCGAGGTATTCGGTTGTTGTCGTACTCGGATCTGGGGCGCTCGCCCCCAGTGTGAGCGTATCGATGAAATAGAACCGCATCCCGTAGCGAATCAGCGTATCGTCTTCGTCCCAGGGAATTTCATATCCCAATACGAAAAACCGAACGTTGCGCGCCTTATCGGCACGCACATCCTTCACTCTGGAGAGCAGTCTGCCGAGAAGATCCTTCGCCTGATCACCCTGATAGGTGTGGTCATCTTTTTCATTCTTGTACGAAAGGATCTTGTATAGGGGCCTGGACTTGATCGAGCACAGGCTCCCCTCTTTCGCTTCCGGATTTCCAAACCATTGTGAACGGCGATCGCAGGATCCTTCATCCCAAATAAGCCCTTCGACTTCCCCCTGCCGTTCATCTGCAACGACCGGCACCTTTAGGGTTAGTTCCTGCGCAAACTGTCTGGAGTTCAGATACTCCTCAAAACGGCGCAGCTCTTGATCCGGATCTGTCGTTTCGTAGGCATAGGAGGCAAGCCATTTGACCGACCTCTTGCTGAGAGGAGTCGTCTCGTCGTCTCTGTAACAGGCCAGCTTCTTCACTGTTTGATGAAGCTGACGCTCAAGTGCAATTTGGAAGTCGCGAATAGTCCCGGGATGGTCTCCCAATGGACCACTATTCTCCTTCAGCACATCGTCCACCACCGACTTCAACACCACAGTGCAGTCGGGCTTCTGAACGGCAGGATCAGTTTCCAGAGCGAGATGATATTGCAGGTCGGAAGACCAGACGGCGCAACCTTGCAACAAGAGACAGAGCCCCAGGGCAGGGAAACCAAGCCACTGTATCTGTACCATTGCCATACTCTCCCTCCAGGTTACGTCATGCTCCCCTAGACCGCGTATCCCTTATAACTACTCAGGTAGATAGGCTAAAGGTGTTCAGACTGAAGTGTTCGGAACTTCGACCTTCGACCTTCAGCCTGAACCCTTGAGTAGTTACATTCTCTTTATCAGCGCAATCACGCTCGCCATCGTCACCTGGTCGTCATCGAAGTCGCCATGCGTCGTGCTTTTTGATTCTTTGCCAGGCGCAGCCCAGGTATAGACGTTTGGTAAATTCTTCGATCCGATCTTGTCGTTGAAAAATTTCTCCAGGCCGAGTATCGGCGTCGACTGTCCATGTTCGAGCGATTGCGACACCAGGTAGAGCAAAGAGCGGCTGTAGCCAAGAATCGGTTTGCAGGTCGGATCTTTCTGTTCCATGTCGTCGGATAGATGGAACTGGTTAAAGCGCTTGACCTTGCCGCTCTTAATGGCTGGGACGACCGTCTCCTCGAACAGATCCACTCGTACCGCCGGCGCCATAAAGTTCACGCTTTCGAACATCCAGCCCTGTCCACCCAGCCGATCGACGACATGACTGTGCAGGATTGATCCGGCAGAATGGCCGACGAGATGCAGCCGTACCTTGGACAGATCGGCAAAGTACGGCGATCGTTGGCAAGCCCTGTAGAGCTTCATGCCTCCACTCTCTGCCGTATTGGAGATCGCGTCCGCATTCTGTTTCATCTCGCTCCAGATCGCCGTCCCAGGCCTGGCCAGTAGTTTTTCGAGCCGTTCATTCAACCAACTCTTGGCGCCGTCGAAGAACCCGCCGGTGGGACGCGGCTGGCCTTTTAAGATATCCTCAAGGCGCCCTGTTAGCGTGGACCAGAGGTCTGTTTCCCACATGAGGAAGATGGGGAAAATCTTCTGTTCGTACAACGCTGGTATCCATGTTGCTGCCGTTTCCCCCGCATCATCCTCGGACGTAAGACCGCCATGCGCATAGATGGCGATATCCACAGGAGCGTTCTTGCCCAAGCCCCAAGCGGTCCGTGCCATGCCGAGATGGTGCGTAACCAGCGCCTCGATGTCGGAATCTTGTGTGCGAAAATCGCCGGTGTTGCTGAGCCTGCCGTTATTCTCCATGTTGATGATGAAGGGGCTGATTTCTCGCCTGCGTAACCACGACTCGCCGGCGAGCTGTACTTTTCCGGCATCCAGGCGCAGCGACGGCGACTGCGCAATCGTCAGGTGCAGTTCAGTCACCACCCCCAGCTGTGCCACCCAACAATCCATCGCGTTGTCGAGCCAGTCTTCATACAGTAATACCGCGCGACCCTTTGTCCCCCAGCCTAGCCCCCACGAGTTATGCACGATGAACCCCACCTGGTTATAGCCGACGACCGCAAAAGCATGGCCACCGTCGCTCAGGCTTGCCTTCCGATGTGGAATCGCCCAGTGCCCGCCTTTGATCTGCGATCTCTTGGAGAATCCATCATCCCAGCCGGAGTGGCAGACCGCACTGGCATAGAGAATACCGATCTCGTTGAGGGCGACATGCATATCGGTGATAGACCGTGTGTCGATGCGGTAATAAGCTCCCAAAGGCCGCCGCACAGCATCGAGCCACCAGTCGTCTGAACACTTTGTCACTTGGTCAGTCGGCATTATTTCCGAAGTCCACAGCCTGTCTGAGCAGGCGCCGTGCTTGTACCACCCTTTCATCGCGCCGCGCAGACTCGACCCGGTATCGACGTCCGGGGCGCCGGGAAATTCATCATAGCGCCGCGCCATGGAATACAACATGTAGGGGGATACGCAACAATCCATCTGCTTACGCTTCGCGGTTTGTTGCAAGTGAGACACAACGCTTGCCAGTGCGAAGCCTGTACAGGCATTAGTCTGTCTCTGATCGAGCACGGGGATGTCGGTCTTTGGATCAAACACCAAGTCCGGCACCACTGCTACTGGCGGCTGATAGAGCCTATCGCGCAGATCGAGGCGATCGGGAACCGCACTCCGTTTTGGAATAGCCGGAGTATTGGACTTTTTGGTTCTTCCTGCTGTGATCTTGTTCTTCGCCATCAGAACCTCCTTTCAGGATGCGTACAGACACTGATCGAGAATCCGCTCTTTGATTTTCATATCAGAAATGCGCGGATCATATTCTCAGGCGATTCACGTATTCCGTCAAGCATCAATCGAACTGAAGCTTCTTACCGTTGCTAGTATTTCGAGAAACTAAAAATGAGGCCCAACTACCGGCTAGCTTCGTTTGACTTCCCCTTCCCTGCGCTCCTAAGATCAGGTTCATCTGGTTGGTCTGGTCTATTTGGTTTGTTTTGTTGTTTGACGCAGAGAATCTAAACAACCAAATAAACGAGACAGATTAAACCAACGTGCGGGCACTAAGGAGGTGAATTTTTGGCTAAAGAGCATAAGTACAAAGGCAAGGTTCCCCTGCATGACAACTATGGTCCGGAAGCGAAATTCGCCGTCGAAGCGGAGGCGCTGCTGCCGACCACGAAGTATGAGGAAGAAATAGCCCGCGGTCTTGAAATAGGCCTACCCGGAGCAGATTCCATTAAGGATCGCAGGATTCCCACATTCAGCCGGGGAGAACTCCCCCACTTCGCCGGCATTAACACGTTTGTCAAAGCACCGTACATTGAAGACGTACGCAAGTGCGGCCAATATGACGTGGCCATTCTCGGGGCGCCGTTCGATGGCGGCACAACCTATCGGTCCGGCACGAGGTTTGGCCCTCAGGGTATTCGCAAGATCTCGGCTCTCTATGGATCCTACAGCTTTGAACTTGGCGTAGATCTGCGGGAGTCCATTTCCATGTGCGATCTCGGCGACGTGTTTACGATTCCCGGCAACATTGAAAAGACATTCGATCAGGTCAGCAAGGGTGTTTCACATGTTTACGCCAGTGGGGCCTTTCCCGTGGTGCTTGGTGGCGACCATTCCCTTGGCTTTGCGACCGTACGGGGGGTCGCCGAGAATCTTAAGGGGGGCAAGCTCGGCATCATTCACTTCGATCGGCATGTGGACACACAAGAGACCGATCTCGACGAACGCATGCACACCACCCCCTGGTTTCATGCGACGAACATTCCCAACGTGCCGGCAAAAAATCTTGTGCAGATCGGGATCGGCGGCTGGCAGGCGCCCAGGCCCGGTGTGAAGTCCGGACGTGAACGCCAAACCACCATCATGACCGTCACCGATTGCGTGGAGATGGGGATTGAGAATGCCGCCAAACGCGCACTAGAGGTAGCCTGGGACGGCGTCGATGCAGTTTGGTTGAGCTTCGATGTGGATTGTCTGGACGCCGCCTTCGTACCTGGAACCGGCTGGCCTGAACCGGGCGGGTTCTTGCCGCGCGAAGTGCTGAAGTTCCTGCAAGTCATCGCGGACAGTAAGCCGATAGCCGGAATGGAGATCGTGGAATGCTCTCCTCCCTACGATTCAGCCGAGATCACTGCCCTGATCTCTACTCGCGTAATCATGGACGTATTGGCCTGCCAGGTGCGCTCGGGCCATCTGCCGAACCGGAGAAAGCCTTAACCAGGATTATTCATGAACACTTGTGCGTGAAGCGTCGCTCGTCCGAAGAAATGAGCATTTGGCGTATGGCTTGTGGCCGATAGTAGGTGCAGAATAGCCAGAGCTTTCTTTGTTCGTGCCATACGCTATAAGCCATTCGTTATCTGCTCCTGTTCACTGAAATCTGAACACTGATCGCACCGGCAAGATCGCCCTCCTGGGCGCCCTCCCGTGGATAGCCAGAAATATCCAAGATGCCTTTGGGGTTGCCATGACAGGCCAGACAGTCTTGCGAATAATATATCGGGGTCAAGGCTCTCAGGGTCATTTCATTATCAATCCATTCGGTGATGGGGGTGTTTGAGGCCGGTTGCGTAGCCAGCCGTTTCAACACGTTTTCTTCGTACGCATCAGGTGTATTTTTCAAATTCCTTGGTTTGAGTGTGATTTGCTTTATTTTCACATGAGAACGATTGGAGAACTTTCGAGCAGCTTGGCTGCCAAAGGTGGCCGGGATAAAATTCTTATACCCAATGCCCCGTTGATTGATCACGAATTGCACATCGGCCACCACCTCCTTGCTCGACTGAAGCAATACCGGCAACAATTCTTTCGCAAGCGAGGGAAGATGCGAAGGGAGATGCTTCAGATCAATGTGTGTCTGACGAGTAAACTCATCGACAACCGCCTGTTCAAATACCTCCGGAGTAAATCCTTTATCGCCTTTCCGGGGATCATCAATCAGTGTTTGATTGCGTTCGACGATGAGACGTCCCACATTGAGCAGTGTTGCTAAATGTTGGGCGGTCGTTTCAGCTTCCTCACGAGGTGCCTGCGACCAACCAATACTTGACCACGCAAGAAAGAACATAAGGCTCAGGGACATGAACAAACACACGCGAGATTTCATCAGTATGTCTTTCTTGCTCACCTTCCGGTCGCGAAACGACACTGGCCCAGGTCATAATGTTCCGGCACTTTCGAAATTTCAAACGGCAGGCCTTCTGTGGCTGCCCGTCGAGTAGGCGCATAGTCCTCTTCTAACCAACGCCTGCGCATCTGCTCCAACCGCCCTGATTCTTCTAGCCGATACAGCAGGTTGTTGAGAAACCACTGCAGACGCCTGTGTTCTTCAACCGTGACAATGGAGAAGTATTCCTGCGTCAGGATCAAGGGCGTTCCATCGTTCCGTGTGAGGAGGTGCCAGTCCGGCCAGACATGCTTCGTCACATAATCGAGGATGGAATGTTTGGACAAAATCACATCGATGCGTGGATTCTTCGTCTCCACGGCGGCTGGAAGTGAATCGCATATGAGCAACCGGATATTCTTAAGGTTGGCTTCTGCATAGAGGTGCGAGGTTCTCCCCTTCTGAGCGGCAACGGTCAAGCCGGAAAGCCCTACTTGGATCGCCGCAAGCGTGTCAAGATTTCCAGCTTGTTTTTGAAACTGCGCCCGTACTTTCTCAGCCACTTCAGGCTTTTGGATCATGGCTCCGATGCCGCCGTTATGAAAATACGGAATTGAGTACCACAGGCCTACGGGTTTTCCGCCAGGAACATTTCCACCGACAGATGAGACGAAAAGATCGAGGTGCCCTTCATTCATCTCGATGAAGAGATCGCGGAACCGGGTGAGATGCAATGTAGGAACGATGGGCTTCTGGCCGCCACAGTATGTGGTCAGGGCGTCGCCTACCTCACGAATCAGCTCCACATCGAGGCCAGTCACACGAACACCTTCATCGGTGAAAACGGCTGGAAATACAAAGGGACGAAACGGTTCAACGGAAATTCCAACACGGAACTGTCCCCGCGAACAGATCGCAGACATTTCATCGCGTGCAAGAGGTTGCACCATTTCCACGGCATCGAAGACGAGTCCGCATCCTTGGAGTAAGAATCCGAGCGCGATCAGGAACAGAACGGTACCTTGCGAGCCTATTTCCTTCAGGCGCCGCGGTAGACTCGCTATAATCGACCGTACGGTTATGATGGATCTGCTGATAAACATACTGGTTAGAATCGAACTCCGGTCGTAAAGAGCCATTGTTCCGATAAGTTAGATTTATCCTTGAAGTCAATTTCAAGTCGTATGT
>ERZ1292633.4072-Hain-H41-02um-R1-4072-length-13761-cov-5_pt1 | contig 13761 bp, 2 predicted proteins | sample MGYA00564406_ERZ1292633 | MGnify/ENA primary metagenome ERZ1292633 (study PRJEB36523, sample SAMEA6512639) | groundwater metagenome | collected 2019-01-08 | study: AquaDiva: Metagenomics assemblies of 32 groundwater samples
ACGCAACCGGTTTGGGCCAGCTTGTCGCAGCTCCCTGTCGAGGCGTACGCGCACTGTGATATCGCGGAGGTCCCCTTGGATGGGTTGCAGTGACGGTTGGAGACCTTCGAGGGCACCGCCCACGCCAACGGTCAGGACGGTCAGCCAAAATACGCGGCAGCGACTCAAGGAGAAGGCAGACGCCACTTGCGCCGCAACGACGGAGCTCGCACCATCCACGGTCGCTGTCCAGTTCGCAAGCGACACGGCGCCCCCTGCAATGACTGAGAAGCCGTGCAGGCTCCATCCGACACTGGTGGGTCGGTCCGAAAACGGCGCGGAGGCCAAGACGTTCAGGAGCGCCTGACTTTGGTTTGTAACTGACACGGACACGTTGCTGATGCACGTCCCCCCCCAGCGAGGGGGTACACGTTCCGTATCTCCTCCCGTCCCACACGGAAACGACGGCTGCTCAGCATCGTCGGCGCCACTTCCCACGCACCCGTCGCACAGGACCGAGCCGATCGCCCCCCCTCCGGAGACGGCGCTGGAAGCAGCGACCGCGGAACGGTCCGAGATGGAAATCTGAACCACGACGACCGTCAGCGATGTATTGCACGCCGGCGCGCCCGCGAGGCCGCCGACCACGCTGAAGAGAGCAAACCACCCCACCGCGGTCGATGCCGTCACGTTACTACCAGTATCAACCGCGAGCACGGTGTAGGCAACGGTCACCGTCGACTGACCTGGTACCGGTGCGCTGGCCTGCGACGTCAGCAAGCCGATGGTCGCCACGAATATGACGCCGTGATCGGCGCTGATCGTCACACTCGCTCCAGCTGAAATGCGCACCACGGTCCACGCCACGAGCATGCTCAACAAGGCCTCCAGCGGACTATACTGGCTCCGGTCCACGGTGCCGATGCTCATGACCCGGACCACAGCCGTCGAGGTGATCGACTTCACCTGAATGACCGCTGCGTTCGTGGCGACGATTGTGACATTGGACGCCACTGCCAAAGTTGAACCGCGTTCGGATTTGTCCCGCCCGTACAGGCAGGACAGAACGCCAATGTTCGTCGACGTTAGCCCGGTCACATTGAGGGTCGCAGCATCGACGAACAACGTCACGTTCGCGAAACGCGCGGTCACAGGACCGTCGAGAAAAGTCGCCACCACGCTAGCGACGTTGATGTAATAATTGTGTTGACAGTCGACGCGGCTACCGTCTTGGAGGGAGCAGTTCACGTTGGTGACCGCGACGTCGATGCCAAACTTTGAATTGGAGGACACGCTCAGGTGGTTGCAGGTCACAGCCATCATTCTCGCGATCGGCTCCCCGAACAGTCGAGACCCCGCGGCGCGGTTCAGTGACTGCAGACTGCTGTTGGATCGCAAAGTAGTTTGGCACCGGTCGACCTGAAACTTCCCGCCCACTACCGTTTCACCCGCAATGCTGGACATGATCGGCGTGCTACACTCCACGACACGGAGCGTACTCGACAAGGCGACGTCCGTCGAGACGTTGGTTGCGGTGAAGTTGAACGCAACGGTTCCCGTGCACACCACGGACATGACGACGGCATAAGCGCAGGATGGCGCGTTCCCGGCACCGGCAGTGGCGTTCAAGTCGACGACACTGTGTCCCTCCGTGCGAAGGACGATATTCGCCACCGTTAAACGAAACGCGACGGGATTAACGGATGTGTCGACGCTGCTCATCCATAAGCTGCCCACCGACGTTGCGAACTCCACTCGCGGTACCAACAGTTGAACCACGCTGTAGTTGCGAATGGTCAACGCGATATCGCCGAGAACGTACACACTCCGCGCTTTCGGCGCTAGCCACTTGATTCCCAATATGTGCATCTGAATGAGCCGGATGGGGGTGACGACCGTCACCACACTGGCCCCGTCGATGGTCAGGCTAGCGCCCTCTAACGTGGCCTCAACCGCCATGTACGTCGGCTGCTCGAAGATCATCGCGCAAACCGCAAGTAGATGCCACGGGGCCAACTTATCGAGTGCAGCGCTCGCAGTCGACGATTCCACGGCAACGACGGTCTCGGCGCCGAGACTCATTTCGACGCCGCGCACACTCAGATTCGCCAGCGACTTGGCAAACCGCATCGACACGACCGTCACAGCTTCCGAGGCGACGTCCATTTCGACGACTGTGCCCACGAGCGCCATGCTGAGGCGGTCGATCGTCAGCGACCCTTCGTCCGACTGGACTACGGAGAGCACTGCCGCTTCGGTGGAGACTTGAACACTAATGGCGGTGCCGTGAGAGGCGTTGAGTGACACATCGCGCAGAACGGCTGCCCGCGAGGTGCGAATCGCCATCACGGACGTCACGAAGGACACGCGAGTGAACGAAGAGTTGGGCGGCGCCACCGTCACCTCGAACTGACCCGCCTCACTGATTAGCCGTGCGCGGATCACTGTGGGGGCCTCGACATGAAACACCGAAACATCGCCGCCCATCACGACAGGAGATCGGACCGCTGCGGCCACACGACCAGCGGTGGCCACGTGAAGGTCCGAGACGGCATTCTCGGCGGCGATGTACAGGCACCGACACATCAGTGCACCATTGGGTGACGCGGCCCTCGACGAGCAACCGAGGTCGACGCGGCTGTTGGCATCAAGGCCGACCGTCAGGTTCGCAATGGACGTCACGTCGAACACGGAGAGGGCCACGCCCGCCACGGCGAGGGCGGCCACGGGATCACCGAGGCAGTCCCCACGCATGGCGGCCGCTCGCAGCGTCGAATTGACGAGGTGAATCGCGACGTTTTCGACCTTCCAGGGCAACGTTCGTAAGCGGAGTGGATTGTAATTAGCGATCAACGGCGAACTGCCAATGACAGCGAGCGTGAAGGCCGCACGTGACTCGTTGGTGGCCAGAAGGCACTCTTCGGTGGACGCCTCCAGCGTGCTGTGCGACACGGAGATGGTCAGCTGAGTGAGATTCGACGCGACGAACGTCGTGAGTGTGTGGCAGCCAGAAAGCCCCACCGGAAACTTGGCATCGTCGAGCACCATCGTCGCGGCCGCACCCGCGCACGCCAGGAAACTATCGGCGACGGCGATGTCGACCGCCACGACGCCGTACGGCACCGCGACGGTAATGCTGCCATTGATCCACGTGGTGTTGCGGATGACGAGGTTGATGCGGTTGTCGGCGCGGCGCCCGTTGGTGACCTGCAGACTGAAACTCCGGAAGTGGCAGTTGATGAGCTGCACACTGCCTCCTACGTAATGGTCAACATCGAGGATGACGAGTGGCTCCCGGGGAGCGGCCCTCGCAAAAGTCGGGTCACGGGAAAGGGCCTCGACATCGGCGCAGTTGGTCGTGGTTAGCGATTGTGCCTCCGCACGGCACGCGGCGAAGACGACAACGGTCAAGGCTACCACTGCCCTCCACGACAAGGTCATCACCGACACAAGAGGGATCTGGACCAGTTTGAGAAAGCGTCAATCAACTTTGTCTCAAGCAATCGCGTCGACAATACAAATTTTTCCCCTTACCGTTCGCCTTTCTTCTCACAATCCTTTCTCATCACGGAGACATGCGGTTGGGACGTGCTGTCGTCATGCCAGAGGATGCCCACAGCACTGCCAGCGCAGCTGCGACGCGTCGCAAGACGACACCAATATCGGTGTGAAGCGCGAGGGCGATGGCAAGGGTGACGTCGAAGGCGACGAAGAAACAGCCGAGTTCAACTCGGCCAGCAGGGCCGACGCATCCAGGCTGCCTGCACCACCGACGGAGGGCGAGACCGTCAGCAACAGCGTAAGACGAACTGCCCTGGCGTGCCCGACAGCCCCGAGAGACGCATCGCCACCTGGGAGACCCATGCTGCCTATCGGCGAGGCCTTGATGGACAAGGGGTCCGCGGCGTCCTTGAACGCCGCGGCCACCGTAGGGGAGCTGCCGGTAGGAGGGGGGGGAGGGGAGGACGGCACGGACGGGGACGTTGCCGTGGCCGGAGCAGCTGACGGCGGGGCTGTCTTGGCGTCGTCGTCGTCGTCGCTGTCGAAGGAGGCTGCTTTCCTACTGGGGGCGGACAGGGCGATGATCGCCTGACCGCTGAGGTTGCTGCTGGCGGTGCGTGCAAGTTCGACGCAGCGTGACAGAACGCTGACGAGTGGCGAGCGGCCGTCGGCTCGAGTTTTTTCCCTCGCCGCGCACTGGGTCAGCCAGCTGCACTGACAGAAGTAGCTCGCAACGACGAACGGCACATCGCATCCAGACTGTGTCGTGGCCGCGATGCTCACGAGCGCGGCAGGGTCGAACGCGGTCCAGTCTGGGTAGTGGTTGCGCACTTGCACGTACATGGCGTCGGCGTGACGCGAAATCTCTTGACCCTGCGATGCGACGCCGTCCGTAATCAGTTTTCGCAACGATAGACCCCCGCCGCCCACAGCGGCGCCTTCTACAGCGTCCTGCGGCGGAGGAGGGACGCTGTTACCAGTCTTGGAAAACGACGCCTTGCGTTGGAGGGGCTCGGTAGCGAACAAACCAGCGAAGGCCACGCCTACCTTTCGCACGACAACGTGGTCACAGTGCTGGCATCGAATGTAAGGACACCCAGCGGTGGGCTGCGCGCTCAACGTGCACTGCCACATGGGGCAGCGCGTCACCAGTCCGGTTGACGGGATCGTCGGGAGTTGCGGCGGGGTGCGTGCGGTCACCCCAGCGCGGCGAGAAGGGGCCTCCCGTGCGGGAGACGATGTTGCACCTGCGGCGGCACTGATCGTGGCCTTCGACGACGTCGCCCCCTTGCTCCCGTCGTCGTCCTCAGCGTCCCAATCGTGCTTCGCCTTCGCCCCGGGAGTCGAGGCGATGGATGGAGACGACGACATCGCAGGTCTCACGACTGGGGCGAGAACGTTGTCCTCGTCGCAGTCAAAACTGCTGGGCGGCCGAAGGGGACCCCCACCTTTTGCCACGAGCGTCGACGTGGGCTTTTCCGTCGCGACGGCCGGAAACAGCTCGTCGATCAGGGCATCGGTGGACTTTGGCGGCTTCGCGCTTTGGGACACAGACATGCGTTTTCCGAGTGAGCGCTGTGTGGCGCAAACCCAACAGATGACAAAGCAAAATAAAGTGTATTGAGCGCTCTGGCACCTCTCTATCTTGGGGCACACACGGACTTTTCGCCACTCCACTCCAACACAACAGGGCCCACGGGGGCCCATCGCGACGACTGCCGATAGCACGATGGGTTGACCATCACACAGAGACGAACGCGAAAACGAAAGTGACCGCCCTCGTCGAATGCACACGCGCGAGAGAGAGACAGGGGTCACGGAAGTTGCGGTCACATCAGGGTATTATGTTTATGTGGTGTCTCTGCTACGCTTCGTCCATCGCGATCGACGCGGCCAGATCCACGGTCTCACTGGCCTCTGCCTGCTCCTCGTCATCGAGCAGCCACGCGCGGAGGGGTAGGAGATCGTTACAGAGCGCCAGGCCAGCGGCCACGGGTCCGCACACGGGCGCCGAGCCACCGAGGTGGTGGGCACCGCCACTGGACTGCGACGTCGGCGGCGCCTTGCCGCCCTTCGAGGGCGGCGGCAGTTTTGACGGCGGACCCCCCGACATGGGGCCTTGATTCGTCAGCGGCCCTTGATCCCCCCGGCCGTGCGATGGAGCGGCGGCGGCGTCGGCTCCGCCGGTGAGGCCGGCCATCGACAGGGGCACCATGACGTCTGGCGGCGCGCGTCGCTGCGCGGGGACGCCCTCCCAATGCGTCATGGGCATGAAGCTCTCCCCCTTCATCACGAGGCTCAGCGGCGCGATCGTGCACCCGCGCTCGACGAGCGTGTTGTACAGGACGATGCCGTAGTGGCCAACGGAGCAGCGCTCCTTCATTTCCATGTAGTCGACTTTCATGACGCGGTCCTCGAACAGATGCGTCTGGATCGTGGCGTTCTCGTTGACGCAGCAGCCATCGCCAAGTGTCACCATGTCGGGTTCCGTCAAGAAAATCGTGTCGAGGTAGCAGTTCTTGCCAATTTTGGCGCCTAAGAGGCGGAACAGGGTCGGAAGCAATACCGAGCCGCGGAACAAGTTCACGATGCCGGCCAAAGATACGACGGTGACCACGTCCACTGCAAATTCTGACCTCCACACGCCCGCCGACCAAAGTGGGTGCTCCTCTGCCGCATGCCGGCCGACGACGAGCCACTTGGCCGCCAGCACGAAGATGATGTTCGACAGCGACACGATCCACACGAAGATGTTCAACAGCTCCACGAAATGGACGTCCTCATGGCGAAGGTTGCGGCCGCGCGTGGACGTTAGCGGAATAATGACAAGGAACGCGACGAGCCCGCTGAACGAGATGAAGCTGGCGGGCATGATGCAGCGGAACGTCTCCCAGATGATGCGACGGCACACGAGCCAGTTCGTTGGCTGGAATGTCGCCGCTTGGTCGACCGAGTCCGCGCTGGCCTGGCGTGGGATGGGGAACGCGGGGCTACCGATGACCGTCGTGTTGGGCAGCACCACGGCCTCGGCGGGGATGCTGCTCAGGCCCACGAGGGCACCGGTGCCGATGCGTGTCCCTGGTGGAAGCACCGCGCCGTTGCCCACGAAGGCCCGACGCTCGATGACCACCTTGTCGAGCACCATGACACCGCGGTGCACAAACGGTGGATTGACACCGACGAAATCGGCGACGAACGTCTCGTCACCGAACTCGGTGATGCCAGGTGTCCAGCCGTACAGATTCGAGCATTCCACGCTCGATCCCACCTTGCAGCCCATCCATCGCAAGAAGTACTGGGTGAATAAGGTGCCGTACATTTGGTGCGCGAACATCAACGAAAACCGCGCGAGCACGTCGAGAAGCACTTTTCGGTGGAAGACGCCGTTGCAGTCGGTGCTCGCGTACGCGCCGGGCTGCACATTCCACGGGAACACGACGTAGCGGATGGCCGCGATCATGAGGTGCTGGAAGAGCATCACGATGAGGGTCAGCAGCGGCGCGAGTGGCACCACCAGGACGGCATAGTAGAGCATGCCCTCCACGCGAAGCAGGTCGAAGAGGAGCCACGCCGCGAAGAAGAGCATTCCAGTGGGGTTCGTCAGCAGCGTTCCGACCGCGCAAACAAATATGAACTGCACGGTGTTGATGAAACTTTCGGCGGCGATGCCGACGTGCACCGACTGTGACGACTGGGCGCTGCCGAGTAGCGACACGGACTGCGCAGCGTCGTCGTTGATGGATCGGTGGCTCCCCATGCGCTGCGCCGAGGCCGCGGCCGATGCCACCGCCAAGGTGGACGTGTTCGCCTGCATCGGTCCCTGCAGCATGTCACCCAACGACGGCGACTGGCCAACGCGAACGGCGGGGGATCCGCCCCACACCTCGCCGTCCGGAATCACGGCGTTCTCCTTGATCAGCGACAAGGGTCGGATGATGCAGTGACGCCCGACGCGGCAGCCACCGCGCAGGCACGCGCGGGCTAGAATGCTCGTGCCGGCGTCGACTTCGATCGCGCGCAGATGCAGGATGGAGTCGATGACTTCGCTGGTCGCAAAGACGCAGTTGTCGCCCAGGTAGCAGTCCGCCCCGACCGACACGAGGTCAAAGTCAACGATGCGGCACAAGACAACCGTGCGGCGGCCCAGCGACGCGCCCATGAGGCGGTAGTGGAGGTTGATCAGCCACGTTCCTTGGTACAGAATGACGGGCTGCGCCTGACCCAGCGCTCGGACGGCCCACCATCGCAGGAAGTAGACGCTCCAGATGCTGTAGTTGCCAGCCTGCACGCGGCCAAGGAAGATGATCCATTTCATAGCGGGAAGGAGCACAAAATTGTAGGCGAAAAAGACGCCGAGTCCGATGGCCTGAAACATGAGTCCGAAGAGAAACACGGTGAGCGGCCAGCCGTACCTGTTGGAGAGGCCGTTGTCGTTCTCGAAGAAGATGTACGCGCTCAGGAAGCCGAGGAGGTAGATCCACTGCGAGATGAGGCAAACGTGGAACACAAAGAGCTGCACGAGCATGAACATGACCATCCGGATGGCGCCTGGCTCTTCTCGCACGGGGAGCTCGCGAAGGACCGGCAGTTTGTTTGTCGTCGAGCTCGTGCGCATGCGTTGCAACTCTGCCGCGAGGGTGCGAATCGTAGCGAAGTTGTAGACGGTTCGAATGTTCACCTCGGCAAAGGCGGAACTGCGTTTGCGCAAATCAGAGGCCACTTTTCCGGCGAGAAGCGAGTGACCACCAACCTCGAAAAAATTATCGTCAATGCCAAACACCGAGCTTGCCGGAAACGCCCTCGTCCATGATTTGAACACCACCTTTTCAAGGAGCGTGCCCGGTGGTACCTTTGGCACGTCAGCCGCATTGGCACCTCCTGACTTTTTGGGCGGCGGTGGCGGGGGCAGCTGCTTGCGGTCGAGTTTGCCCGCCGGTGAGCGGGGAATCACCGTGATCACGCAGAATCGCGATGGGACCATGTAGTGGGGTACCTTGCCTTTGAGGAAGTCTCGGCACTTCGCCTCGTCGAAGTCGTTGTGCAGATGCGCTCCTGAGTCACCGTCGTGGGGCAAGAAGTAAGCGCAGAGGTACGGGTTGCCGTCGTCGTTGCGCAGGTGGACGATGGCGGTCTTGACGCCTGGGTAGCTGGCAAGATGCGTTTCGATCTCGCCAACTTCGATGCGGAAGCCGCGCAGCTTGACCTGAGTGTCGATGCGGCCGAGAAACTCCACTTTGCCCTCGTGATTCCACCGGGTCAAATCGCCCGTGTGGTACATGCGGGGATGAGGATACTCGTCGCCGTCCGCTTCCGGATTCATCGGATCGCCGCCCGCAGTTGCCGAGGCGGTGTCCTGCCGTCGGGCTTTGATCTCGCGGTAGCCTTGACGACTCGCGAGATCGGGGAAAAAAGGACAAGACACAAACTTTTCTTCTGTCAGATCAGGACGGTTGACGTAACCACGAGCGACGGAAGGTCCCGCGACGATGAGTTCTCCGGGGACGCCAGGCGGCACCAACTCACGACGTTCGTTGACGATGGCCGCAAAGAAGCCTGGCTGTGCGCGTCCGATCGTGACGGGCTTGTGCGGATCGCACACTTCGAACATGCAGGCGACGGTGGCTTCGGTCGGGCCGTACGAGTTCACGAACATTCGCACACCCGGCCGCGCGTAGGTTTCGATGACCTCCTTGTTGCACGCTTCTCCGCCCGTGATGACAATCTTGAGCGATTCAAACTTGGCGGGGTCCATCGTTGCCAACAGCGTCGGCACGGTCGAGAACACGGTGGCCCTGTTCTCAGACACCAGCTTACCGAGGAGCTCCGGGTCCGACAAGGTCGCCTTCTCGACGACGATGAGGGCGCTGCCGCTCGCAAGCGCCAGCCACAGTTCCTCGACAGAGGCGTCAAAGCTCGTCGAGAATCCTTGCAAGATGCGGTGCTGGTTGCTCAAATGGTACATTCGGCGCTCCGACATGACGAAGTTCACGGCGCAGCGGTGCTCAATGAGAACGCCCTTCGGCTTACCGGTGGATCCACTCGTGTAGATCAAGTAGCACGGCGAGCTGGGAGTGCTGTACTGCTTCGGCAGGCGGGGACGGCTGAGCGTGGCGTGGGTGAAGGATGCCGCTGGTGGCAGGATAGGCTTTGGGTTCCAACTATCGACCGCGGCATCTGCGCCGACGACTTCGACGGCATCAATTTGTGCCCAAAAGGCATCGGAGAGCTCGAACGTCGGACCGTCGAAAGCGAGGGTTCCATTCATGCTCGGCAAGGTGAACAGACAAACCGCGCTGCTGTCCTCCAGCGCGAAAGATAAGCGGTCAGGCGGAAAGTCGGGGTCGAGGCTCAGGTAGGCACCGCCCGCCTTGTGGATCGCGACCATGAGCAGGTACCAGTCCGCACAGCGTGGTACGTAGATGCCGCACGTCGCGTCCACGCCCCAACGGCCTTCATTCGTGCGTCCTAGGGTCTCGCGCATCCACCAGGCCAGCTTCGTGGAACGGATGGACATTTCGTGGTACGTCACCTTCCGGGCCGTCCGGGGTTCAATCACGGCGAGCTGCTTGCGGGGGTCGTGGTCAACGCAGTGAACATCGACCGTGTGTTCAAACACTTGATCCAACGACCGGTCGATGTCGCCTTTTGGCAAAAGGATCTCCTCTGGCTGCCAGTCGGACATCAGCAGCTGCCGCATCATGGGCGTCAGGGGGTCGATGCTGTGCAGCGTGGTGGGGGGACCGCCGGTTGCGGACGACGCCGTGATCTCATGGGCGATTTTTTCCAAGACGTGAAGCCACGTCCAAGGCGATGACGCGAGATACACGGCCGCGTTGAAAACGATCTCCAGTGTAAAATCTCGCCGCTTACCACCACCGTACTCAAACAGGAAGACGACGTCGTAGGCTTGCAAGAAGCACTCGATCGGTACTCGCTCCAGCGTGCGCTTGAAGAGGACTGCGGCGAAGCCTAGAGCTTGGGGCACTGGAACAGCCGGAGCGGCGGCACCCGATGGCTTCTTGGAACCTCCGGATGACTGCTTCGATTGCTCTTGAAATTTGCTCTGCAGGTCCTCGGCCTCTTCCGCGATGCGGTCCACTACGCGGCGTCGCGCGGCTTTCTCGCGTGTGACATTCTCTTGCGCTTCAAACACGAAGAGCTTTTGCGCGAGGAACGCGACAGCGTCTGAAAAAGGAACGTCTTTCGCGAAGCGTTCCTCAGCGAAAACATTGGCAATTGGCCGAGGGGGCACCGCGTCGACGGCGACCACGGCGTCGTTGCCGTTGCACTTGTGCAGCATGGCCAGCACGAGCGCCGCCGCGTAGCTCATTGCCAACCCCTCGCCCTGCACGCCGACCATGTTTGGGAGGTTCGCGATCGTAAACGATGTGGCGGCGGCGGCCCCTTGAGGGATCGACAGCCAAGCGGGAAGGGAAAGCCGCAGCTGGTACGGACCGGTGGCCGCCGCAGCGGAGCTACTCGACCCTGGTGGCGTCGTTAAGTGTCCGGCAGCGACCCGGCGAACACCTTTTCGCTCAAGGTCGGGCGTTAATGCGAACGCCGCGCACTGCTCCCACAAGTCAGACATACTCCAAAAAACACGAGGTCGGCGGAAAAATTAACGGGTAGGGTGAAAGAGGGACTGGTCGAACGAAACTATATTCGCTCGACAACTCCCGCGGGACAATGCCACAGAGAGTTAGCCTCGTGGTCAAATGGAAAAGAGGCGTGTGTCACTTGTTCTTGGCTGTGTTCGCACAGCAGCGCCGAGGGTGCGCGGGAGGACTTGGTTGCATGGCGTCTACATCGGGAAGGAGAGAGCAAAGAAGAAGGAACAACGGCGCAGACGACAGGCGGGACAAAGAGGTAAGAGCTACCGATTTGAAAGAGGAGGGACAGACCGCGCAGCACGCCACTGGATTTGGCCCGATATACGGCGGGGAAGAATGGTGGCCACCGTGAGGAGCTCGTTACCACCCATGCACGATCGAACCTGATGGGACACGAACACCCGCGAGAGCTAGCGCTGCCTGGAGCGATGCGCCAGAAGCAAGCAGCCGGCGGCAGCGACGTAGTAGGCTGCGGACCATAAGGCCATGACGCTGTAGGAAAGCTCCACCCGGTTCGCGACGTATCCGAACGTGCCCATCGTGTCATCGACGAGGTGCCGAATGGGCGCTTCGAGGCTGTCGTGCATGATCTGCGACGCCCAAAAGGACACCGACAAATATTTCATCCCGAGAGGAAAGTTAATGAAGCCGTTGAGAACGGCGCTTAAGATTGATATCACGATGGCGACGAGCGGCGCGTCTCGTGGGCCGACGAGAATGCTGACGATGCAAGCCATGCCGTACACGCTGAAGTAGGAGATGATCATGACGGACGCGAGCACGCGGAAGGGAATCATGGACTTGCTGATGCTGTGTTGCAGCGTCGCAAAGAGCAGCGCGGCGACGACCACGCGGTAGATGTGAGCGACGACAGTGCCCGCGACGTAGGCGAGGCGGTGGCAACCCGCCTGCGCGTCGCGGAAGTAGTTCTGGCGCTCCTTTCCGAACACGTTCACGCCAGCCACGGCGGCCGCGAGGCCGAGACTCATGAACATGTACATGTGCACCTGCGGCGTGATGGTCTCTCGCGGCAGTGGCGAAATGACTTTGTACGGCTGACGGAACTGCCCCATGTGAAAGTAGTCCCGCAGCGCCTGGCCCAGCACGACGCCACACAGCCCGATGACGACGAACTCGATGACCAGGTCGGACCACGAGAAGAGCTGCTTGGCGAGCGCGCGCTGGTGAAATAACACACACTGTCGGAGAAACGAGGCTCCTCCGGTGTTCGTCGCGCCATCGGGCGAAATGTGGCTTAAGCGACGGCGGTTTCCCGCCGGCTTGAGGGTGCTCGCTCGTCGCTGCAGGGCCTGCGGCTCGGGAGAAGACGATCGCCTGGCCCCGGAGGGATCCGCCGAAAAGGGAGGTGTCACCGACCGCTCGCTATGATCCATGTCGGCGCACCCTCCCGTCATCATCGTGATTTCCTTGTAGCGACCGCCCTCGTGGCTACTGCCCTCGCCCTCGAGAAACGTCGGCCCTCCTTGATGCGGCGGCGGGTCGGTGGGGCTTTCGGCGCCATCCGACCTATGCCGCGCCCTCCGCTTCGTGCGTCGCGGCTTCTTTGCGGTCGATGTGGCGGTCTCCTCCGTCGGCAGGGGGTCAGTCTGAAGCAGCGGATCGGGATCGGTCGACGACGACCTGACTCCCTCGTCGGTGGACGTCGACTCTCCAGCCGAAATCGTGGACGCTCCATGGACGGTCGTCGTGCAGGCTGCGGCACCGGGCAACGTCGGCGACGCGTCAGTCAGGGGCGCGGAAATGAGATGGATGATGCTGGCGGCGAGCGACGTGGCGGATGGCAGGGTGGGGCGCCGCGACACGAATTGCGGGGAGCTGGTGAAAAAGCTGGTCGCCTTGTTGCTGCCGGCGCTGTAGTCACGCCTCCAAAGGTCCACTAATTCGGATCCCCGGGCCGCGACGGCGTCCATGATGACGTCTGCTGGGTTTTGCTCTGGCCGGAAGGCGACACCGGCTTGATGGAAGTACTTGGCAGCGTGCGATTGGGGACCCTGGTAGACGGTGTAGCCGCCCGGAGCGAGGATCAGCACCTCGTCGAGGGCGTTAAAGATCTCAGCACGAGGCTGGTGCACTACCATCGCAATTGACACATGGGCTTTGACCGCAACATCTTTCAGCACGCGACACAGGTGCAGCGACGTCGCCGCGTCCAGCCCCGTCGTGGGCTCGTCGAGGAAGAGCGCGAGGGGAGCCGCCGCGAGTTCCACGGCGATGCTGAGGGCCTTTCGCTTGCCGCCGTTGAGGCCGGTGACGCCAGCCCGGCCCACCGTGTCGTCGCGCAGATGGGCCAAATGCATGAGCTCGAGTACGGCGTCGCGCAGCGTTTCCCGCTCGTCGTCGGTCCAGTCGCCCGGAAGTCGCAATTCGCTGGCGTAGTAAACGTTGCCTTCGACGGTCAGTTCTGAATGCAGAACATCGTCTTGAGGCACAAAACCGATGCTCGATTTGTACTTGCCGCGATCGGGGTCGCCGTTGATGAGGAGGGTGCCGTCCATCGCCCAGGAGGGCTCGAGCTTGCCCAGCAGCGCGGTGAACAGCACAGTCTTTCCCGCGCCCGACGGACCTAATATGGCGGTGACTTTCCCCGGCCGCACATGACCGTTGACGCCGTTGAGAAGCTTCAGACCCCCAAGGGAATCCGGCAGCGTCA
>ERZ1292633.1485-Hain-H41-02um-R1-1485-length-25334-cov-6_pt2 | contig 13749 bp, 13 predicted proteins | sample MGYA00564406_ERZ1292633 | MGnify/ENA primary metagenome ERZ1292633 (study PRJEB36523, sample SAMEA6512639) | groundwater metagenome | collected 2019-01-08 | study: AquaDiva: Metagenomics assemblies of 32 groundwater samples
CTTGGTATTGAACCAGAGGTAATGGGTGTGCGCGCTCATGGTCCTATCATGAGGGCACAGGCAGGGCGGGTCAATGGCGCGGGCGCGCGCTGCGCGCGTGTCGCGAAGTCCCACGCGTTGGCGCGCCGAGAGCGATTCGGTGTGCGCGGAACTGGCTCGCCTGAATCGCCGCCCGTAACGGACAGGCGGGGCCGCCGCCGCGCACACCCTGGGCGGGTTCGCTGCTACTTCTTCTTCAGCGACGCCACCACCGAGTCGACCGTGGCGAGATACGCGTCGATCAGGCCGCGGCGCAGCGTGAAGGTGAAATCACTGCCGCCGCCAGTGATGAACTTCACCGCCACGTCCTCCTTGCTCTCGCGGAACGGGCCGTCGGGAAGTCGCGCGCCGAACGTTGAGTTCGGAGAACACTTCCCGTCGAGGCAGTTCTGCGCGTCCGTGGCGTTGGTCACCGGCAACGGCCGCTTGAGTCCCTGCGCCTGCGCGACATCGCGCCCGCCGGGACCAAAATCGCTGTTCACCCAGAGCCGATGGTACCGGTCGGGTGCGCCCGACCGGCGCACCCACGTGCGCAGGCCGAATGCCGGTTCCGAGGTGTTCCAGGCGACCACCTCCACGAGGGAGGACGACGGGAAGTCGCGGACCTGAATGACAGGTCCCCCCTGCGAAGGTGCATGGAGCGGGCCAACGGACGTGGCTCCGGCAGGGACCACGGCCGGTGGCACGGCCCGGCCCGCGCTCGGCCGCGCGACGAGAACCACGGTTCCCAGGGCGACGACGACGGCGAGCGCGCGAAAGCCAGCGCGAGAGGTGGGCAAGGAAGAGTTCATGGCTCGGGTTCGGTGTTAGGGATGGCGCAGTATCGCACGTACCGGTGCTGCGTCGAGGCCGACAAGCTTCAGCGGTGCGGCAATTAGATCATACGATCCCGACGGTACCCGTGACAGGTCGAGGTTCTCCAGGATGAACGCGCCGCCGTCGAACAGCGCGTGGTGCACGGCGAGATCCTTCGACTCGCGAGCATCGACGCTCGGGCAATCGACTCCCAGGAGCAGAAGTCCGTCGGCCGCCAGCTCGGTGGCACACGCGGGCGACAACACCGGCCAGTCGGAGGGAAATACCCCCTGCGCGATGGTTCGGTCCGTCCGGAGCAGGAGCCGCGACGGAGTGGTATCGAGCCCAGCGTCGCGTAGCGCCCGCCGGTCGATGACGCGAGAGTGGCCCACGAGGTTCACGACGATCACCGGGCCGAGGAAGGCGTCGAGCGGCAGCCGGTCGCTCCCCGCTGCCCCGTCGCGCACGTGCAGCGGCGCGTCCGCATGCGTACCGACGTGCGGACTGGTGGTGAACGCCGACACGTTGACGCTCTCCCCCGCCGCGATCTGCCAGCTCCAGCCGCAGGTGAACGACGTGTCACCGGGCCATTCGGGGGTTGACGTGTCGAGGGCGATGGAAATGTCGATCACGTTCCCCCGAACAACTGTGCCCTGACCGCCCACAGCTGGGGAAAGAATCGCAGGTTCACGGACTGTGCCAGCTGTCGCGCGCCCATCGATCCGCCGGTGCCGCCGGTGACGGGCCCGATGATGCGCTCCACGAGCTGGACGTGCAGGAAGCGCCAGCGCTGAAAGGCCTGGTCGTACTCGAGCAGCGCCTCGGCAAGGAAGAACAGCGGATCCGGGCCGGGGCCGGTGTACAACACGTCGAGCGTACGTCCGCGCCGCGCGACCAACTGCACGAACAGGTCCTCGAGGCGGGGCCGAGCCACAGCGGCCTGCACCGCGGCCGGGATCTCGCCCCCCGTCCTGAGCGCGCCAATGAAGGCATCGTCGCGCATCCCCGACAGCGCGCCGATGACGCGGAACTGCAGGCTCTGCTGGCCGGACGACGCGCCAAGAAAACCGCGGAACTGAAGGAATCGCTGCGGTGGAAGCGTGTCGAGCGACGACAGTTGCGCGGCGACGATGCGCATCAGCGTGTTGATGCGCTGAATGTGCCAGAGCGCCCGGTCGCCGTCGCCGGTCTCGAGATCCTCCAGCACCGCCTCGAGTTGCTGGATGATGACCTTGAACCAGAGTTCGCTCGACTGGTGCACCACGATGAACAGCAGTTCATCGGGATGCTCCGGCTCGGAGCGCGGACGCTGCAAGGACAGCAGATCATCGAGCGCGAGGTAGGAAGGGTAGGTGACGTCGGTCATGGGTTCGGTCGGGGGACGGATCGGCTCTGTCGTCTTCTGTCGTACTCTGTCGTACTCTCAGAACGTCTCCACCCCCAACGCCATGACGTCGTCGACCCTCATCGTCTCCTGCGTCCAGTACGGTTCGCCGTAGACGCAGCGAATGAGCGAACCGTAGTGCGCCGACTGGTGACGGATCACCTCGGCGAGCGGTTCGCCCGTGGGGAACAGCTCGCCCGCATGGGTGACGCCCTCGAACTGTGACGCGTAGCAGGCCACGGCCGCCAGCTTGGTCTCGAAGTCCGCCGAGATGTCCACCACGAACGTCGGCTTCACGTGATCTTCGCGATAGGCGATCGCGTAGAGCAGCTTGCGCGGGCGGTGCGGCTCGGTAGTGGAGTCGAGCTTTCGAATCCCCGCCAGGAAGCAGGCGTCGCGCACGAGTTGCGCGGCAATGCGATGATCCGGGTGGCGCCCCCTGGGCGCGGGTCCGATCACGACCTGCGGTCGCAGGCGACGCAGCACCAACGCGAGAGCCTTGCGCGTCTCCGGATTGTTTTCGATGGCGGAGTCGGCGAGCGCGAGGTTCTTGCGCACGGCGACGCCCAGCACCTTGGCGGCGGCAGCCGACTCCTCGGCGCGGAGATCCGCCGACCCACGGGTTCCCATTTCGCCCCGGGTGAGGTCGAGGATGCCCGTGCGGCGTCCCTCACGCGCCAGTTTTGCGAGCGTGCCACCGCATATCAGTTCTGCGTCGTCCGGATGCGGCCCGATGGCCAGGACATCGAGTGGAGTCATTGCACGAATCTAACCCCGAACGGGGAGGCCAGCACTCCGTGACGACAGGAGAAGCTGTAAGCTTCACGCCATACGTTCTACGCCATCCGCCGCCTCCGGTCCACTGTCATCCGCCATCCGCCATCCGCCAGCCGTCCACCGCCAACCACCAACCGCCAACCGACTTTATGCGCGCCATCTCCACTCCCAACGCCCCGACTCCGGCCGGCCACTACTCCCAGGCCATGGTGCACGACGGTTGCGTGTACGTCGCCGGTCAACTCCCAATCGTGCCCGGTCAGAAGGAGCACCACGTGGGCTCCATCGAGGAACAGACCGAGCAGGTGTTCGCCAACATCTCCGCCATTCTCCGCGCCGCCGGCAGCGACCTGTCGCACCTCCTGCAGGTGACGGTCTACGTTTCCGACATGGAATTGTGGGGGCGCTTCAACGCGGCCTACGCCAGGTTGATGGGCACTCATCGCCCGGCGCGGGCCGTCGTGCCCGTCAATGCACTGCACTACGGCTACCACATCGAGGTGCAGGCAATCGCTGCCGTCGACCAACCCGGGGACGGTGCGTGAGTGCCTGGCGCGGGCAGGTAGTCGTACTCACCGGCGCCTCGCTCGGTATCGGCGCCGAAGTGGCGCGCACCCTCGCCGGGCACGGCGCGCGCCTCGTGCTCGCCGCGCGTGACGCGGCGCGCCTGCAGCTCGTGGCCGACGCCTGCCGCCAGCAGGGCGCCGAGGTGGAACTGGTGCCCTGCGACATTACGGATGAGTCGCAGTGCCGGTCACTCATCGACCGGGCGGTGGCCCGTTTCGGGCGCATCGATGCGCTGATCTGCAATGCGGGGCAGGCGATGTGGGCGCGCGCCGACGAAGTCGCCGACTGGCGCATCTTCGAACGTCTCGTGCAGGTGAACTACCTGGGGGCGGTGTACTGCGCGCTCGCGGCGCTCCCGCATCTCAAGGCGAGCAGGGGACGGCTGGTTGCCGTGTCGAGCCTCGCCGGCAAGACGGGCGTGCCGATGCGCACGGGCTACTCGGCGGCCAAGGCAGCGCTGAACGCGTTCTGTGATTCGCTGCGCATCGAGCTGGCGGGTTCGGGCGTTTCGGTGACCGTGGTCTGCCCGGGCTTCGTCGGCACGGGCTCACGAGCGCGCAACCTCGGCGTCGACGGCAAGCCGCTCGGCCGGAGCCCCGTCAGTGAAGCGGCGATGATGACCGTCGCCGAATGCACCCGGCAGCTGCTCGACGCGGCGGAACGCCGTGACCGCGAACTGGTGATGACGGCGCGCGCCCGCCTGGGTATGTGGCTCAAGCTCCTGTTGCCGTCGCTGGTAGACCGCATGGCGTCTCGGGCGATGGAGCGTGGCCACTGAGCCGGGACTGCAAACGAAGCACGGGCCAAGGTGAACTGGTCACCGTGGCCCGCATTTCGTAAGAATGGCTGTGTCGCTGCCTAGCGCGGCGGACGCTGCCGCGGCATGGCCGCGATCTCTTCCAGGTTCTTGGCGAACACAGCCTGCTGCTCGGCCGTCAGCACGGCCTTGATGGCCTCATTCCGCTTGGTCGTCACGGCCATCACCTTCTCGCGGAGTTCCGGGCTCGGCGGGCCGCCGGCGGCCTGGGCCTCCTCGCGCATTTTCATGGTCACGGTGCGCGCGGCGGCGACGATCGAGTCCACGGTCGCCTTCTGTGCGTCGGAAAGCGTGATTCCCTTCATCATCATTTCCATCTGGCGCTGACCGCCGCCACCCTGACCGCCACCCGGGGGGCCGCCCTGCGCCATCGCCGTGGTAGCCGTCAGGGCGAGCGCGACTGCAGCAAGTAACCGAATAAGCTTCATCATGCCTCCAAAATGGTGGTGTGCCGGAGCCGGGCATCCGGCCCTCGGACTAATAAACGCTTGCCCCCCCACGTCCGTTAGGCGCCAGCGGCCAGCCCGGCGGTCCCTTCCGCAAGCAACTGGCGTTGAAGCTCCTACCCCGCGACCTTACTTGGTGTCGGAGGCCGCCACGGCACGTATCGTGGCGGCTTTCGATATTCTCCTTTCCCGAGCCCGTCCTCTCGATGCTCTCACTCCGTTCGGTTGTCTCGGCAGCGCTCGCGCTGGCGAGCGGCGTTGCCAACGCCCAGCAGTTGCCGGTGAAGCGCCCGGCCAAGCCTTTTAATCCCGGCATCACTGCCGAAGACCTGATGTCACGACTGTACGTCTACGCTGACGACTCGCTGGGTGGGCGCAGCAGCGGCACGCCCGAAAACGATAAGGCCACCGCCATCATCGCCGACTGGGCGAAGAAGATGGGACTCGCGCCGATGGGGGACAGCGGCACGTTCTTCCAGACCGTGCCGCTGGTGCGGCGCGGCTGGGACGTGACGTCGCCGGTGGTGGGTACGACGACCTTCACGTACCAGAAGGACTTCGGCGTCTTCGCCCAGTGGGGCACCAAGCCGTTCGACGGCGCCGACGTCGTGTACGGCGGCCTGCTGGGCGACACCTCGGCGCACATCACGGCCGACCAGACCAAGGGGAAGGTGGTCGTGTTCGGGTTCACGCCGGAGGTGGTGGCCAAGGGATTGCAGGCGCAGTTCACCTTTGCGCTCGGACGCCCCGTGTTTGCCGCCTCGGCAATCGTGCTCCCGATGCTCGACGACGCCCCGGCGGCCGTCCGCTCGTTCTTCATGCGCAGGGACAATGTCGCTGCGCCGGCCGGCGGGAGCGGCATGTCGCTGCCGCCGGTGATCGTGGCCTCGAACGCGATGGCTGAGGCACTCGTCGGCGGACCGCTGGCGTCCAGGAAGTGGGGCACGGTCACGGGGCGTTACACCGGCAAGGTCGCGCTGGTCGAGAGCGCGGCCTCGGCGCGCAATGTCGTGGCGAAGCTCGAGGGAAGCGACCCGGTGCTGAAGCACCAGTACGTGGCCATCGGCGCGCACAACGACCACAACCCGGTGGAGTCGATGGCCGTCGACCACGATTCCTTGCGCTCCTACAACGGCGAGGTGGAGAAGCTGAAGGAAGCGCTGGGCGAGGGAAAGACGCCGACGCCCGCGCAACTCGCGGCCATCAAGGTCAACGTCGATTCCATTCGCGTGATCCGCCGGCCGCGACCCGACTCCATTGCCAACGGCGCCGACGACGACGGCTCGGGCACCGTCACTGTGGCGGAAATCGCCGAGGCCTTTGCCGCCGCCAGGGTCAGGCCCAGGCGCTCGCTGCTCTTCGTCTGGCACACTGGCGAGGAACTGGGGCTGCTGGGCTCCGACTATTTCACGCGCCATCCCGGCGTACCGCTCGACTCGGTCGTTGCGCAGCTCAACCTCGACATGGTGGGCCGCGGCGCCGCTGTCGACCTCAAGGGTGGTGGTCCCGGGTACCTGCAGCTCGTGGGTACACGCCGGCTGTCCACTGAGCTCGGCGACCTCGTCGAAAGCGTCAACGAGCGGCAGAAGGCCCCGTTCACGTTCGACTACACCTTCGACGCCAACGGGCACCCCGAGAACATCTATTGCCGGTCGGATCACGCCAACTACGCGCGCTTCGGCATCCCGGTGGCCTTTTTCACCACGGGTCTCCACAAGGACTACCACCAGGTGACGGACGAGCCGCAGTACATCGACTATCCGCACATGGCGGCAGTCGGCCAGCTCGTGTACGACGTGGCGCTCGGCGTGGCCAATGCGGACCACCGGATGGTGGTGGACAAGCCGAAACCGTCGTCACCGAACGCGGCGTGCAAGCAGTAGCAGATGACGGATGACGGATGACCGAGGACCGAGGACCGAGGACCGGTCTCGCGGAAACAAAACGATGGCTCAGCGAGTACTACTGGACAGCCACTCGGTCGTCCGCCCCTCGGTCTTTCGCAGTCGGTCATCCGTCATCCGTCATCTGTCATCTGTCATCTGTCATCTGTCATCGACCCATGCGCGCTCTCATCTTCGTTGCCACCTTCGTTGTCGCGTGCGGCGCCCAGTCCACCGCCCCGCAATTCGGCGAGAAGGTGACCGTTCGGTACAATGCCGCGGTGCGCATTCCGTCAGACTCCACTACCGTGCGCTTCACCGGCGTGACCGCCGACTCACGCTGCCCCTCGGGCGCGCAATGCGTCTGGGCTGGTGACGCCGCGGTGACCTTCCTGGTCGGGGGAACGCAACAGGTGACGTTGCACACGATGGAGGGGCCTTCGAGCGTCCTCGTGGCGGGACGGCTTCTCACCCTGGTCAGCTTGTCACCCTACCCCAGCGTGTCGACGACTATCGCCCAGAGCGACTACGTCGCCACCATCCGGTTCGACAGCGCGAAGGACTGACGTCGCGGCCGCCGCCACCGTGGCACAGACGGTGCGCCGGCAGCTACTCGTACCGCAGCGCCTCGATCGGGTCGAGTCGCGACGCGCGCCGTGCCGGTAGCACGCCGAACACGAGGCCGATGCCCACGGAGACGCCGACGGCGATCAGCGTCAGTCCCCACGGTGGCGACGCCTGGATGTTCATCAGCGTGGTGGCCGCGCGGCCGGCCAGCAGGCCCACCACGATGCCAATGAACCCGCCGAAGCCGGTGAGCGTGGCCGCCTCGACGAGGAACTGCATCAGGATGTCGCGGCGCGTGGCCCCCAGCGCCTTGCGCACGCCGATCTCGCGCGTGCGGTCGGTCACCGACACCATCATGATGGCCATCACGCCGATGCCGCCCACCATCAGCGCCACCGACGCGAGCACGATCATCACCAGGAAGAAGACGCCGGTGATGCTGTTGAAGACGTCGAGGATCTGGTCCTGCGTGATGAAGTCGAACGTGTTGCCGTCCGCGGGGCGGAGCCTTCGCAGCTCCCGCAGCCGCACCGTGGCCGCCTCCTGCGCCGCCGCCACCGGCACGCCGTCGCGCGGCTTCACGCCGATGAACAGCATGTTCGTCTTGTCGATGTAGTAGGCGTGGTCGGCGAACCGGTACGGCACCACCGCCCCCGTCTCGGCGCCCGGCGGGGTGAAGATGTTCGCCGGCGGCTCGTACAGCCCGATGACCTGCACGGGCTTGCCGCCGATCAGCAGCGTCTTGCCGATCGGGTCGAGCCGCCCGAAGAGCCGCCGGGCGTGCGAGTCGAGGATCACGGTCACGGCGGCCCCCGCGCGCTCCTCGGACGGCGTGAACCACCGTCCCTCGCTCAGCGCGCCCCCCATCAGCAGCGTGAACCCGGCGTCCGCGCCGTACACCGTCGTCGGCTGCGTGCGCTCGCCATGGTAGTCGAGGCGTCCCATGATCTGGCTCCAGATCGCGGCATACTGGATCTCGGGGAGGCGGTCGATCGCCGCCGCTTCGGCCTCCGACAGGTCGGGGCGAATGCGCACCCACTTGGGAAGCGCCTCCGGATTCAGCGGCTGCTGGCTGAACACCTTCATCACGTAGAATGTGGTGGGCCCCGCGACCTCGAGCGTGTGCAGGATCTGCTCGCGCACGCCGCGCACGATGCTCGCCATCGTCATCACGGTGGCGACGCCGATCACCACGCCGAGCATGGTCAGCGCCGAGCGCAGCTTGTTGGCGCGCAGGTTGTCGAACGCGATGATGATGTTCTCATCGAGCGTCGTGTGGCGGAGCAGGCGGTCGAGGAACACGGGCTATTCCTGCCGCATGGCCGTGATGGGATCGAGTTGCGCCGCGCGGCGGGCCGGGTAGACGCCGAAGAGCACGCCCACCCCGGCGCCGAGGAGCAGCGCCACCGCCACCGACCAGGCGGTGATGCGCGCCGGCAGGGGTGACACCGCGGCCACCAGCAGGGCGAACAGCCACCCCGCCAGCACGCCGAGCATCCCGCCCAGGCTCGAGAGCGCAATGGCCTCGGCGAGGAACTGCCGCTCGATGTCGCGCGCGCGCGCGCCGATCGCCTTGCGGATCCCGATCTCGCGCGTCCGCTCGCTCACGCTCATCAGCATGATGTTCATGATCACGATGCCGCCCACCACGATGCCGATGGCCACCATCGCCGGGATGATGCTGAACAGCACGCGGGTCAGGTTCTTCCAGAACTCCACGAGCGCTTCGGCCGTCTCGACGGAGAAGTTGTCCTCCACGCCCGGGCGCAGGCGGCGCTCGACCCGCAGCGCCTCCTCGGCGCGCGCCATCGCCGGCGCCACGTCGGCTGCCTCGAACATCTTCACGCTGATGGTGGCGGTGAGCCGCCGGCCGTAGAGCGACTCATGGAAGGAGACGGGAAGGAGCACGAAGCCGTCGAACGACTGGCCGAGCACCTTGCCCTTCGGCGCGGCGACGCCGACGATCTCGCACCGCTGGCCGCCGACGCGCACCGACTGCCCGACGGGGTCGAGGCCGCGCTCGCCGAACAGCTTGTTGCCGATGTCGTGGCCGAGCACGCACACCGGGCGGCGCTGCAGCACGTCCACGTCCGAGATGCCGCGGCCCCGGGAAAACCGATAGTCCTGCACCACCTGATACTCGGGGGTGATGCCGAAGACGAGCGCGTCGCCGATCACCTGATCGCGCCAGATCACGTCGCTCATGGGCGTCGGCCAGCCCGAGTTGAGCGCCACCGCCTGCGCGTCGGGCAGCGCCGCGCGCACCGCCTCGGCGTCGGCGGCGGTGACGCGCGGGCGGCGCGCCACCCGCTTCCACGCCTCATCGTCGAACTGGCCGATCTGCAGCGGCGTGCGGCGCACCTGGAAGGCGTTCGCCCCGATCACCGCGTCGGCGATGTTCTCCTTCACGTACGCGTTCATCCCCTGGATGATCGCCACCACGGCCACGAGGAAGGCCACCGACACGATGATGCCGAGCAGCGTGAAGAACGAACGCAGCTTGTTGGCCACGATCTGCCCCAGCGCTGTGCCGATGATGTCCACGCGGCGCATGGCCACCTACTCTCGTACCGTGCGGCTGATCGCCAGCCAGCCGGCGCCAAGGAACACCGCGCCCGACCAGTACGGCGCGCTCCACGAAACGTGGTCGAACAGGGCGCCGGCCCACGCCGGGCCGAAGATCGCCGTCAGGCTCGTGATCGCGGCGCTGGCGCCGAACATCATGCCCTGTTCCTCGGGAGTCCCCGCCCGCGAGATCAGGCTCTGCAACGTCGGACTCACCAGCCCCGACCCGACGGCGAGCACCACGATGGCGGGCGAGAGCATCCATCCCGCCGGCACGCCGCCGACCAGCGCCATGCCGACGACCATGATCGCCAGCCCGACCAGGGTCAGCCGGCGGTCGGAGAACCTGCCGGCGATGCGCCGGATCAGGAACCCCTGCATGAACGTCGCCGTGAGGCCGAGTACCGTGAAGACCACCGCATTCTGCGACGGCGTGTACTTGAAGCGGTTGAGCGTGTAGACGGCAAAGTTCGTCTGCAGTCCCATCATGGCGAAGCGCGACGTGAAGACACCCGCGAACAGCGCGCGCTGCGACGGCGTGCGCGTGGCCCGGACGATCAGCTTGAAGGGATTGAAGTCGCCCAGGTGAAGGGGGTGCGGGCGGCGGCGCGAAACGGGGAGCGACTCGGGCAGCACGAACCAGCCGAAGGTGGCGGTCAGCAGCGCGATGCCCGCCGCGGCCCATGCCGGCGTGTTCAGGCTCACCTTGGCGAGTATGCCGCCCATGGACGGGCCGAGGATGAAGCCGAGGCCGAAGGCGGCGCCCACCAGCCCGAAATTCTTGGCGCGATCCTCGGGCTTCGATACGTCGGCAATGTAGGCCTGCGCCGCCGTCAGGTTGCCGCCCGTGAAGCCATCGATCAGGCGCGACACGAAGAAGATCCAGAGCGCGCCGCCGATGCCGAAGAGCGCGTAGCCGATGGCCGAACCGAAGACACTGAGCACCAGCACCGGGCGGCGACCGTGCCGGTCGGAAAGCGCGCCGAGCACCGGTGCGGCAAAGAACTGCGCCACCGAGAAGGTGAGCGCCAGCATTCCGATGGTCAGCGCGTCCGTGCGGAACGGCCGCACGAGATACGGAATGACCGGCATGAGAATGCCGGCCCCGAGCACGTCGAGCAGGATGGTGACGAAGATGAAGGTCAGCGCACGCCGGTGCGCGCGCGGGGCAGCCGTGGACTCCATTCGTACAAACTACAGAGTGGAGCGGGAGGTTGCACCCCGCATTCGTCGTCAGAGGACATGCCTCGTGAATCTTCGCGTCCTTCGCGACTTCGCGGTGTGCAGGTCGCGGTTACTCGTACCTGAGCGCGTCCACCGGATCGAGCTTGGCCGCGCGCATCGCCGGCATCATGCCGAACACCACGCCGGTGAGGATCGCCGCGACGATGGCGGCCACCACGCTCGACAGCGGCACCGATGCCGGTACCGACGGGAAGTTGGCCTTCACCAGCGCGGCCAGCCCCGCACCGATGGCGAGGCCGATGACCGACCCCAGGCTGGTGAGCGTCGCCGCTTCCACGAGGAACTGCCACAGGATCGTGCCGTGCGTCGCGCCCAGCGCCTTGCGCACGCCGATCTCGCGGGTGCGCTCGGTCACCGAGATCATCATGATGGCCACCACGCCCACGCCGCCGACCAGCAGCCCCACCGCCGAGAGCGCCAGCCCGACGATGAAGATGGCGCCGAAGAGCTGGTTGAAGACGTCGAGCATGCGCTCCATGCCGATCAGGTAGAAGTTGTTCGGTTGACTGGGGTGCAGGCCGCGGCGACCGCGCAGCAGCGCCGTCACCGCGTCCATCGCGTCCTCGCGCACCACCCCCGGGCGCGGCTTGACCATGATCAGCATGCTGCGCCAGACGGGCATCTTGCGCCACGCCGTCATCATCGGCACCACCGCGCGCGGCCTGTCGGGGCCGCGGCCGTCCATCGACTTCAGGAAACCGGCCTTGGTGTGATAGACGCCGATGACCGTGAACTGCAGGTTCCCCACGCTGATCTGCTTGCCGATGGGGTCGCTGTCGCCGAAGAGCTGGCTCTTCAGCGAGTCGTTGACCACGATCACCGGCGTCGCGGCGTCGTGCTCCGATTCCGAAAACGAGCGCCCCGGCGAGATGTCGGCGATGTCGGTCTGGATCCAGTCGGCGCTCTGCGCGTCGATCCCCACGCTCTTGATGGTGCGATTGCGGTACGTGAAGTCCTGCTGCGCAAACAGCCACCCGGTCGCGTGCTCGATCTCGGGCAGGCGCCGGATGGCTTGCCAGTCGTCGAGCGTGATGCGCGGGTTGCGGCGGTCGGGGCAGTTCTCGTCGGTGCCGTCGCACGAGTTGAACCCGATGCCGCGGCGCCGCACCTGGAACGTGTTGGCGCCGAACTCCTCGAGGTCCTGCTTGAAGCTCTGGCGGATGCCGTGGATGGTGGCGCCCATCGCCACCACCACGAAGACGCCGACGGCGACGCCCGAGATGGTGAGTCCGGCGCGGACCTTGTTGGCGCGAATGGCATCGAGGGCGATCACCACCCCCTCCATCGACATCTTCACCTGGTCCCAGAATCGCATGCTCATTCCTGCCGGAGGGCGGCGATGGGATCGAGGCGCGCCGCGCGACTGGCGGGATAGACGCCGGCCACGATGCCGACTCCCGCCCCCAGCGCCAGCGCGGCGAAGATCGACCAGATGGCCACGCCGGCCGGGAGCGGCGAGACGGCGGCAATCACCTTGGCGAGCGCGATGCCGAGCCCGATGCCGATGCCCGACCCGATCACCGACAGCGTGGCCGCCTCGATGAGGAACTGCGACAGGATGTTGCCGCGCGTCGCGCCGAGCGCCTTGCGGATGCCGATCTCGCGTGTGCGCTCGGCGACCGCCACCAGCATGATGTTCATGATGACCATGGCGCCGACGACCAGGCCGATGGCCGGGAGGGCGGTGCCGAACAGCATCATCTTGCCCTTCAGTTCGTCGAAGAACTGCATGGCCGAGTCGGACGTCTCGAGCGCGAAGTTGTCGGGCTTGCCGGGCGGGAGGTGCCGCGCCCCGCGCAGCACCTCGCGCGCGCTCTCGATTCCCTCGAGGACCAGCTCCGTCGTGGGCGCCTGCATCATCAGCATCCCGATGTCGCCGCGGGGACGGATGGCCCGGTTCATCGGCGAGGTGTAGGGCGCAATGGCCAGGCGGTCCATGGAGAAACCGAACACCGAGCCCTGCTTCTCGATGACGCCGATGATCTGGTAGGGCGTCCCGTTGATGCGGAGCTCGCGCCCCACCGGGTCGAGCCCCGCGAAGAAGTGGTCGCCGACCTCGACACCCACCACCACCAGCACGCGCGCGCCGGCCTGCACTTCCTGTGGCGTGAAGGCGCGCCCGTTGGTGATGCCGAACTTCTTGATCTGGAAGTAGTCCGCCTCGGTCGCGACGGCCTGTACCTGCCGTGGGCGTCCGGCGCCGCCCACCGCGTACAGGAAGTTCTCGCTGACGATCGCCGCCCGGGAACCCGGCGGGATGGTGCTGCGCACGAGTTCCGCCTCGGCAGCGAAGATGCGCGGGCGGCGCTGGTACTCGCGCCACGACTCCTCGGTCTCGTTGGGCGTGAAGTCGGGACGCCGGCGGAAGTTGTACGTGTTGACGCCGATGATCTTGCCGGCGAAGTCGTTCTCCACGTACTGGCTCATCCCCTCGACGATCGAGATCACGGCGATGAGGAACATCACGCCGATCATGACGCCAAGCAGGGTGAAGAAGCTCTTGAGCTTCTGCACCCGGATGGTGTCCAGCGCGAGACGGACGGCTTCGAAGAAGGGCACCGTACCACTACGGTGCGGCGCCGGCGGAGGTTTCGGAGTAGGAGTTGGTGGTAGGCGGTTGGTGGTAGGCGGTTGGTGGTTGGTGGTTGGTGGCTGGTGGTTGGT
>ERZ1292633.4076-Hain-H41-02um-R1-4076-length-13747-cov-5_pt1 | contig 13747 bp, 12 predicted proteins | sample MGYA00564406_ERZ1292633 | MGnify/ENA primary metagenome ERZ1292633 (study PRJEB36523, sample SAMEA6512639) | groundwater metagenome | collected 2019-01-08 | study: AquaDiva: Metagenomics assemblies of 32 groundwater samples
CTCCTCCGTTTAAGATGGCTGAATTTGATGTTATGTATAATCGCGGAATTTCTTTCGAGGGGGATTTGCTTGATCTGTCCGCAAAATACGAAATTACGCGCAAATCCGGAGCTTTTTACACTTATAAAGACATTAAACTTGGACAAGGTCGTGAAAATGTAAAATCTTTCTTAATGGAAAACGAAAAAGTTTTAAGAGAAATTGAGAAAGATGTAAAGACATTGCTTTATGGGACACCAAAGGCGAAAGAGAAGGTAATCGCTAAATTACCGGCAAATGAGAAATTATGAAAAGCTGATGTCTTATGCGTTGCGAATTCTTTCAAAAAAAAGATATACGCATGCGGAAATGCTTAATAAGCTGGGGGCATTTTCAAAGAAGCGTGGTTTGGCGGATGCCGAAATTGAGCCTGTTATACAAAGATTGTTTGAGCTTAAATATTTGGATGACAAAAAATATGCCGAGGATTTTATCCTAAGTAAATTGAGGATGAAGCCTGCCGGAAAGTTTTTTCTTAAAGGGAAATTGAGATTAAAAGGAATTAATGCGGAAATTATTGATTCCGCTTTGAGTGATGCCGATTTGGACGAGTTTAATCTGGCGATTGAAGCTTTGGGCGCCGGGAAACGGAGATGGGGGAAATATCCTTTACGGAAGCAAAGAGAGAAGGCTTTTAGGTTTTTGGCTTCCAGAGGTTTTGCATCAGATGCTATTTACAAAGCAATTGAAAAATGTTACGATCTGTCCGGTTAAGTAGGATCTTTAATGATTCTGCTTTTTATTTAAATACTTAACTTTTTTTTATGCAAACTCAATTTATTGCTGCTGTTAATCAGTTGTGTGATGAAAAAAATATTCCAAAAGATACGGTTTTGGAAACAATCAAAGCTGCTTTAAGAGCCGCTTATCGTAAAGACTATGGAAATAAAGACCAGAATGTTGATGTGGAGTTGGATGAAAATTCCGGACTTGCCACTGTTTATTTAATTAAGACCGTTGTAGAAAAAGTTACTTCCGGTGACTTGGAAATGACCGAAAAAGACGCGAAAAAATATAAAAAAAGTGCAAAAATCGGAGATCAAATCAAAATTGATGTCACTCCTACAAACTACGGAAGAATTGCGGCTCAAGCGGCTAAACAAGTCATCATCCAAAGGATTCAGGAAGCTGAAAGAGACGTAATGTACGAAATGTTTAAAGACCGCGAAAATGAGCTTATCAATTCTGTTGTCCACCGCGTAGATGGAAGAAATGTTTATTTAAATCTTGATGACAAAATTACAGTCACACTCCCCTACGAGGAACAGATCCCGGGAGAAAAATATTATTCGGGACAAAGAATTAAGCTTTATCTTGATAAAGTTATAAAAACAAGCAGAGGACCTGAACTTTTAATTTCAAGAACTCATAAAAATCTTGTTAAAAAGTTGCTTGAGTTGGAAATTCCCGAGATTAAATCCGGTTTAGTGGAAATAAAATCAATTGCCCGCGATCCCGGGGTAAGATGCAAGGTTGCCGTTCGTTCCATCGATGAAAAAATCGATCCTATCGGTTCCTGCGTAGGGCAAAAAGGCGTGCGTGTTCAAAATATAATGGAAGAATTAAATGGAGAAAGAATTGATATTATCGGATGGTCGGACAACATGGAGCAGTATATAAAAACCTCTTTGGCTCCTGCCAAAACGGCTGTTATAAAACTTTTCGAAAATGAAAAACGTGCGAGGGTTTACGTGCAGCCAGATCAACGTCCTCTTGCAATCGGCAAACAAGGTCAAAATGTAAGGCTCGCTTCATTTTTAACCGGATGGGAAATTGATATCCTGGACATAAGTGAATTTGATGATGGCTTGCCAAAGGCTGAAGAAAAACTTGAGGCAAATACCGTGGAAGAACTTGGAATCGATCCTGCTCTCGTTGAAAAGCTAAAAACCGCAAATTTGACTCTCGTAGAACAATTAAAGGGATTAACTGCAAAAGATCTTTCTGCCGTTGAAGGAATTGACGAAGAAGGAGCAAAATCTATCGCATCTGCAGTCAAAAAGATTAAATAGAGTTCATTTTGATCAGGTATGGTGTCCGCCTTTGGCGAGACAGTTATTTATTAGCAGCGCCTTCGGCGCCGCTTGGGGGTTTCTTTAATGCCAATTTTCTGCTATAATATTCAGATAAATTTATATCTAAATTATGGCGGAAACCAGCATAAAAGATGATTCGAAAAAAATTGGCAAAGACGATGCTTCCAGGCCCGCTTCGTTTGCGGGTAATGTTGCCGATGTAAACAGGGAATTTCAGGAGAAATCCACTGTCAGGCTTGCAGGGGAGCTTAATTTGCCATACATAAATATCGGAGGAACTCCGCTTAATCCCGACTTCTTAAAACTTATTGATCTCGAAACAGCTCAAAATTCACGAGTGATTCCATTTTTCCGAACCGGCAAAAAAGTTCGTTTAGCGGTGCAGGATATAAATAAACCTGAAACCAAAGATATCATTAAACGTCTACAGGATCAGGGATATGAAATTGATTTAAATCTTGCTTCGGCCTCAGGCATAAATGATGCACTGAAAATTTATGAAGGCACACAGCAATATAAAAAAATCGAAATAATTAAAAATGTTGAAGAGAGGGCGATAAAAACATACGAAAAAGAAATTGCCGCATTATCCGATCTTCCAAAGCAATTGGAGACTATCACCTCCGAAGAAGGGCTTAATCTTTTAAATATCGGAGCGATGAAAACTCGCGCTTCCGATATCCACTATGAACCCGAAGAAAATACCGTCGTCGTAAGATTTAGAATTGACGGTGTACTGCATAAAGTTTTTGAAATTAAGCTGGATGTTTATAAGAATATTTCGAGCCAGCTTAAATACAGTAGCCGTATGCAGCTCAATGTAACTTCAATACCTCAAGACGGGCGTTATACTTTCATGTTCAATGACAAAAAGATCGGTGTCCGCGTATCCTCAATTCCAACTCCTTACGGAGAATCTTTTGTGTGCAGATTCCTTGTAAGCGAAGTCGCAATGCATGATTTTGAAGGGCTTGGATTTCAGGGATTAGCGTTAAAAAAAGTTAATGATGTTTGTGATATTTCTCACGGGATGGTGCTGTGCACAGGGCCTACCGGAAGCGGGAAAACAACAACTTTGTATACTGTTCTGGGGAAAATGAATACGTCCGAAAATAAGATTATAACTTTGGAAGATCCCGTTGAATATCCCCTAAAAGGCGTAAGTCAGAGCCAGATAGACGAAAAACGCGGATATACGTTTGCAAGCGGCCTTAGAGCAGTTTTGCGCCAGGATCCCGATGTTGTAATGCTTGGTGAGATTCGTGATCTAGAGACCGCTGAGACTGCTGCACAAGCCGCACTCACAGGACACGTCGTGTTGAGCACTCTTCACACCAATAGTGCCATAGAAACTATTCCTCGTTTGAGAAACATGGGACTGCCTCCTTTTATGGTTGCTCCGGCTCTCGATACCATTATCGCACAAAGGCTCGTAAGAAAAGTTTGCCCGAAATGCCATACTTTAAGACCAATTGCCGAAAGTGAAAAAAAAGAATTTGAAAGTGTTATTGGTGGTTTGAAAAACATCAATCTTGGAATTCCTTTCAATCTTCCCGAACAAATTCCCGAAGTCCACGGTTGCGAAGCATGCAGCCAAACCGGATATACCGGACGTCTTGTTTTAGCGGAAGTAATTACGCTTAATTCCGAAATGAAAACTTTAATCTTGAATGATTCGAGCCTCGTAGATTTGATTGCCGTAGCTCGGAAATCAGGGATGACAACAATGAGAGAAGATGGATTTATTAAAGTTTCCCAAGGATTAACAACTCTGGAAGAAGTTTACAGAGCCACCAATGTTTCTACGACTTCGGCTTTAAGCTAACCCAAGTATACAAGCTCACGATAAACATTAAGCCTGCGAAAACGGCAAATAAAGATTTGAATGGAAGGAAAAATAAAATTGCCGCGCCTATTAGTGGAATTATAAAAGATGCTACCGGGTCCGCTGTCATAAAAACTCCGTACAAATCATCTTCTTCCTCTTTTGGCAGATGTTTAAAAAGAAGTGTTTCCGAAAGCGGTTCTATTAATGCCGTTCCAAAGCTCGCCAATATCACCAATGCAAAATTCAACAAAGGATACGGACTGAAAAATATTAGCAGCAGGAGAATTCCTACAATCAAAAATCCCGATGAAATCGGCAGTTGGATCCCCTTTTTATCCGCATAATCGCCCACTTTAATTTCCAAAAAGATCAGTGGAATAATTGACATTGAAAGTACTAATCCCGCCATGCTTTCCAGATATCCCGAGCTCACTATGTAGAGCGGGATATAGAGATATTTGAAACACATCCATGACATCATGGAGAGTGAAATTAAATAAGCTTTTGCTCTTTCTTTATCACTAAAAAATCGTTTTATATTGTTCAAAAATCTTTGCGAATCAACTTTTGTTGCGTTAATTATTGCCGGATGTTTTTTTATTGCATGTTCGTGATAAAAATAAATAAATCCCACCACAAGCACCGCAGCCGCTATAACAAATATAAATTCGTAGGAAAACTTTGTAGCCAAAAATCCTCCCAAAAACATTCCTATCATTGCTCCTATGTTTTGGAATTTAAAATGTTTTCCTTCTTCCGCCCCCAAATTTTTAGACTTTGCAAAATCTCTAATAAAAAGTGCTATCGTTATTACAAGCAGTACTTGAAGCCATGTTTTGGCCGCAATAATAATCGTTAATTCTATAAATTTACTTACGAAGACAAGTAAAAAATAAATTACCGCAAGCATAATGAATCCGAATTTTGCAATTTTTGTCCGTTGAAATTTTTTAAAAACTATCACGCTTGTTGTAGCGCCAATCAAAGTAACTATAGACATCAATGAATAAAATATGCTCGTAGCTGAATCCGTATGCATAATTGACTTTATGAAATTTGGCAGTATTGGGCTTAAAAGTCCCATTCCACCTGCCAAAATTAAAGCCATCCAAGCGAAAATTCTTCCTTCGGGATGTTTATGATATGTTCTTAGTTTGTACATATAGGTTTGAAGAAGGTGTCCGTCCTTGGCGGACGTTTCATTGGCATGGTGTTTTGCTTCCACGCCAGAGGCGGGCAAGCGCAAAACTTCTTGATGGCTAGGACACTTCGCTATGCTCGTGTCTATTGTGACCATTCTATCATTTACGGTAATATTTTCCACCATGAAATAAAATGAGTCTTTTTAATTCAAGCATCGAAATTGCTTCGAGTAATTCCCTCACATCTATTTGTGGTGATGTGATTCCCGTAAGTTTTTTGTAGATTTGGTCTATATTTAGACCTCTATGCAATGGAAGTGTTTCAAATATTTTTGATTCGAGCGGTGTTAATTTGTGTATGGAATTTTGTAAAGATGGTGAGTTTGGGTTCGACATTAATGTTAATGCCTTTGGCTTATTTTTGAAACACGGTAAAACGCTTTGTTCATTCAATACATCTATAATTTCTTTTCCCGAACTAACCGGATACGCTCCTCCCCGCTGAAGTAATTTTATTATTCCTATACTGTTTATCTCCTCCGCATCTCCCGGGATTACAAAAACTTCCCTGCCTTGTTCAAGCGCCAGTTTTGCAGTGATAAGCGCCCCTGATTTTTCGGGAGCTTCGATAACCAAAGTCGCAATCGAAAGCCCGCTTATAATACGATTTCTTTGCGGAAAATTACATTTTTGCGGGGTCATGTCACCCTCATATTCCGTTACAATCAAGCCTTTTTCTTTAATTTGTTCGGCAAGATTTTTATTTTGTTTGGGATAAATATTATTAAGCCCGCTTCCAAGCACAGCAATTGTCGGCATGTTGTTTTTTAATGCCGCGTCGTGCGCAATTGTATCTATCCCTTTTGCAAGCCCCGATACTATCGTTAAACTTGTTACGGAAAGCTCGTTTATTATTTTTCTTGTCATAAATTCTCCATAATCCGAGCTTCTTCTTGTCCCTACAATGCTTATGCACGAAGACGAAAGAAGTTCTAAATTCCCCTTACAAAACAATACTGCCGGCGGCGAAAAAATTTGCCTTAGCAAAGCCGGATAAAGCGGGTTCGAGATGCGTAATTTTACACAATTTTCGTCCATATTTTTGTATGTTAAAAAATACTGCTATTCCATGTATAGCAGTACTATTTAAAATTTTCTTAAAATTTTTCTAAACAATTTCCACTTTTCCCGTATCTGTAACTTTTCCTATGACCTGACAATCAATCCCATGTGCATTACAAATTTCTTTAATCGCGTCAAAGTCGTTGCTAATTAAAATCATTCCGACTCCCATATTCCATGTTTCATACGCTTCATCCAAAGGTATATTTCCTATTTCAATCAGTCGTTTCATCACTTCATGAGGTTCCGGCAAATTGTCTAACACTGCACCAAGTCCTGTTTTCTTTAAAATTCTTGGAAGATTTCCCGTTATTCCCCCTCCCGTAATATGCGCAACTCCTTTCAGTTCAACTTTTGATTTTTGTTTATAGCGGCCATGCATTTCCATTACTGCGCTGCAATAAATTTTCGATGGGGTTAAAACGGCTTCACCCCATGACTTCTTATCATCAAATTTTTCAAAAAACCATTTTTCTCCAAACTTTTCTCTTAATATATGGCGAACCAAGGTAAATCCGTTCGAACGGAATCCCACTGAGCGAAGTCCAATTATTTTGTCATCTATTTTTACATTTTCGGTTGTGATCAATTTATGTTTTTCAACTATCCCAACACATGTTGCATTCCATATATATCCGTTACAAAGCGGCCCAAGTTCAGCTATTTCCCCTCCCGGGACAACAACTTTATGTCCCAACGCGGCGTTTTTCAAACTATCCATTAAGGCTGTAATTTTCTTTTCATCTAGTTTATCCACATCAATCGTATTTGAAACCGAAATCGGCTCCGCTCCAACACAAATCGCATCATCCACAACCATGCAAAGAAGGTCGTAACCCATGGTGTCATATTTTTCCATCGCTTCGGCAATCATTAATTTTGTTCCTATCCCGTCGTCATTTTGAACCAGATAATAATCGCCCATGTCCAAAGCTCCGGTAAATCCACCTTCATCTAAAAGCGGCTGCCCTATCATATTCTTCCGCCCTGCAAAAGTTTCTTTTGCTTTACTGTACGCAATAGCCGAACATTTGTCCCCAAGTCCAATATTTACCCCCGCCTGATCGTATTTTGACATATTTTCAATTTAAAAATTCGTGCCCTTTTTATCGCTTACAAGCCTTCCATTGTCAAGCGTGATAATTCTTTTCTTTATCATGCCAATTACGTCCTTATCGTGAGTTGCAAGAATAATTGTCGTTCCGCTTTTGTTTATTTTCAGTAAAAGTTTCGCCAAGGCTTCCGTGTTTTCAGGATCAAGATTTCCGGTAGGTTCATCCGCAAATAAAAGTTCCGGCGCATGTACTAACGCTCTTGCAATTGCAGTTCTTTGTCTTTCCCCTCCCGAAAGTTCGTGAGGCAGATTATTCCTGTGATCTTCAAGCCCGGTCAATTTAAGAACTTCCGCAGTTCTTTTTTGAATAAATTCATCATCATATCCGGCGACTTCCAGTGCAAATGCAACATTTTCAAAAACCGTTCTTTTCGGAAGAAGTTTATAATCCTGAAAAACAATTCCAATTTTCCTTCTGTATTCCTGAATTTGTTCCGATTTTAAAGTGGACACCTTGTAAGTATCCACTTCAATTTTTCCGTTATCCGTTTTAGTCGCACCTATAAGAGCGTGAATCAGCGTGCTTTTACCCGCTCCCGAACTTCCCGCGATACAAACGAACTCACCTCCATCAACAGTAAAAGAAATATCTTGAAGAACTGTTCTGTCTTTGTATTTTTTAGTAATGTTTTTAACTACTATCATGTTTTGATTATACCAAATGAGCCCGGTAAAAAACTAGCGATGATATTTTTCGTGAATTTCTCTTAATTTTTTATCCGTGACATGAGTGTAAACCTGCGTTGTCGTAATCGAGCTGTGCCCTAACATTTCCTGCACGGATCTTATATCCGCCCCATTTATTAAAAGTTCCGTAGCATATGAATGCCTCAAAGTATGAGGGGTTACTTTTTTTATAATTCCCGCTCGCAAAGCATATTTTTTTACTATATTTTCCACGCTTACGGTTGTGAGCCTGCGTTTATTTTCATCTAATATTTCTTTTTTAATATTATTGATAAAAAGCGGTTTTAAATTGTCGTCCCTCTTCTCTAAATAAGCTTCTATCGCATTTGACGCTCTTGCCGAAAGAAAAACTATTCTTGGTTTTCTGCCTTTCCCGCGAACCATAAATTCCCTTCTTTTCAAATCCACCTGATCCCTGTTTAGCGAAGTCAATTCGCTTACGCGCAGGCCTGTTGAATAAAGCGTTTCAAGAATCGCCTCGTCCCTGTCTCCGGTTTTTGCCGTTTTATCAACGGCTTTGAATAATCTTTCAAGTTCGTCCCTTGAAACAACTTCCACTGTGCGTTTTTCTATTTTACTAAGTTCAATTTTTTCGGGAGCCAGTGTTTTTATGTCGTTTTTTGAGAGATATTTTAGAAACGCCCGAAGCGCAATTATGTGATAATTTTGTGTTTTTACCCCTAACAAATTTCCGTGCAAATCCTTGTAACGGTTAAGGTAAAGACGGTAATTTTGAATTTTTTGCAAGGTGAGGGTTTTTGGATTCAGATCTTCCGCTAAAAATTCCTCAAAACGGTGGAGATAATGAGTATAATTTTCTATTGTTTTTCTCGACTTGTTTTGGGCAACTTCCAGATAGGCAAGAAAATCCTTAATGTATTTGGATGATATCATTAAAAAAACCTTAATTTTCTAAGATTAAGGCTAGCATAATTCACAAAATTTTTATACTTTTTTCTCTATACTTTCGCTTTAAAATTACTTGCCGTCCTAACTGTATTAACAAGCTTTGCGAAGAAATTTTTAATAACCGTTTCGCCTTTCGAATCCAATCCCGTGATTTTGGCTTCTTGCAGTATTTCAGTTTCAAGCTGTTTACAATCGATCATAAATCCTACAACTCTGGGATCATCCGCCGACGGCATATCGCGTGAAATTTCGTTTACTTTCGACACCATATCTTTTTCTCTAAGTTTCGGATAAACATATTTTCCCAACGTTTCATTTACAAAACGTGCCGTTTCGGAGAGATTACTTACCGATTCTCTCTCGGCTTTCGTCCTCTGTAATGTTTCTACCGGTGATGCTTGTTGTCCTTGAGTTCCCATATTTTTTGTTTTATTTATTGTATTAGTATATCATAATAGTCCTCTACTTTCAATAAGGTTATGCCAATTTTCTTTAAAAAAACATCTGAACAATCGCTCGCTTCGTATGCGGTTAAGAGCAGTAGAAGCGTTGGCAGAAAATATCTCGAGAAATCCGATGATAAAAGGCTTTGTTTTCAGCGTGATAAAGACCGAATCATCCATTCAAAAGCTTTCAGAAGATTGGATGAAAAAACTCAAGTTTTTGTTTCCGGAAGCGGCGATCATTACCGTACACGGCTTACCCATACAATTGAAGTTGCGCAAATAAGCCGCGATATCGCACGGCGGCTCCATCTTAATGAAGATTTGTGTGAAGCAATCGCTTTGTCGCATGATTTGGGACATCCGCCTTTTGGTCATGCCGGAGAAGAAGCTTTAAATGAAATCATGAATCAAAACGGTATGCATTTTGAACATAACGAACAAAGTAAAAGGGTGGTTGAAAAACTGGAAAAGGCATATCCTAATTTTGACGGTCTAAATTTGTCTTTTGAGGTTTTGGGAGGGCTTATTAAGCATAAAACCTCCTATGATCAATCTGGGAAAGTGTTCGAAATTTTTCCGCATTTGGAAGCGCAGGTTGTAAATATTGCTGATGAAATTGCGTATACAAATCATGACATGGACGATGGCTTGAGATCCGGAATTTTGGATATCCGTCGGCTTGGAAAACATATGCTATGGAAAAAAGGGGAAGAAGAAGTAAAAAAGAAATATGGAGAAATAAAAGATGACCAAGTTTTTGTTTTGAGAGTAATCAGTTCCGTTATGGCGCTTATGATTGAGGATTTTTGTATTCAAACAATGAAAAATGTTGGCAGATTCAAGATTAAATCCGTGAATGATATAAGGGGGCATAAGGGTGCTATAGGAGAATTTAGCGCATCTATGCAGGAGATGCTCGGAAGTTTAAGGAAATTTCTTTTTGAAAATTTTTACTTGCATCCGGAAATTCAGGCGTTTACTTTAAGGGGTGAAAGAATGATAAAAAAGCTGTTTAAATATTATCAAAAAAATCCTGACAAGTTTCCTAAAAAAAGTTTACTGAAAAAGAATGATAATATTCTTACAGCTATAAAAGATTATATTGCAGGGATGACCGATCGATTTTTAATCCAAGAATATAAAAAAACACTTATATGATTTGCCCCAAATGTCGTTATAAAGATACAAGCGTATTGGATTCCCGCGAGACGGACGGGCAAAAAGCCGTTAGACGCCGCCGTAAATGCAATAAATGTAAAAACAGGTTTACCACTTTTGAGCGTATCGAAACCACAAGTTTTATTGTTGTTAAAAAAGATGGAGTGCGTGAAAGCTATGATCGCGAAAAATTACTGAAAGGTATTTGGAAGGCGTGCGAAAAACGAAAAGTTACGGAGGATCAGATTACGAACATGATAAATCGTCTTGAAGAAAAATGGGGAAATATGGGGAAGGAAGTTTCCACCGAGATTATAGGTGAAGATATTATGGATGCTTTAAAAAAACTTGATGAGGTTGCTTATATCCGTTTCGCTTCTGTTTACAGACAATTTAAAGATCTGGAAACGTTTAAGAAAGAGCTTCAGAAATTGTTGAAATAAAAGGTAGGGTCGTAGCTTGGTTTTAAGATATAAGGTGCTTGCTTATTTTGCGTTTTTGTTATATAATATACGTGAACATATAAATTAAAACAAAAAAATATGGGATTAAAAAGATTTATTTTCGCTTTTTTAAGTCTGTATATCGCAAATATTTACGCGACGAGCGTTTTTGCTGTTGAGAATGTAGCAAGCACCGGAAGTATCCTTGAAGATGTTTCGGGGACTGAAAGCCTTGAAGATTTGACTCCCGCCGATGAGGAAGAGCTGTCGGACATTAAATCACAAGCACTTCCCGTAGAATCGAATTATCTTGAAGATTTTTCATCTGTTGATCCCGGCGACGATGTTTGCGGGTTCGAAGTTCCGGATCAAAAAACTTATGATGCTCAAGTTATCTCCGTACGAAGAAAATTAAGAGTTGAACCAAGTGAAATATTCAGAGTTAAAGTATTTATAAAAAATACCGGCAATATGCCGTGGTTTTCCAATGCCAGCAAGTGTTTGGGGCCTAAAATGTCCCTTGGAACTGATTTAGACAGAGATAGAGAAAGTGATTTTTATTCAAAAGATCTCGGAGGCTGGGAATCTCCAAACAGGATTAAAATGGATCAATATCGAGTCGACCCGAATGGGATTGCTTCTTTTACTTTCCATTCAAAAGCCGATGATGATTCGGATATATACAAAGAATATTTAACTCCCGTTCTTAAAGATATAACATGGCTTGATAATGCAGGCTTTTCTTTCGATATAATGATTGGGGATACCGGTGAAACAGCGGTGGATGTCAGAAAAAAAATGACATATGCAAGCAAGAGCGGTTCCGTTTCCGATATTGATTTAAACGCTGAGAAATTAGTAACTATAGATTTGTCGGAACAAAATGCATATTTAACTCTGGGAGACTATCCGGTTCGCAAGTTCAGAATAAGTTCAGGCATGCCTTCCAGGCCTACCCCTGTCGGCGAATTTTCAATATTTCTTAAACAAGAAGTTCGTATTGGGGCGAAACCTCCTCATTTTATTATGCCAAAGTTCCAAATGTTTAAAGCCGGCGGTTTTGGATTTCATGCATTACCAAGTTTAGCAAATGACAAAGGGATTTTCTGGACAGAAGCTAAGAGGGATATTGGCAGACCGGTAAGCCATGGATGCGTCAGGTTCCTCCCCGAAGAAGCCGATTGGTTTTATGAATTTACCGATATCGGCACAAGGGTTGTGATTCGCTGGTAATAGGGAACCTTAGTTTAGTTTGGCGAAAAGGTTTCTTTGCTTTCAAAATATAGGTTTTTGGATATAATGGGGGTGGTGTCCGTCTTTTAGCCGGACATTTATTTATCAGCCCGGCATTCTGCCGGGCCCGAGGTCCAAAAATTTTATTTATGATGAGCAAAATCCTTGAGGGACTAAATGACAAACAAGTTGAAGCTGTAACTCATTTTACAGGACCTTTATTAGTTATTGCGGGTGCGGGAAGCGGTAAAACACGCGCTTTAACGCACAGAATTGCGTATTTAATAAAAGAAAGGAATGTCAGCCCGTGGAATATTTTAGCCGTTACTTTTACAAATAAAGCCGCAAATGAAATGAAAAAACGCGTAAAAAAGCTTCTTGCGGACACGGAACATTCCGAGCCTACCATTGGTACTTTCCATTCCGTTTGCGTTAGGATTCTCCGAAAAGACATCTACAGATTAAATTATGAAAATTCTTTTGTTATTTATGATGCAACCGACCAGCAAATTTTGATGAAACAAATAATGGAAAATTTTGGATTGGATCCTAAAAGATTAAATCCAAAGGCTATTTTAAGCCATATTTCAAACGCAAAAAATCAACTGATCGGACCAAAAGAATACACCTCGTATGCACACGATAATTTCTCCGAAAAGGTGGCTCAAATTTATCCGTTGTACCAAAACGCTCTCAGAAAAAATAATGCATTGGATTTTGATGACATAATTATGAGAACCGTGGAGTTGTTTGAAAAATTTCCGGAAGTTCTTGAGGAATATCGGGAAAAATTTAAATTTATTTCCGTGGACGAATATCAGGACACGAACAGAGCTCAATACACTTTGATAAATTTACTCGCGGCAAAATATAAAAATATTTGCGTTATCGGAGATGCGGATCAAAGTATTTACAGTTGGCGCGGAGCCACAATCCAAAATATTTTAGATTTCGAAAAGGATTATTCGAACACTAAAGTTGTTGTAATGGATCAAAATTACAGGTCTTCCCAGCTCATCCTCGATGCTTCAAACGACATCATAGAAAAAAATGTAAAACGAAAGTCGAAAATTTTGTGGACAGCCCGTACCGGCGGTGAGAAAATACGCCATTTTGTAGCGGACAATGAAAGACATGAAGCCGAACTGGCTGCTCAGGAAATAAACACTCTTCTTACCGGCAGTGAATCTCCGGATTACAACGATTTTGTGGTTTTATATAGAACAAATGCGCAATCACGCATATTTGAAGAAATTTTTCTGCGATATGGTATTCCTTATCGAATTGTCGGCGGACTGCGGTTTTATGAGAGAAAGGAAATTAAAGATATTATCGCCTATCTGCGTGTCATACAAAACACAAACGATTCTGTAAGTTTGCTTAGAATCATCAACACCCCTGCAAGAAAAATTGGCGGAAAAACACTCGAAGCGGTAAGAGCTTTTGCGCTCAAAAACAATATTTCTTTATATAAAGCCATGCTCCTTTCAAACGATATTCCCGAGCTTTCAAATACAAAATCGGAGGCTTTCGAAAAATTTATAAAACTCATAAAGGAGCTCCAGGAAGCCAATTTAAGCAGGAGTGCGA
>ERZ1292633.4078-Hain-H41-02um-R1-4078-length-13742-cov-5_pt1 | contig 13742 bp, 13 predicted proteins | sample MGYA00564406_ERZ1292633 | MGnify/ENA primary metagenome ERZ1292633 (study PRJEB36523, sample SAMEA6512639) | groundwater metagenome | collected 2019-01-08 | study: AquaDiva: Metagenomics assemblies of 32 groundwater samples
CCGTGTTCCTGCATCCGGTCACGAAAGAGGAGTACGCGTTGGCGCGCACCGAGCGTAAATCGGGCCACGGCTACAAGGGTTTCAAGGTCCATGCCGCCCCGGACGTGACGCTGGAAGACGATCTCAAGCGGCGCGACCTGACCATCAACGCGATGGCGGAGGATGAACAGGGCCAGCTCGTTGACCCCTTCGGCGGCGCCGAGGACCTGCGCAACGGCGTGCTGCGCCATGTCTCGCCGGCGTTCGCCGAGGACCCGGTGCGCATCCTGCGCGTGGCGCGCTTCGCGGCGCGCTATGCCAAATGGGGTTTCCACGTGGCGCATTCAACCAACAAACTCATGCAACAGATGGCCGAATCCGGCGAGGTCGATCATCTGGTGGCGGAGCGCGTGTGGACGGAACTCGAGCGCGCGCTCGGGGAAGACAAACCTTCGCGTTTTTTTGAAGTCCTGCGCGGCTGCGGCGCGCTGGCGCGGCTGTTTCCCGAGATCGACGCGCTGTTCGGCGTGCCACAGCCTGAGCAGCATCACCCGGAAGTGGATACCGGCGTGCACGTCATGCTGGTGCTCGATGCCGCGGCGAAACTCTCGCCCGACACGCGCGTGCGCTTCGCCGCGCTCATGCACGATCTCGGCAAGGGCACCACGCCCAGGGAGGAATGGCCGCAGCACATCGGTCACGAAGCGCGCGGCACCGAGCTGGTAAAAAATTTCTGCCAGCGCTTTCGCGCACCCAACGAGCACCGTGATCTGGCATTGATCGCCGCGCGGTTTCACGCGCACTGCCACAAGATTGCCGAGCTGCGCCCGGCGACCGTGGTCGATACGCTCGAGGCCATGGACGCGTTCCGCCGGCCGGAGCGGGTGGACCTGTTCGTCACCGCCTGCGAGGCCGATTTCCGTGGCCGCCATGGTAGCGAGGACAAGCCCTATCCCCAGGCCGGGCTTTTCCGAAGCGTCTTCTCTGCGGCGCGCGCAGTGGATACCTCGGCGATCGCCGCGGGCGGCGGCCCGGGCCCGGACATCGGCGTCCGTATCCGCGAGGCGCGCATCGCCGCCGTGCGCCAGGTGTTATCATTGCCCGATTAATCTGACCCAGTTCGTAGTCAGGAAGGTGAATCATGATCAAGAGACTCTGTAATCCACTGCCACGGATGTTCATGGCCATGTTGGTGTTATGGACGGTCGGCAGCTTGAATGCGGCGGCGGCCGATCAGCCGGCCGCGAAACCGAAAGATGAAGTGGCCAAGGTGGTGTACCACGCCGATTTCGCCGACCCGCGCCGCTTCAGCGCCATGCTGGCCAATATCCATAATATGGTTGCGACCTATCAGTCCGAGCTGAAGGAATATGACGTGCGCATCGTGTTCGTTTCCTACGGCATTCGTTTCGTAACCCAGGACAAGCTCGCCGGCACGCCGTTTGCCGAGGACGCCGCCCTCAAGCAGCGGCGGGCGGAATTGCTGGCCCGGCTGGCGACTCTGCGCGACACCGAGGGCGTGAAGCTCGAGCTCTGCGAAATCACGCGCGAGGCCGTGCGCCTGCCCAGGGAGAAGATCATTCCCGGAGTAACGTCGGTGCCCTCCGGCGTGGTGCGCATCGTGGAATTGCAACATCAGGGCTTCGCCTACCTCAAGGTGGAATAGACCCATGCCCAAAGCGGTGCTTTCTCCGCCGGCGGCGCAGACCGGCGCTGCCTCCATTCCCCGTGACGTACAGGGACGTGCAAATGTCGCGAAAGACAGGACGTCGGGAGCGACGGTCGGGTTCGTCAGCCTGGGATGCCCCAAGGCGCTGGTGGATTCCGAACGCATCCTCACGCAGCTGCGCGCCGAGGGCTACGCGATCTCGCCCGATTACGCCGGCGCGGACCTCGTGGTGGTCAACACCTGCGGTTTCATCGACGCAGCGGTCGAAGAGTCGCTGGACGCCATTGGCGAGGCGCTGGCGGAGAACGGCCGCGTGATCGTCACCGGCTGTCTCGGCGCCAAGGGCGACATCGTCAAGCAAACCCATCCGCGGGTGCTGGCTGTCACCGGTCCGCATGCGCTCGAGGAAGTCATGCAATCGGTGCACGCGCACCTGCCGAAGCCGCATGACCCCTACACCGATCTGGTGCCACCCGCCGGGATCAAGCTCACGCCACGGCACTACGCCTATCTCAAGATTGCCGAGGGCTGCAATCACCGCTGCACCTTCTGCATCATCCCTTCGATGCGCGGCGATCTCGTGAGCCGCGACATCGGCGAGGTCATGCAGGAGGCGGAAAATCTGGTCAAGGCGGGCGTGAAAGAGCTGCTGGTGATCTCGCAGGACACCAGCGCCTACGGCGTGGACGTGAAATACCGCGCCGGTTTCTGGCAGGGGCGGCCGGTCAAGACACGCATGACCGATCTGGCCCGCGCCCTGGGCGAGCTGGGCGTGTGGGTGCGGCTGCATTACGTCTATCCCTACCCGCACGTGGACGAGATCATTCCGCTCATGGCCGAGGGGAGAATCCTGCCGTATCTCGACGTGCCGTTTCAGCACGCGAGTTCGCGGATACTGAAACTCATGAAGCGTCCGGCGAGCGCCGAGAACAATCTGGCGCGTATCGAAAACTGGCGCGCCATCTGCCCCGATATCACGCTGCGTTCCACCTTCATCGTCGGTTTCCCGGGCGAGACGGAGCGGGAGTTTGAAGAGCTGCTCGATTTTCTGCGCGCGGCGCAGCTTGACCGCGTCGGTTGCTTCGCCTACTCGCCCGTGGAGGGTGCCACGGCCAATGCGCTGCCCGATGCGGTGCCGGAGGAAGTGAAGCAGCAACGCCTGGCGCGCTTCATGGAGTTACAGGCGGAAATCTCCGCGGAAAAATTGCAGCGCAAGGTTGGCAGGACCCTGACGGTGCTTGTCGATGGCATCGAGGAAGGCCGGGCGGTGGCCCGCTCCAGCGCTGACGCGCCAGAAATCGACGGCGTGGTTTATGTCGCGGACGCGAAAGGCCTGAAGCCGGGCGATTTCTGCGAGGTCCGTGTCACGCGCGCGGGCGAGCACGACCTCTGGGCGAAGACACTGTCCCGTTAGTGGCGTGACGTTTGATCCCGATGAGCATCACCGACGTTCCATTCGGCTCAAGGGCTACGATTATTCCCGGGCCGGCGCGTATTTTGTAACCATCTGTACGCATGACCGCGAATGTTTGTTCGGCGAGATTATGGATGGAGAGATGCGGCTGAACGATGCCGGGCAAGCGGCACAGGCAGATTGGGTACGGTTACCGGAGCGTTTCCAGTCCATCGAACTGGATGAATTCGTGATTATGCCCAATCATCTTCATGGGATCATTCTTGTAGGGGCGGGGGTTGCCCCGCCCGATAGGGGCGCGCCAAACAGGGGCGCATGTAGGGGCGCTGCTTGCTGCGCCCCTACGTTGGGACACATTTTGCGGGCGTTCAAATCCATTTCAGCCATTGCGGTGAACCGTCTTCTTGGGCGTTCGGGCCGTTCCCTGTGGCAACGTAATTATTACGAGCACATCGTCCGCAGCGAAAATGAATTGGCCCGTATCCGGGAATATATCGCGAATAACCCCGCGCAATGGGCTTTGGACCGCGAGAATCCGGATTGTGTAGGGGCGTGATTCATCACTGTGTCATTCGTAGGGGCGGGGCTTGCCCCGCCCGGTGGCAGGGGCGCAGCAAGCAGGGGCGCAGCAAGCAGCGCCCCTACGGGAAAGATATCTCGTCGAAATTCGTGATCTGCCGGTGCGCCGCCTTGGGATCGATAGCCCCATCCCTTACCAGCCAAATGGTTTGCATTCCTGCCGCCTGTGCGGCGTCGAGTTCTTCGCGTATGTCGGAAAGAAACAGGATGTCATCGGGTGTGCTGCCGATGGCCGCGGCGATCTTGCGGTAGGAATCGGCCTCGCGCTTGTTGCCGATGTTCGTGTCGAAATAGCCTGAAAACAGCGGTGTCAGGTCGCCGTAGCCGGTGTGCGCGAACAGCAGTTTCTGCGCCTGGATCGAGCCCGAGGAAAAGACATACAGCCGGATCCCGGCCTGTTTCCATTGTTGCAGATGGCGCACCGCGTCTTCGTACATGTGCCCCTTGAAGTCGCCTTTTTTGTAGCCGTCTTCCCAGATCATGCCCTGCAAGCTCTTCAGCGGCGTGATCTTCTTGTCCTCGGCGATCCAGCGCAGGAGCTGTTCAATGACTTCCGCTTCGGTCAGATTCTTCCCGCTCAGCCGCCGCACCTCATCCAGCTCCTGCCGCACCGCCGGTTGCTGCGCGTGGGTGCGCACGAACTCCGCCATGTGCTCGTGCGAATAGGGGAACAGCACGTCCTTCACGAAGGACAACGACGAGGTGGTTCCTTCGATGTCGGTGACTATTGTTTTGATCATGGTTTTATTTACGCTCAATTCAGAGACGCCCGCGCCGGTCATGGGCCGCGAATCCCGGGAACGGTTCCTGGATGCCGCGCCCGAGGGCGATGACTTTATACAATTCACCCATCTCGTGCGGCGAGGTGAGCTTCTTGACCTGCTGTGTCAGCCCGAGGTGGGCGCGGATGTCCTCCGGGTCCGAGGCCGACATCAATTGCTCCAGTCCGCAGCCGATCAGAAACGCCGCCTGCGAAGTGTAGCCGAGCAGCGACAGACCGGTCCCGGTCCCGGTTCCGGCTTCGGCGATGGCGGTGAAATCGACATGGGCGGTGATGTCCTGCAGACCGACGAGCGTCAGCGGATCGTCATGGGCGCGATGACGGTAGTGGCACATGAGCGTGCCGTCGCTGCGTTGTGGATGATAGAACTCCGCGCGCGGGAAGCCGTAATCGACGAGCAGCATCACGCCCTGCTTGAGGATATCGGCGGCACTTCGAACCCAGGCCTCGGCCTGGAGATTTATTTCGGAGGTGTAGCCCGGTGGCAAGGCGAGAGATTCGATGCGCCGCCGGATCGCTTCGTCCGCCGGATTTTCCTGCCAGCAGAAGCGATCATTCTGCCAGGCGACATGTAATTGCCGGACGCCGTTCTGCGTGATCCGGAAGCGCTCAGCCGGTATGGCATCGAGCAGTTCGTTGGCCAGCATCACGCCGCGAAAATCGACCGGCAGGGCGTCGAGCCAGTGAATGTGTTCCAGAAGATGCGGCGCCTTGAGCCGGAGCGTCTCGGCCTGACGATCGCGCAATTCGTTGCTGAGCTCGAGAATGAGGTAACGTTCCGGGAGACGGCCCAGCGTTTCAAGCTCGAGTAGCAGGTCGGCCGCCAGCGCGCCGCTGCCGGCGCCGGTTTCCAGAATATCGCCGCGTCCGAGCTGTGCCAGGATCGACCGGCACGGACGCGCGAGACAGCGCGCGAACAGCGCGCCCAGTTCCGGGGCGGTGATGAAGTCGCCCGGTGCGCCGAATTTATGCTTGCCGGCCGCGTAGTAGCCCAGCCCCGGAGCGTAGAGCGCCAGCTCCATGAAGCGCGCAAAGGAAATGGAACCGCCGCGGGCGGCGATATCCTCACGCAGACGTTGCTGAAGCCTGGCGCCGTGCGCCTGTTCCTCGGCGGTGGGCGGCGGCAAGGCGTGCGGGTCGGGGCTGGCCGTCTGGCCATGGCGGTCGGGCGATTTCATCGGGCGGCTTGGCGCAAGGACGGGCAACCGGTATCGTGTCGAGTCTGGAACTATACTGGACTTTATGCCGGACAATCCCCTCGAAGGCAAGGTAGCCCTGATCACGGGCGGTGCGCACCGCATCGGCGCGGCCGTGGCGCGCATGCTGCATGCCCACGGCATGAAGCTCGTGATTCATTATCACACCTCGGAAAAGGCCGCCCACGCCCTGCAGGAGGAATTGCACAAGAACCGGCCGGAGTCGGTGATGCTGGTGCGCGGGGACCTCAACAGCGGCGAGCGCCAGGCGCGGAACCTGGTGTTCGAAACCGTCGAATCCTTCGATCGTCTCGACGTGCTGATCAACAACGCCTCGCGCTTTTATCCCACCCCGGTCGGCGAGGCGACCGAATCGCAGTGGGACGATATCGTGGGCACCAACCTCAAGGCGCCGTATTTTCTCGCGCAGGCGGCCGTGCCGCACCTCAGGAAAACCGGCGGCAGTATCGTCAACATCGCGGATATTTACGGCGACCGCCCGCTGATCGGTTATCTCATCTACAGTGTCGCCAAGGCCGGCGTGATCATGCTCACCAAGGCATTGGCGCGCGAACTGGGACCGGATATCCGGGTCAACGCCATCGCCCCCGGCGTCATCCTCTGGCCCGAGAGCGACCTCGACGAAATGTCCAAGCAACGCATCATATCGCGCACGCCGCTCAAGCGTTCCGGCGAACCCGACGATGTCGCGCGCACCGCGCTGTTCCTGATCCGCGACGCCGGATTCATCACCGGCCAGGTGCTGGCGGTGGACGGCGGACGCTGGGTGGTGATGTAACCGGCGTCGTGAAGTTCCTCCCCTTTCGTGCATTACTACTGGCGGCAGTTTTCCTTGTGCCGGGACCAGGCCATGCAGAGGCCGGAAAGGTGTACAAGTGGACCGATGCGGAAGGAAAGATTCATTTTTCGGATCACCCGGTTGATGCTGCCAATGCTGAAGAAATAAAAATCCGGACTTTCTCCGGTTCGGCCGAAGTGGTGCAGAATGAAAACGGATTCGGCGCGCGCGAAGTCAAAATTCTCACGACGACCTGGTGCGGCGTGTGCAAGCGTGCCAAGGCCTATCTTGCGGCCAAAGGCATTTACTTCAGCGAATACGATGTCGAGACGAGCGATATCGGAAAGCAGGAGTACAGGCGTCTCGCGGGGAAAGGCGTGCCCATTCTTCTCGTGGGCAAGCAAAGGATGGATGGTTTCAGCGAGTCTAAACTCGACGCGATGCTGAAGAACGTAGGTTATCCCTGAAGCTAGAATTCAATTTTTACAGGCCAGATTTCCTGTCTGTCCTTGTCGAACTGTTTCCACATCTCCGCATAAGTCAACTTGGTTTCCGGATTGCGCAGATCCGGCGCGATGTCCGCCAGCGGACGCAGCACGAAGGCGTAACGCCGGATGTCCGGATGCGGCAGATTTACCTGGCTGTCATGCCGCACGATATCGTCGCAGAGCAGCAGATCGAGATCGAGCGTGCGTGCGCTGAAGCGGTTTTCCTGGCGGCTGCGCCCGAAGCGTGACTCGATGTGTGAAAGTGTTTCCTTGATGCGTTCGATCGTCTCGGCGGTGTCGAAACCTGCCACGAGGTTGTAGAAGTTATCGCCCTCGAATCCGTGGGCCTTGCTTTCATACACGGGGGACAGGGTGAGGGGGGCGTAATGCGCCGCCAGTTCGCGCACCGCCCCGCGAATGCTGTTTTCCCTGTCGATGTTGCTGCCGATCCCGACGTGCACCCGCGGCACAGGCTTACGCCTCGCCGCGTTCGATGATTATGCCAACGTCGCCGGCGCCACGGACGGCGCCTTTCTTGTTGATGCGCACGCGTACCCACTTGAGTTTGAACTCGGCGAGCAGAATTTCAGCGACCTTCTCGGCCAGGGTTTCGACGAGCTGGAATTGCGAGTTGCCGACGAAGTCGATGAGTCGCTTGGCCACGGCCTTGTAATTGAGCGTATCGTCGATGCGGTCCGTGGCCGCGGCGCGGCGGATGTCCGCGGCCATGTCGAGGTCGAGGATGATGGTCTGCTTGACGCGGCGTTCCCACTCCCAGATACCGATGATGCACTCGATCTTGAGGTCGTGGAGGTAGATAATATCCATGGGTAGCCTTTTGCTTTGCCTAAAAAAACTGCACAACGACTTTGAACCAGATCCTGCCGGTCACACGCGCCCCTCACCCCATCCCTCTCCCGCGACGGGGAGAGGGGGAGTCGGTTCGCTGACGCGGTTTATTTAAGAAACCACTATAACGAAAACACCCGTGACTGTCTTTTACGAACTTCCGTGACCAACTTCAGATGACGTGGCTTTACTCGCTTCCGGTTCTGGCCTATCTGCTCGGCTCGATTTCGAGCGCCGTAGTCATTGCCCGCATCATGGTCTTGCCGGACCCGCGCGAGATCGGATCGAAGAACCCGGGCGCCACCAACATTTTGCGCTACGGCGGCAAGCTGGCGGCGGTGCTGACACTGGCGGGCGATATCCTGAAAGGCGTGATCCCGGTGCTGGTCGCGCGCGCCCTGACCGCCGACGCCGTGATCATCACGCTCTGCGGTTTTGGCGCGTTTCTCGGCCACCTATTTCCGGTGTTCTTCGGTTTCCGCGGCGGCAAGGGAGTGGCGACGGCGCTGGGTGTGTGGTTCGCGCTCAATCCCTGGGTGGGCTTGGCGTTGCTCGTCACTTGGGTGCTCATGGCGCTGCTGTTCCGCTATTCTTCGCTGGCGGCGCTGACGGCGTCCGCACTCGCGCCGCTGTATGTCGCGTGGCTGTCGCCGGGCACGCCCACTCTGGCGACCATGATCGTCATGAGCGCGATTCTGATATTCCGGCACCGCGCCAACATCCGCAACCTCATCGCCGGCACGGAAACCAAGATCGGCCGTTGATTGGAAAGGCATAAAAAAATTTCTCACCGCAAAGGCGCGAAGAACGCAAAGAAAAACTCTGTGATGCAGAAGCACCCGTCTTCTCCTTTGCGCTCTTTGCGCCTTTGCGGTGGAATTTCATTTTTTAAATATTATTCAGTAATCTCCTCGATGTGCCAGCGCGCGCGTGCGCCGAAAGACAACGGCTCATGCTGCCCCGTGGCCAGACGCAGATATCCGGCGTAGGCGATCATGGCGCCGTTGTCGGTGGAGAATTCCGGCCGCGGAAAAAACACGCGCACGCCAAGTTTTTCAGAAAGCTGTGTCAGACGTTCGCGCAATTTCCGGTTGGCGCTGACCCCGCCGGCCACCACCAGATGTGTCGCGCCGGTCTGTTCCAGTGCCCATTCGCATTTGATGGCGAGCACGTCCACGGCGGCTGCTTCGAACGAGGCGGCGATGTCCGCGACAAGCCGGGGCGTCAGCGGCTGGTTTTGCACCGCGGTGACCACCGCGGTCTTCAGGCCGCTGAAACTGAAATCGAGCCCCGGATGCGCGCCCTGGGTCTTGAGCCGGCCGGTCTTGGGCCGTGGAAACTGAAACCGTTTGGGATCGCCGTCCAGCGCCGCCTGCGCGATGGCGGGTCCGCCCGGATAACCGAGGCCGAGCAGTTTGGCGGTCTTGTCGAAGGCCTCGCCCACGGCGTCGTCCACGGATTCACCCAGGATGGTGTAACGGCCCAGTGCCTGTACGTCGGCGAGCAGCGTGTGTCCGCCCGAGACCAGCAGCGCGGTGAAGGGAAACGCCGGCGGGTCGGGTTCGAGCATCGGCGAGAGCAGGTGTCCTTCCATATGATGAACGCCGACGCAGGGCACATTCCAGGCAAGGGCGAGCGAACGGCCTAGGGCCGCGCCCACGAGCAATGCCCCGGCCAGCCCCGGGCCGGCGGTGTAGGCGATACCGTCAATCTGGTCCGGACGGGTCTTGGCTTCCTGCATGACGGCCCGGATCAGGGGCAGGGCCTTGCGGATGTGGTCGCGCGAGGCCAGTTCCGGCACTACCCCGCCGTAATCGAGGTGCAGTTCGGTCTGGGAAAACAGCCGATGCGCCAGCAGGCCTTGGCCGGAGTCGTAGAGGGCTACGCCGGTGTCATCGCAGGAGGTTTCGATCCCGAGTACGCGCATGGGCCGATTTTACACGGCGCCAGCCCGTTTCAGGGGCTAGCTGCCGATACCGGACGCTGGATGTACAAATCCGGCGGGAATCTATAGAATCGCCGCCTTTCCGTAACAGACCGGCCCATTTATAGGGCCTATTTTGCGAGGGGAACAATGCCTTCAGTCCGGGTTAAAGATAACGAACCGTTTGAAATGGCGCTGCGCCGTTTCCGCCGCTCATGCGAAAAGGCGGGCGTATTCACCGAAATGCGTCGCCGCGAGCACTACGAGAAGCCGACCGAAATCCGCAAGCGCAAAGCCGCCGCGGCACGCAAACGCGAACTGAAGAAGCTCATGCGCCGGAACAATCCGCGTCCTCCCGCACCCGCCGCTGCCGCCGGCACCCGCCCCTGATTTTCAGGCGTCCCTTGGGCGATGAGCCTTAAGGAAAAAATCAAAGACGACATCAAGCAGGCCATGCGCGACAAGCACGAGTCGCGCCTGACCACGTTGCGCATGCTGAGCGCCGCCATCCAGCGCCGCGAGGTGGATGAGCGCATCCAGCTCGACGACGCGCAGGTCATCGCCGTGATCGAAAAGCTCGTGAAGCAAGGTCGCGAGTCGATCGAACAATATACGAAAGGCGGGCGCCCGGAACTGGCCGACAAGGAATCCGGCGAGATCGCCATCTTTCAGACTTATCTACCGCAGCAATTGAGCGAGGCCGAAATCGACAAGCTCATCGCCGAGGCCATTGCCGCCACCGGCGCGAGTAGCATCAAGGACATGGGCAAGGTCATGGGCGTGCTCAAACCCAAGCTCCAGGGCCGGGCCGATATGGGACAAGTTGGAAGTAAAGTGAAGAATAAACTCGGCGCCGCCTGAAAAACACCGCATAATTTCCCGGTAAAAACGCTTCTCGCTTAACATTCGTTTCCGCGCCTTACCGGCCTGTTTAGAATACCCGCATGGCCGGCCGCATCCCCAAGCAGTTCATTGACGAGTTACTGACGCGCAGCGACATCGTCGATGTCATCGATTCCTACGTGCCGCTCAAAAAGGCCGGCAAGGATTACAAGGCCTGCTGCCCGTTCCACGAGGAGAAGACCCCGTCGTTTACCGTCAGTGTCGACAAGCAGTTCTACCACTGCTTCGGTTGCGGCGCGCACGGTTCGGCCATCGGCTTTCTCATGGACTACGAGCACATGAGTTTCGTGGAGGCGGTCGAGGATCTCGCCGCGCGCGCCGGGCTCAAGGTTCCCAAGGAAGCGGGAGTGTTCTCGGGGCCGGACAAGGACAACGGCGCCGATCTGCTTGGGCTGTTGCTTGAAGCGACACGTTTCTACCGGCAGCAATTGCGCGAACATCCGCAGGCCGGCCGGGCGGTGGAGTACCTCAAGGGGCGGGGAATCACCGGCGAGATCGCGCATGAATTCGGCCTGGGTTTCGCCCCCGACGGTTGGGACAATCTGCTGCGGGCGCTGGGCAAGGACGAGGCGAATCGCGAAGCCTTGGCGCGCGCGGGACTGGCGGTGAAGAAAGAAGGCGGTGGCTACTACGACCGATTTCGCGATCGCATTATTTTCCCGATCGAGGATCATCGCGGGCGGGTCGTGGCCTTTGGCGGACGGGTGATCGACAAGGGTGAGCCCAAATACCTCAACTCGCCCGAGACGTCGCTGTTCCACAAGGGGCGCGAGCTCTACGGCCTGTTTCACGCGCGCGAGGCGATCAAGCGCGAGAACCGGGTGCTGGTGGTCGAGGGCTACATGGACGTGGTGGCGCTGGCCCAGTTCGGCGTGGATTTCGCCGTGGCTACGCTGGGCACGGCGACCACGCGCGACCATCTCGAGCGCCTGTTCCGCCATGCCCCGGAGGTCATTTTCTGTTTCGACGGCGACCGCGCCGGCCGCGAGGCCGCCTGGCGCGCCCTGGATAACGCGCTGCCGGCGCTGCGCGAGGGGTGGCAGGCGAGTTTCCTGTTCCTGCCGGAAGGGGAGGACCCGGACACGCTGGTGCGCAAGGAGGGCAAGGACGCGTTTCTGGCCCGCCTGAAGACCGCGATCCCACTGCCGGAATACCTGTTCGACAACCTCATGCGCCAGGTAGACATGAACCGCATGGACGGCCGTGCCCGGCTGGTGGAACTCGCCCGTCCGCTCCTGTCCAAGATGCCGCAGGGCGTATTGCGCCAGATGATGCTGGACCGCTTGGCGGAATTGAGCCGCCTGGATGTGGGCAAGCTGCCGGTAACGTCAGGGTACGCAGAGCCAGCCAGCGCTTTCAGACCGGCAGCACGCGGATCCAGCGGGCCCCAAGAGCCACCTTCCATCGTGCGTCGGGCGATTGCCCTGATGTTGCAGCACCCTGCTCTGGCGCAAAAGCTGAGCAATGAAAGCGAGCTTGCTGACCTTGATCTGCCGGGGATGCCGCTGTTCTTAGAGCTATACGGCATGCTTAAGAATTCGCCAACAATGAATACAGCCGCTATTATTGAGAGTTTTAGTGATAGTGATTACCAACATCATCTCTCCAGACTGGCTGTCTGGGACTATCCGGCGCTGGCCGAGAACGTGGAGTTGGAATTCAGCGTGGTAATAAATCGTCTTTGCGATGCCTCATCCAAGCAGAAAACGGAACGACTTTTGCAGAAACAGCATGCCCAGGGTTTGAACCAGACGGAAAAAGACGAATTGGCACGGTTATTGAGTGTAAAGAGAGACAATTCACGTCTATCTCCTTCTCGCCATTGAAAAATTTGGGGCAAGCACCCACTTAAGCTATACTTTCGCGTTTTGCGCGGTTCTACATTCCAACACAGACTATTTTCAGGCGGCCAAACCCGCCATACGGTATTTCAATGGATCAGGAAACACAACGTTCACAGCTGAAAAAGCTGATCATTCAGGGCAAGGCCCAGGGTTTTCTCACGTATCGTGAGATCAACGACCATTTGCCCGAAGATGTTCATGACACCGACCAGATCGAGGCGGTGGTGAACATGATCAACGACATGGGGATCGCGGTTTACGACGAAGCGCCCGATCCGGATACCCTGTTGCTCAAAACCACCGAAACCCCACCGCCGGCGGAAGACGAAGAAGAGGCCGCGGAAGAGGCCGAGCAGGTGGTGACCTCCGCCGTCGACAGCGAATTCGGACGCACCACCGATCCGGTGCGCATGTACATGCGCGAGATGGGCACGGTGGAACTGCTCACGCGCGAAGGCGAGATCGACCTCGCCAAGCGCATCGAAGACGGCGTGCGCCAGACGACCGAAGCCATTGCCGCCTGCCCGGCCGCGATCGCCGAAGTCGTGCGCATGATGGATCTGGTTGAGATCGACCAGATGCGTCTGACCGACCTGGTGGTGGATTTTGTCGATCCCAATGCGACCGACCTGCCTCTGCCTGAAGTCCCGAGCGAGAAGGCCGCCGCCGATGACGAGGACGACGAAGAAAACGGCTCCGGCGACGGCGCCAGCGAAGAGGAGGAAACCGGCCCGAACCGCGAGGAGGCGCTGATCCGCTTTGCGCGCATCCGCAAGCTGCATACCAACCTGCTCAAGGCCATCGAGAAGAAGGGCTATGACAGCCCGGAAGTGAAGCGGGTTCAGGCCAAGCTCGCCGACGAATTCATGCAGACCAAATTCGTCGCGAAACAGATCAATCGTCTGGTGGAATATGTCCGCTCGCTGGTGGAATACGCGCGCGAACAGGAAAAAGTCATCATGGACATCTGCGTGAACAAGGCGCGGATGCCGCGCAAGACGTTCATCAAGATCTTCCCCAGCCACGAAACCAACAAGCGCTGGGTCAAGAAGGCGATGAAGTGCGGTGAAGGCAATGTCTCAATCATCGAGCACCATACCGACACGATTCACGCCGTGCAGGACAAGCTCAAGCACCTCGAGGAACGCACCGGCCTGCCGATTGCCGAGCTCAAGGAAGTCAATCGCCGCATGTCGATCGGCGAGGCCAAGGCGCGCCGCGCCAAGAAGGAAATGGTCGAGGCCAACCTGCGCCTCGTGATTTCGATCGCCAAGAAATACACCAACCGCGGCCTGCAGTTCCTCGACCTGATCCAGG
>ERZ1292633.4079-Hain-H41-02um-R1-4079-length-13737-cov-6_pt1 | contig 13737 bp, 11 predicted proteins | sample MGYA00564406_ERZ1292633 | MGnify/ENA primary metagenome ERZ1292633 (study PRJEB36523, sample SAMEA6512639) | groundwater metagenome | collected 2019-01-08 | study: AquaDiva: Metagenomics assemblies of 32 groundwater samples
TTTTAGGAATTTCGGATAAAATGAGTTCGAGCCAAACTGTAAAGACACACCAAAAAAGAACTTTACACTAGAGTAAAGTTCTTTTTTGGTTATTAAGGGAGTGGACTCGAACAGGAAAGGGGTCGGGAAAACATGATGTTTTCCCGTTTTAGGAAGGCAGTCTTAGGAAGCGAAGCGATCCTATAGCGTCGGAAAACCGTGGGTTTCCGAGTTTGTGAGATGTCCACCTCCAGCCACCAAATATATCTCACCTTCGGGTGGGGTATTTTTGTTCAGTACTACCTAAAAAAGTAATAGTACCAAGCTTCGAGTAAAACGACGGTCGTTGGGCGTTGTGGGCTATTACCAGAGCTAGCGGTCGTGGCGGTTACGACGTTGGGTTCGTCGGGTAAGGCAATTACAATTTCGCCCGGCCGTTTAATTTTTAGATCTTGGCGCGCTTCGAGTTCGCGGAAGCTATTGGTTTGCAGATAACTTTGGAGATTTTCGAGGCGGCTATTATCTGCCTCGAGGCTTTGAATAGTAGTTCTTAAATCGGTGAGTTTGCGATTACTTTGGCTACTGGCCCAAGCCGACCGGCCAAGAAGGACTAGGACATAGATAAAAAAGAGGACGCTGGCGAATTGCTGCAAACGAATGAGCCACCGATTGGGTGAGGGGGTGGGTGAGGTCATATATTGCTAGTTTAGCAAAAATCTTAAATCTGAAGTACATAATCCGAAACTAGTTAGGACTTACGCACTTCCCCTCTACCTCCTCCGAGGTGAACGGACACCTCCTCGGAGGTGGTTCCCGAGAAGTGCGTAAGTCCTAACTAGTAATAAGCTATAAATATCAAATCACACGATTTCGGATTTCGTGCTTCGGATTTCGAGTTTCACTAAAGAATCCTGCATTTCTGTAGGATTCTTTAGGGTCTACCAGCGGCCAGTTGGCGGTTCGTCGGGTGTTTCTGGTGGCTGGTTCGGTGGCAGGCTGGATTGCGAGCTTGGCGAGCTTGGTGGCGCAGGCCTGCTTGCTGGCGCGGGCGGTGGGGTGTTCGGTGGGGCGACCGACCCGGATTCGATGGGGCGCGTTGCCCACCATTGATAGCCGTAGAAGCCGGCGAGGCCCGCCCCAACAGCAATTAAAAGGATAGCGAAGAGCATCAACAGTCGGCTCGTATCGCGATCGCTTGGTGACTTACCAGGCGTGATACCGCTTTCTGGTTGAACGGAACTAACGGGCGTCGGAACCGTAGCGGGCGGTGTTATTTTGCCTGTGACACCAGCTTTGGCCCGAGGAGCTAAGACCGTTAGCGAACGAACGGGCGTTTCGATTACCACGGCTGGCCCAACGGGTGTGGCCGTGGTGAGCGTAAAGGCTGACTGGTTACCGGCCGCGTCCCGGGCGGCAATGCCAAATTCGTAGCTGGTCTCATTAGTGAGTTTGGTAATCTTGGTGGAGAGGAGTTGACTGCTCAAGCTCACCGACTTGTAGGCGTCATTACTGCCACTGATACGGTAGCGCACGACATAACTGGTCGCTTGGCTGACGGCTGACCAGGTAAGATCGACGGATTGATTGCCAGCGGTGGCGGTGGCCTGGGCTGGCGCAGCTGGTGGTGCTATGTCGGCCAGGGCGACTATCGGTGTCAGATGGCTGGCGGTGGCAAAGAAGTAGCCGGCGTACGTGGTGCCGTCCACAACCTGGTCGGTGGTGACCACCCCAGTCGTCTCATAGGTTTTCCAACTATTGGTCGCTAGATTAAAGAAACCAAGGCCGATGAGTTGGTTCTCATTGGTCACGCCAGCGGCAGTTAGATCGGCAGCACTATAGTAGATTTTGATGGTGATGGGAAAGGTTATTTTCGTGATGTCAGCCACCCCGATTTCCCTAAAACTGCCAACGCTCGTCGTGCCACCTGGTAGGCTGGTGCCCGGATTGGTGGCAAAGGCGGCCGTCGTCAAGTTGGTTGGCGAGTTGGCCGTGATTTGGATTTCGAGCGGGAGTTGGCGGAAGGCCTGGGTACCGACTGGCAAGGCCGTCTGGGTGATGCCGGTGGCGTCGGCACGAACCAAAATCAGCGCTTCGGCGTGCGAGGCGACGTTACGTGCCACAGAGATATTGCCGGCTGCATCCTTAACTTGGAGATAGACTGACCGGGGACCGTTGCCGGGAATCAGGCTCCAAGTTTTAGTTCCAACGATTGGTTCGAAGTTGGTTCCGGCAAAGCTGTTGATGTTTGCCAAACGTATTTCGGTAACGCCGGTGCCAATGTCAGCGGCATTGATTGCGAGCATAACAGTCGCACTGGCCGTGACCGTCGCTTGGTTATTAATCTCCAGGCTGCCACTGGGAGCTTGGGTATCTTTCGTCGCTTGGGTGCCAATCGCCGCCGCCCCACTATTGCCGGCGCTATCAATCAGAGTGGCTTTCAGGGCAATTGGACCATCGGCTAAGCTCTCTGCATTCAGGCTTTGTGTGCCAAACCCATCGCCAAGAGTGAGGGTACCTCCACCAGCGGGCGCAGTGATCGATTGGCTGACCGACCGCGAGCCATCCGATAGTTCGACCCGTAAGGTGTCTGTCGCCAGGGTTGAGGTCGGTAGAACGACTTGGGTTTTTACGGTCCGTAACGACAAGCTATTGATGATATTGGCTGGATTTGGACTGGTACTTGCAATAATCGACAGGCTACTCGGTCCAGCCGCCGGCGCAACGGTGTCTCGAGTGGCTGGTGTGCCAAGAGCGTAGGTAGTTTCGATACCATCGCTGGCTTTGGCAAAGGCGCGGACGGTGACTAGGCCATCAACCATGGTTGGGGTAGCTGTGGTGTCGATGGGGCCGGAGACCAAGGTGCCACTACCGGCGACGGCTGTTTGAGAAACAAATTTTAGAGTGTTAGCCGCATCAACCAGATCAAAAATAATTTGATCGGTCGCCAGCGATGAGGCAGGTAGGCTTGTTTGGACTAAAACGCCGCCTTTGGTGTAGAGGTTGATGGTGTCGGCAGGGTTGTTGGTACCACCTTGCACAAAAGAGTTGGCCGGTTTTTGGAGAGTAAGTGAGCCACCATTGGTTGTCCCCGGGGTAGCGATGAGTTGGGCAAACCAATTCGTGTCTCCGTCGCTGCGGCGGCCAATGGAGAGGTTGGGATTCGGCGCCGAAATTTGGGCGGTGCTGGTAAGGCCATAGTGAATCTGATCGATCTGGGTAGATGTATTAGAGATGAGCGTGACCGTATCGTCGCTATCAGCCAAAACATTGGCCAGGGAGACCGACAACCAGTTTTGCGCCCCAATCGTGGTGCCAGCCGCAAAGGTGGTAATCACACCGCTACTGGCGGTGAGCTTCCAACCAGAAAGATTAACGGTGGTAGACCCAGGATTATAGAGCTCAACGAATTCAAGGTTAACGCCAAAAACAGCGGCTCGAATTTCGTTAAGAACGGGGTTGATAACAGCTTCTAGGGTTGGGGTTTGAACAGGAGCGGGTTGTTGTTCGGTCGTCGTGACCGTGGTTTCCTCGGGGATTTCGGCGAATGTCGTTTGCCAAGGGAAAAACGTCAGGAGGAGAACAAGCCCGACACTGGTCCAGGCCCACAACCGCGTTAAACGATTGGGCATATATTCCTTTCTGACCCCGCCATGGCGGGGTATTTGTTCATGGACGGGCCGCCATAGGTCTCGTTTCCTCCCGGTCCTAATTCGCCTTAGCGAACTAGCGCCGCGTCGAGAAGCCATAGTGACTAGGGGCTTAACCTAATGATTGGCACGAGATCGTGTCAAGCGAAGGACTATTTGGCTGATGTTTTGGTTGACCGTGAATGATATAAAAATGTCGGTGTAAGTGCGAAAAAAACGAAAACGACCCGCCAGAGGCGGATCGTGGTTCTGGGGATCAAGAGAGTTAAGACTGACGCACTCTCTTCCAAACCAGGTTTGAACTCGGCGACCACAAACCTGGTTTGATCCCGAACGTTACTTGGTCTGATGGATGTGGCGCAGGTAGGCGTCCCACATCAGGTGGGTCAGGCCGAAGCAGGCAAGCTCTTGACCTTCGGTGAGGTCTTCTTTCGATCTGCTGACAACAAGCCCAGACCAAATGTCAGCGATAAGACCCTGGAGCTGGCGCGTGGCGGCCGCATTGATTGTTGCTCTGCCGGCGTTTTCTCGCTCTTTGGTGTCTCGTTTTAGGGCGAGATCCTGCCATAGACCCCACTGGCTTTTGCGCCAGAGTGGATAGTTCTTCCGACAGGCAGTACAGAGATAGCGGTGGAGCCAGATCTCGAGGCGCTGACCCCAGGAAAAATGCTTCTGCCAGATCGCAGCTTCGCGACCTGGCTCCGTGATTGCTTCGATCAAACCGCCCAGCAGTTCCTCATCAGGAACTGCGCCTTTGGTGGCCATGGGGGTTTACCTCCGGCAAAGAATGCGTGATCCACCGAGGCGGATCGACAGGTAAGACTAGCAAACTTTTTTATTCCTGTCCAGACCTGTTAATAGAAAGTACTACCTTTTTTCCATATTTTACTTTTTATATCGATCGACAAAAAAGGTAAAATATGGAACCGAATCTGTCTATTGTCTCGCTATCCTTAAATAGAGAAGTTAAAGTTTGTCCACAACTCTTGACCTCTCACATTGCTATTTTGATTAATGTCAGGTTAAGATATTCTATTTAAGTTTGATGTGAGGGGTTGACAAAAAAGCTTATTTATGGTATAAAGAGATGGTAACTGTCATGAACAATTTGGCCCGGTGTGGGGGCCTCTCTCAATGATATGGGCTCCCTTAACTCGAGTCTGGGCGGTGGTTGGGAAACCGTTTCGACCTCTACTCGTGGCACCGGGTCAGATACTTTTTGACAAAAAACAAGTTTTTTAGCTAAAAAATCGTTTTCTCCAGGCGTGGTCCTCGTACTCGAGAGTCTTTTAGGTTCTCTTTGGGACTGCGCCGAGAGAAGACGATTTTTGTTTCCACGACAAACGCCCTTTTTCACAGACCAATTACCAAACAAAATAAATCTGTTATTATCATTTAAATACGATCGTATTTAAATGATAATGCAAGTATATGTATTGTAGAAACCCCAGAGGTTTTTCATGGGAAGGGCCTATAGACCTCACATTCTAAAATGGTACATTAAACCAACTAAAATTGCTTCTGACTTGTCCTTCGGCTGAAAAAAACTCTCACCGTACCTATGGGTACGTCTCAAGTTTTTTAATCCTCCAGGACTGCGTCGCAAAACAATTTTCATTTGCTTTCCTTAGGGCCATTTCAGAATGTGAGATCTATACGTTGAGGTTTTTTAAAACACCAATCCCTGCCGAGGATAGGCAGGGATGTGCAAACGGGGATAGGGAGGAGTTCCTATTTTTTTAGTGGCGGAATAACCTCGTAAATATCATCGCCCAAAAGCCTAAAGTGGTAGCCGTGCGATTCAGCCAAGGTTCGTAGCCTGGGACTGATCATGGGAATGGCCAGCGGCCACTGGCGATTAGGCCCGAACTTGCGGAATTCGTTGGTTTGGTTTATGGCCGCCTCGAACCTTATTAGGGGGTTGTCGACGGCAGAATGGCTCGATCCTGCCAAGAGGCCGTTTGCCATCTGCTCGGCCCGTAGCAGGTTGCGGATGGCGCAAGTGTAGGCCATAGCTGCCTCCTGACTGTCGGCCACACGGCCCTTGAGTCGCTCCACCAGAACTTGCGATGCCTTGAGCTTCCCGACCTGGGCCTCGAGCGCCTTCGTCCAACGATCAGTCTCCTGATGCTTGGTGGCTAAGTCGTGATTGGCCCGTTGGAGAAGAGCGATCTCTTCGGATTGCTGGGTGATCTGTTGTCGAGCAAAGTCGAGAAACTGGGCTTGAGACGAGATATAACCAAGCAGGGCAACCCCCACCAAAATAACAACGCTAAAAAAACTTGCCGGCCGCTTACACATGACATTACCCCCGTTTGCGAAGATGCAGACATCTGTTTTGGTCGAAAGTCAGACGCTTGACGAGTAAGCATAACCCATACTACTAAATCCTGTCAAATAGATTGTTTTTACGGGTTAAATCTGGTGTAATAATGACACGTTTGTATGAAACTATCGTTTACTAAGTCGGTCCGTAGCTTCCCGACGGAAAGTCAGGACTCCGACCGTAGCGTCGGAGCAACGTTAAAATTTTATCTTTTCAGTCGGTCCGTAGCTCAATGGTTAGAGCACCCGGCTTATATCCGGGCGGTTGTAGGTTCGAGTCCTACCGGACCGACTGAGAAGATAAGTTCGAGAAATTGTACTATTTTATGGGCTAGACTGTTGACAAAATCGTCTATTTCTGTTACTAATTTATTCGTTGATTTCGAACGCACCTTTAACATTTCGGTGAGTTTCTCACCGAATATCTGACCTTGTTTTTCTAGGTTAGATGCTTGGTGAGTAAATGAAAAGGAAGGAGGGAACAAGACCATGCGACGGCTGCGGCTGTTTTGGACACGTGGGAGCCTGGACCTATTTGGTTCAGGCAGATCGCGACAACTTAATATTTGAGAGTCTGCCTTCGTGGCGGACTCTCTCCATATCTATGAAAGATTTAGGAGATTGCTTCGGCCGACACTCGCAATGACGGTGGTGCATGAGTCCTATTTATCTTATTCAGCAACAATCACATATGGATATGATTATGCTAAGCTAAGAGTAAGTAATGGGAGGGGTTTTTGGATACGGTTTGGCGTGCTGTTTGGCATCACTGGTTCATCCGAACTATCGAATCTGTGTCCGCTCATCTCGCGGTGGTGGTGTTGGCGGTAGCACTAACCGTCGTTATTCCAGTCGGCTACGTCCGATTATTGACGAGCGACAAACCCGACGATGAAATTTGGCACGATCTTTTTCAAAGAATTTTTCAGCTCTATTTAGGGGCGGCCGGCATTAGGCTCGAGATTGTGGGGGCGGAATTTCTGCCGCCGGCAGATCGGCCGATGATTGTCGCCGCCAATCATCAAAGCCTGCTTGATGGCCCGATTATGGATATTGCCACCGGTGCCCGTCACGGGGTGGCTATAACGGCGCCAGCCAAGCATTTCCCCTGGCCGATGTCGTTTTGGGTGGCCAAAGTCGGTTCTATTCAGGTTGGCCGTACTAAAGAAGAATTAGCCAAGTATCGGCCTTTTGGTGCACTCTCTGGCAAAGAAGCGATTAAACGGGCCATCATGGTTCTCAAAGAGCAACAAACCTCACTCCTAATTTTTTCCGAAGGCCACACGGAAGTTGGCTATAAGCCCCTCCCCTTCCAAACCGGCGCTATTCGGATTGCTCTCCAAAGCGGCGTCCCTCTCATTCCCGCGACGATCAGGAACGCCAACGGTATTATGCCTATTAGTAAAAGAGTCTTGCGACCGGGCACGATCACAATTACTTTTCATGAACCGTTTTTCTTGACCAATGACCCAAGCCTTCTCAACGACCGCGCGCTGGTGAAGCTGTGGTCCAGCCAACTTCTCTGCCGGATCGCCGCCGATTTACCGCCCAGTTATTTTAGCCCCGGCATGGCCTTGGCCTGCAAAGAAGTGCTTCAGCTTCATCCGATTTTGCGCGCGGCCATCAAGACCACTAAAGGAACTGTCGCCGAATAGGCTTTTGGATCAGAATAAGTCATGATTACTTGGCAACAATAGGACTTACGCAAATTTTCCTTCACTCTAGGAGAGTCCTTCGCACAGCTCAGGATCGTCACTCCTGGAGTGTTCCTAATTTGCGTAAGTCCAAAAAAATAGGAACCCTGACGGGCTCCTATAACTCCCACGGCGGCGGGGCCAGGGGGTCGGGGTGGGGAAAGCGAGCTTTGAGCTCGGCCACAATTTGATCTTCTTGGTCGGCTGTCTCCCGATTAATCTCAATCTCGTGGAGGTAGAGGACCATCTCGTCCGACAGGCCGTAGCTTTTGAGAACCGGGCCTGGCAGCGGGGCGAGATGATCGCGCAGCCAGCCTGCGGTTTCAAAGATGTGGGCGACGTGCCAACCGTCGAGTTTGAGGCCGGCATCGCGCCGGACAATTTGGAAAACCTGGAGACGGGGCATGGATTGCGGCTCACGATAGGGCCGCGGGCCACGCATGGCATCGTAACGGTCATCAACCGCCAGCTGGCGGTCGAGGTAATCGAGATCAGCGGTACCCAACTTTTCCAGATAGCCGCTGTGATCCAGATGTTCATGGTGACGGCTGGCGATTCTGACTGCCTCGGGATGATCGGCGACGTAAAGCGCTTCGCCAATCAAGCCCGTGAAGCCGACATGCATTTGGATACGTCGTCCGCGAGCCGGGTCGGGTTTGCCGGGGAAGTTGAGATCCCGTTCGGGCACGATCATCTTCCCGTAATCATGGATTTTAGCAGCTACCCGATACAACTGGACGGCATTCCGAGTTTTACGATAATGCTCATCAGTGGCGTAGCGAATTACCTCGGCCTCACTCGGTTCATTGCTGATGAGGCCGTGGAAATCGGTTGGGGTAAAGTTAGCCGCCCGAGCCAGTCGAATGGAACCGAGATCCTGGACGCGTTGGATGTGTCCTTTCGAGACCTTATCGAGCTTCTCTTGGAAGAGCTGCTCAACATTCCGCATCCAGTCGGCGTAAGCCGCTTCTCCCACTAGTAAAACTTGGACGATTTGGCGTGTGAGCGCGCTGACTTGAGTCTGCATCTCTTGATGCTCGGCCTTGGCCGTCGCCAAGGCGGCTTGGGTCGCTTTGTGGCGTTCCCAGATTGATCGGCTAATACCGGCTAGCGCCGCTCCGCCATGGCGCAAATTGGTGACACCAAGTTTGGTCAACTGCTCGAACAACACGTTAATTGGCACGTACGGATTGTTCCAAGTCAGCCGCCAGAAGGTGGTCGGCATGTTCCAGAGCTGGTGAAAACCGCCATTACCGTCTCGCTCCGGACCCTCGCAAATGTTGATGGCCCGGCCGTATTCTTCCGAATAACACCACGGCAGCGTATGGTCGACGTGAAAGGGCTCATTAAGCCAGCTTTCACCAGCTTTCAGCTCGCGCCAGTCGTAGGACTTCCGACGCTTCAAGAGTTTGACGCGATGCGCGACCGGCACTTCTTGGCCGTCGACCGTGACTAGGAGGACGCCCTCGCGCTCCAAGACGTTTTCAAATCCAGAGTTAAACCCCAGATTTTGGGCCAGCTCGAGGTGAAATTCAAGGGCTTCCTGTAAGGGGAATTGCAGCCAAATTTCCCGAAGGTCGGCGGTCAATTTGCGGGGCAAGTTATATTTCCAGGTCAGTTCGGGGTTTTGGCTCCACCAATAGCGGTAGAGACCCTCGGTGACAGCCGCGCCGCTGATGCCCGGAGCTGGCTGCTGCCAGTTGGGTTTTTCGCCACGCCGAGCGACTGCCACGGCCTCGCGGAGGTCACCAGCTGTCAGGCCCGTGTAGCGTTTGAGATAAGCAAGCACCTTGCCTGTTAAAACGCCCGCCACGATCGCATGGACGAAGAAACGGGACCAGTAATCCCGTATCGGTGGAATCGCTGCGTCGATCGTGGATGTGAACTCGCAGAAATTCCGACCGCTCCGGCCTTTCTTCATTTTTTTAACCTTATTGAAAAGCCAAGAGACAAAAGGCGCTTGGGAGTAGAGGCTGCGCATCGGCAATGTTTCCTGGGCGCTCGGCATCACTTGGCGGAGTGGGCCAAAGCCATTCTCCACCAGGTAGGCCGCGGCCAGAAAAGGGGCATCCTTGGTGCCAACACCCAGCCAAAAGGCCTCCATCACCTGATTGAATTGTTCTAGGGTGATATAGACCCGCCCATGGGCGATCAGCCGGTTGAGGTCGCGGGAGATTCCGGCTTGGCGGAAAATTCTTCGAGCTTTGACAAATCCCACCAGTCGCGTGAGAAGTTCCCAAAGGGCCTGGGTATTGTCGGTGGCGACGGTGGCTTTAAGGCCCTCTTCTTCCGCCTGGCGCAGATTGGCCTGGATCGCGGCTTGGATAGAGCGAACACTCAAGGCGACGCGGCGGGCAATGACTGAATCTTTGTTGCTCAATTCCTTAAGTAGTTGGGCGTTAGCGGGGTCGCTGGCGGCGATTTCGGCCAACACCTCGCGCATCGCCTGTTCCTTGTTGAGGTTAGGGTTAAGGTCGGCCAGGGTTTTGTTCTCGTCTTTCGCTCCAGCAGCGGACATTTCATCTTCCTCCTTTTGGGGCCTAATTTGTCGAATGTACGACATGGCCCGGGCCAGCTGGTTTCGTCTTACCGGCTAGCCAGAACCTTATACTACTACCAAATTAAAGCCTAAAATGCAAGAATAAGACTATGAAAAGAGGAGGGATAGCGGCCACTTTTTGCGATCTTGACGAGACGCTCTATCCGGGGCTGTCGATTAAAGATGCGAGTAGCTGGTTTTTGCAAAAGGGCTATTTGAGTCGCTGGAACTATCTCAAAATCGCCTGGTGGATCATGCTCAAAAAGTTGGGACGGCTTGATGATGAAGCGGCTTTTGCGGCCGGGGTGGGTTTACTGGCTGGTTGGCAAGAGATTAGGTTTAAAAAAGCGATTGGTGAAGCCTACGCCGCCGTGTTGCGACCCAAATTACGGCCAGCTATTTACAAACAGATGGTGACCTGGAAAAAACGCGGGCCGGTGGTGCTGGTGACCGAAACGCTGGCGCCAATCGCCGAGACGTTTGCCCGCGATTTAGGAGCCGACGCGGTCATTGCCACGCAGCTGGATGTTCAAAACGGCCGTTTAACTGGTAAATTGGTTGGCCCAGTCATGCGCGGCGAGGCTAAACTATCCGCTCTTCGGGCGTTTGCGGAACGTGAAAAGATTGATCTTCGGGCCAGCATCGGCGTTGGCGGCCAAATTGAGGATACGCCGTTGATAGTCAGTTGCGGCCAGGGCATTGTTATCAACCCCAATAACGCCTTGGCCTGCGTTGCTCGCCAAGCCGGGTGGAAAATTCTGCGCGTATAAACCAGAAAAGTTGCTACTAAATTATTCGATGGGTGCAAAAGGATTGGGGTGGCCGAGGAGGATTTTGGACAGGTCGGGCAGGGTTTCGGTCGCGCGGTTGATAATCCGGTTGCGGGTGGCTGGATCGATAACGGCCGTAGCGGAAAGCGCATCGAGGGTGGGTTTTTTGGAGAATGTTCGTCCCTCGATATGGGCGAGAATGCGGCCGTCGTCCTGACCACTCATGGAGGCCGAGCGAATTTCGATTAATCGGTCACCCTTTTCGAGTCGATTTAAAAACAAGACCAGTTGGTCAAATTCACCAATAGTTTCCAGACTAAAATCAAGCGCCTGCACTGCCGGCGGTAAGGCTTTGCTGCCCGTACCCGTTTGGGGCTTAGCGTTCAAGGAGAGGGCGGGTAGTTCCATGCCAAGACGACGGGCATAGGTATCAAGGAGGAGTGTCAGACCGTCGGCATCTTGTATTTCGGGCAGAATCTGCTGAAGCTGCTGGGCATAGATATGGTTAAGGTCTTTGTCGAGAGCGAGCCGAGTAATCTCTTCGCGCCGACTATCAAATTCGCTGATTTGGCTGGTGATAGTCTGGGTTTCTTTCTGGAGTTGGTTGACTTGGCTGGCAAGTGGTAGACCGAAAAAAGAAAGAAGACCACCGATTAAGAGGACGGTGCTACTATGAATCAGATAGGTTGCTACACGCGTGCCCATCACTCCTCCTGACGGCTGGCTGGGTTTAGACTACCCGTCAGCGTAAAACTAACCGGACTGGCGGTGGTCGACTCGGTTATTTGAGAGTTTTCGATTAAGAGGTCGGTGAATAATTTTGTTGTTTCGAGAGCCTGTTTAAACCGGACGATATCGGCACGAGTGGTCGCCTGGCCGGTGAGAGAGAAGATGAGCTGATTATCTTTTAGGGTGGGGGTCACGGCGATGATTTGGACGGTGCTGGGTGTGGCGGCAGCCAGGGCAACAACATGATCGGTCCAGAGGAAACGATTTTGCTCTAACTGATCAATGGTCGTCAGGCGATCAAGAATTCGGGCGACTTCGGTACGCAGGGAAATAAACGGTTCGAGATTGGTTTCGAGCTGATACAGCTCGGTGGTGGCAAGTTGATGTTGTTCGACGAGGCCCGCCTCCCAGGTTTTGGCCACGAGGAGGAGCGCGCCGGTCGTGGCCAGCAAGAGAATGGCGACTTTCAGGAGTTTATGATTGCTCTTGCCGCGTTTAATAGTATCTTGGCGATCTTCGGGCAGGAGATTAAATTCATGTTGACTATGCGGTGCCACTCAAAAATCCTTTCGCAGGGCTAAACCGATGGCGGTCGTAAACGGTAAGAGTTGCTTAGCTCCCTGATTTTTATCAGGAGTAAGACGAGCCAGCGGGTTGGCGAGCGTTGTTGGAATACCAGTTAAATCTGCCAGGGTGGTGGCAAGACCTTCGATTTGAGAATTGCCGCCACAGAGACGGATTTCTTTGAAGGCCCCGAGGGCGAGGTGTTGAGCGCTGTATTTAAGAAGACTCATAATTTCCAGCGCCAAGGATTTTACAGTGTCTTTAAGTGGCGACCCTTTCCTTTTCTTATTTTGGTTCGTGGCCTTAGTTTGGCCCTCTCTGGGCGGGAGAAGGTCGGGGGGAATGGCCGGCAAAATTTTAAGAGCGTGTGATTTGCTATCCTGCAACTGGCTTGCCCCAAAATCAAGGCTGGTGACATGGATAACAACACCATGATCGACGACCGCGATACTTGATTCCACGGCTCCGATGTCGACTAAGAGAAAGCAGCTCGTATCGCCTACTGCCGTCACCGCACGCGCGTTGGCCAGCGGTTTGATTTCCAACCCCAGGAGTTGCAGACCGAGCTGATCAAAAAGCCCAACCAAACCGGTGACAAGGGCGCGTGGAGCGCCAACTAGCAAAACGACGGTTTGGTTGATTTTTTTACTTTGCGCATTCGGGATGATGAGCCAGTCGATAATGAGTTCGTCAATGGGGATGGGAAATGACTGTCCAGCTTCAAAAGAAATAGAGTTAGCCAATTCATGGTGGGGCATAGCTGGTAGTTCGAGGCGTTTGGTGAGAACGAGACTGGCGGGGATGGCGCTGGTTACCCGCTGATGACGGCCAAAATGGAGGTTGCTTTTTTGAAGGGCAAGCCGCGCGGCAGTCACTAGGGCCGAGGCGGGTTCGAGGCCATTTTTGGTGATAGATTTCGGGGGGATTGGCATTTGGCTGGTGCTTGATAAGCGCGCCCCAAATAAGCCGTGCTCGACGGCGGCAATTTTGACTTGATCAAATCCAAAATCAATTCCCAGGTGGAGCACAACCCTCCTTCACCTGTTCTTTATCATACCTAAAAGAACAGGAAATCCGAAATCCCAATGTCTACGTTGGACATCCACAAATTTTCCTTCACTCCAGGAGAGTCCTTCGCACAGCTCAGGATCGTCACTCCTGAAGTGTTCAAAATTTGTGGATGTTCTAGATCCTAAGGAACTTCGTGCCAAGTGCCAGGAGCATAGCGCCAGGTGCCGCCGCCAGAGCCGCCAAAGTTTAGTTGAATGGAAGAGGGAAAACTGGGAATTTCGGCGGAATTGCGCAGAATAATTTTTTTGGCCGAGATTTGACGAACGACAACACCCTGATTCAAATCCGTATTACCTTGAGGACTGGCCGCAAAGAGGATGTTGTCGCCGCGAACGGAGTTATGGAGATCGATATTCCCGGTCGCGGCTAAACCTACAATAACGACACTCCCCACGAAGCGCGCGCCTTGATTCGCTACC
>ERZ1292633.3476-Hain-H41-02um-R1-3476-length-15302-cov-8_pt2 | contig 13735 bp, 12 predicted proteins | sample MGYA00564406_ERZ1292633 | MGnify/ENA primary metagenome ERZ1292633 (study PRJEB36523, sample SAMEA6512639) | groundwater metagenome | collected 2019-01-08 | study: AquaDiva: Metagenomics assemblies of 32 groundwater samples
TCAGGTTTTGAATAGTTGATTGCTAAAACGTTTTGTTTAATAAAAGATTGGTAAATCAAAATCAACAACATAAACGCACCTAAAAAAATTTGTAGTGATTTTTTATTAATTTGTTTTATCAAAATAGTCGTCAAAACCGCAAACTGGGGAATAACCGGGTAAAAATACCAAAAGATTTTTGTTTTTGTTAGATTGAGAAAAACAAACCAAGGGAGAAGATAAAAAATCGTAAAAAATGACATGGACGAAATCTTATTTTTAAGAAAGTTTGTCAATGTTATTACTCCTCCAATTACGGCAAAGTAGAAAAAATAACCCATTTGTTCAAGTGCTAGTGTGATATAAAAAGTTCTTTGGCCAAAATGAAATTCGATTGAAGATGTCACTCTCCTGAAGTGTGACTCAATAATATGTTGCCAGAAAAATGCTTTTCCGAAAATAACAAACATTGCAATAAACCATAAAGACAAAATAAAAAACTGAAGCATTATTTTTTTTATTACTTTTTCAAGCTCTTTTTGTTTAATTTCTTTTTTAAAAAATTTGTATAGATAATAAATAAAGACCAAGGCGATGGGATAAAAACCAATTAAAGATTTTCCCATCACGGCAATAAATAAAAAGAAAAGACTGGCAAAAAAATTATTGAAAAAAAGTAAATATCCTAGCCAGCCCAAAAGAATAAAAATATCAAGATTGACGGTCTGGGCCCTTTGCAAAAAAAGAGGAGTAAAAGCGGTAATGGCGACTGTCAATGTTGAAAGCCAGCGATTTTTTAAGACACGGTTATAGAAAATATAGACAAAAGAAAGATTGACAATTGAAACTAAAAGACTGAATAATCTGGTTGTTATTTCCGGTTTTGAAAAAAATACGAATTTTGTTATAAAGCCGTAAATAAGAGGAATCAGAGGTGGCTTGTCCAACCAATAAGATCCTTGCCAAACCGGCATGAGAAATTTATTCTGCTCGATCATTTCTTTTCCGGTTTGAATATAGAGGGATTCGTCCCAGTCAAAAAAGGGAGTCGGGTTAAAAATAAGTTTACTGGCGATTAATACAAAAAAAACACTTAAAAAAATAATGACCGGCCAATGTTTTTTCATGGTTTGAATTTGAATTTTATAGCTTTTTCTAATGGTAATTTTATCTCAAAAGATTGTTTAAATACAATTGATTGGTATTTGAAGTATGTACGAAGTTCGTAAAAACAGGAAAAAATAAGTATTAAGTAGAAAGTAATAAGTATTAAGTATTTGGATATTCCTCTATTTTTTACTAACTTGTGAACGATCGTTAACAAGATAATAATCGCATTTCCAACAAAATATACAACGGAAGGTAGGACGGTATAGATCCGGAGCATATTTGGGTTTTCCCAAGGGTATGTCATTAGAGCTGGAAATATGGAAATAAGGAAATATAATAGAAATAATTTATTATATAAATTATTGAAATTTTTTATTGATATTATTAGACCAAAAATAAACAAAATTCCTAATATCGGATTTAGAGCAGGTTTGTTTGGGTAATTATGCCGGCCGTTGACATCTCCTTTTATATTAAACATCAAAGCGGTTGATGAAATATTATGCCAGAGACCAGAAATTTTTTCATTAACTGTCATCTCGTTATTTTTTAGAAAAAATTGCTGATCAATACGAATGTCTTTATTGGTTAGTAGGTATGAAGTTAGGGGAGTGACAGTGATTACGAAAGGGATTAAAAACAGAAGTATTCGTTTGATTGTTTCATTGTTCCATTGTTTCATTGTTAAAAACAAAAATCCCATTGGTAAGAGAAAAAATATCCGGCCGGGGGTGTAGGAGAGGAAGGTGAAACCGGCAAATAAACCGGAAATTATTAAGTAAAAGCACGACACCGTTTTTTTCGACCGCCACACCCCCATGGGGGCCCCTGGCGATTGTCTCAAAAAAGGTATCTTTGCTTTTTGATTTTCGTTAAATTTGATTAAGAAATAAATAGAAACCAATTCCAAAAATAAAAGAAAAGTTGCTTCGAAGGAAAAACGGGAAAAGTTTAGAAACCAACGGGAAGAGAGGAGGATGAGCGAGAGGATGAAAGGAAGCCATTGTTTCATTGTTTCATTGTTCGATTGTTTAAAAACTTTTTTCATTATTAAATAGAAAAGCAGGACACTTAAGATTCCGAATATAGCAGCGGGGAAACGGAGGGCAAAAGTATTAATTCCAAAAGTTTTAAGAGAGGCAAGCAAAATATAAAAATATAATGTTGAATGGCCGGTGGCGAGTTGAGAATAAGGAATGTATGGCTTATTGTTTAAAGATAAAGCCAGTTTAGTGAATTCAACTTCGTCAAATGCAAGGTTTTTTGGAATATCTGCAAAACGATAAAAAATTAAAAAAACAGAAATAATTGTTAATAAAACAATAGGTAAAAACTTTTTCATGTCTAAGGTAGATTATAACAATTTAAATATGGTAATTTTAACCTGGGACATCCAGTATAATGGTTTCTATATGTCCCAATATTATAATCCTCGAAGAAAGTCTTATCTTTATACACCCAGCTCGTCATCTCCTTTTCGTTTAAGTCGCTCAAAGATTGATTTATTTTTAAACTGTCCGCGTTGTTTTTATTTTGACCGAAGGCTCGGAGTAGCTCAGCCGCCGGGATTTCCATTTTCGCTAAATTCGGCAGTCGATAAATTATTAAAAAAAGAGTTTGATATTCATCGAGCCGACGGGACTCCTCATCCTTTGATGAAAGCTTATAAAGTAGATGCAGTTCCTCTTAAAGATAAAAATATGGATAAATGGAGAGATGCCCTTCGGGGTGGAATAGAATATTTACACAAAGAAATAAACTTAAATATTACAGGTGGCATTGATGATATCTGGGTTAATCCGGCAGGTGAGTTAATTATCGTCGATTATAAAGCAACCTCTAAGACAGGAGAAGTGTCGTTGGACGCCGATTGGCAGATTGGATATAAAAGGCAGATGGAAATATATCAGTGGCTTTTTCGAAAAAATAATCACAAAGTTTCGTCAACAGGCTATTTTGTTTATTGTAATGGCAATGCGGATAAGGAAGCTTTTGATGGAAAGCTCGAATTTGATGTCAAGATACTTCCTTACGTTGGCGACGATTCCTGGATAGAAAAAACGATTATAGATATTCATAAGTGTCTGAACGGAAAACTTCCCGAGTCGGGAAAAGATTGTGATTACTGTAAATACAGAGAAGCGATTAACGATATTTTCCCTGTAAATCAAGCAGTTTTATTTTAAAAATATCCACCAGAGTTTCAATGGTATCCCGAATAAAATTAACATTCTTCGTTTCCACATGTCTCCAGATAACCGGTACTTCAATAATTTTGTAACCCAATTTTTGTCCTAAAAATATAAATTCTATATCAAAACCAGCTGAGACAGATGAATCTACAGCAATTCTTTTATCATGAAAAACCTGGAGTTTATCAATAATATTTATAGCGGCTTGTTTTTCAAACATTTTAAAACCACATTGTGTATCCCTAATTCCTTTTAAACCGATGACGATATTCCTAATAAAAATAAATCCTTTTGCCATAACCTTACGAAGTAAAGGTGCCCCTGCACGACTGTTATTTCGGGACCCAATAACAATTTGCCCACCTTCCTTGATTTTAATAATGAGTTTTTCCACTTCATCAATTGGAGTAGCTAAATCAATATCAGTAAATATGACATAATCACCTTTAGCCTGTTTGATACCAGTGAGTACTGCAAATGCTTTTCCTTGATGAGAGTTTTGAATAAGGCGAAATTTTGGATGAGTTTTTAAGTACTTATTTTTTATTGCTGTTTTGGAAGAATCATTCGAGCCATCATCGACGATTAAAACTTCAGAAAATCGTTCGTCGTGAGCCGTATAATTGCCGATTTTATCCAAAACACCTTTTTGGATATTAGCCTCTTCGTTGTAACAGGGAACGATTAATGAAATATTCATCTAATTAATTTATAAATTTTAACGCCTTCCACCCCCCATTCACCAATGATTTTATTCGGTGCGAAATAGGCAATATCCCACATAGGATTTCCGATAATAATATCGCACTTTTTCTCACAGACAACAAATAGTTCATTAGCTTTTTCAAGACTATCTTTTTCCAGGGATCTTTTTCCCCAAATTTCCAAAAAATATCGGTAAGTTGAGTCGGAGTATTTTTCTGGAAGAGCAGTAACCGTGAATTTTTTATCATTGACGTTATTATAAATTTTTTGGGCAACATTTTTTGACAATGCTATTTGATTATTGGGAAGGCTACGAAAGTAAGGATATTTTTGAAAATTAAGAAAAATAAATCCAATTACAAAAAGCACAGTTAAATATTTTTCCCATTTAGCTTCTTTAGGAAAAATAAGAAAGTGACTGATAATAATATAATAAAGCGGGTAAAGAATAACAAAATAATGAGGATATTTAGGTCCGCTATATAAAGACATCCCCAAAATGGTTAGAAGAAAAATAAAAATAAACGTTTTGAGATTAGATCTCTTTTTTATCAGAGTAAATAAAATAATGGTAAGAAATAATAGTAAAAAATAAACAAAAAATTTATTCAAATTAATATTAAAAGAATATAAATTCAAATAATAAAAAGAATCAAAAAGACTGTTAATTTTTGTTAAAAAACTTGTTCCTGAAGATTGGAAAAGAGCCAAGAAAAGTTTGCTATTTAAAAAATCATGACGAAGGTCAAAGATAATAAGCGGAGAAGTGAAAAAGATAAAAGAAAAGAAGGCAAGTAAATAATTGTTAAATTGTTTCATTGTTAAATTGTTGAAAAGAAGAGAAATAATTATTGCAGGAATAAGAAAAAGCGCAAGATAGTGTAGTTGTATTGAAAAAGAAAGAAAGGCTCCAGACAAAGCAAAAAAATACCATTTATTTGTTTTTAAACTTTTTATTACAAAATAAACTGTCAGCAAAGTAAAGAGTGGCAAGAGATTAGGATTCCAAGAAAAACGAGAAAAATCAATCAAGATTGAAGAAAAACTCAAAAATATTGTTGAGATTAACGCAACTCTTTTATCAAATAATTCCTTTACAATAAAATAATTAACTAGAAGATACAAACAAGAAAAAAAGGCAACACTAAAAGCTAGTCCTATTGGTTGATATTTAAAAAATAAAAGCCAAGGAGCGATAAAATAATAATAAAACGGCCCAAGATACACCTGACCTATTGAGGTAGGGGCACCAATTGCCGGAAAATGTTCCAAAGTTAAAATTCTTTTTACTACTATGGCATCACGTCCCTGGTCACCCAAAAAAGTAACAAAACCTTCAAGTCGATAGAAACGTAAAAATACTCCAACAAGAAGAACTCCAATTAAAACCAAATAATTTTTTGCTAAAATATTAAGTATGCGGCGCATATATTCTTATTTAATTCTAACATCAATTGTTTTAATTTCTAGCCTAGTTCTTTGGAAGAGCGTTGGCTTTCTTACTATATATAAACAATATGATGGACCATTGTATGTTGTTCCGGCCAAAACTTTATATAATCCAAAAGCAATCGAAAATCTTTACTTGGAAACGAATCTATCTAATAAATATTTTGCCGCCCATTTGCCGTTGTATCCATTATTGATTAAGGCAGTTAGGGAGATTGGGGTGATTGGGGGAATTTGGGGAAAATTAGGGTATCTAAAGGCGATGATGGGAGTAAATTTATTAGCAACTATTGGACTAGTTCTTTTCTTTTATTATCTGCTTAAGAAATTTAAACTGACAAAAAATCCATTAATATTAGCATCAGTTTTATTGTTTTTACCTCGATTCTTAGTGGTACGAACAGTCGGAGCTCCAGAAAGTTTGTTTATACTGATGATTTTATTGTCTCTTTTCTTTTTTGAAAACAACAAATTTTGGTTAGCTGGTTTATTTGGAGGGTTGGCTACAATTACTAAAACGCCAGGAATATTATTATTCGGGGCGTATGGGTTAGTATTCATTGAAAAATTTATTAAAGAAAGAAAATTTAATTGGTACTGGCTAGGTATCATCCTAATCCCATTAGGGCTATTGGGAGTATTTGGGTTATATGCTAAACAATATGGTGATTTCTTTGCCTATTTTCATTCCGGTGACAATATTCATTTGGTTATTCCGTATTCTGTTTTTAACTTTCAAAAATCTTGGGTAGGGACAGCCTGGCTTGAAGAAATAATATTTTATTATTTTTTGTACGGATTAGCTTTAATTAACTTAAAAAATAGTAAACACAGAAGCTTTTTTTATTTTGGTCTAGTATTTTTTATAGCAACTTTATTTGTTCAGCATCGTGATATCAGCCGTTATTCTCTACCTCTTTGGCCATTGGCTTTAATTGCCTTTGAAAATTTTTTTACTTCAAAGAAATTTTTAATTATTTTTATAATTTTATTGCCCGCAATATTTTTATTTGCCTGGAATTTTCTACTTTATAACGTTATGCCGATTAGTGATTGGGCTCCATTTTTGTGATAAAATTAACTATGCAAAAATTTTTTAAAAAACGATGGTATTTTATTTTGATAGTTGTTTTAATAGTGATCTTCATTTTTTACAAAAAAAGTACCGCTTCCGCGGCAAAAAATAAAGTTGATAATTATGTCATAAAACGAGAAAATCTTAAAGAAGTTCTGACATTGTCCGGAGAAATTAATGCTAGTGAAAAAGCTACGTTAAATTTTCAAACATCAGGAAGATTAGCATGGGTTGGGGTAAAAGAAGGTGACTATGTAAAAAAATATCAAGGTATTGCGTCGCTTGACCAGCGTGAGGTCAAAAAAACTCTCGAAAAAAAGCTCCTTGCATTTTCAAAAACAAGGTGGGATTTTGATCAGACCAAAGACGACAATAAGGATGTGTTGACAGACAAAATAAAACGGGTTCTTGAAAAATCACAGTTTGACCTGACAAACTCGATACTCGATGTAGAACTTCAAAATCTTACTCTTGAATATTCTTATCTTTCAAGCCCAATAGAAGGAATCGTTACTCACATTTCTGTTCCTTATGCCGGCGTTAATATCACTCCGGCCGGAGCCGATTTTGAGGTAGTAAACCCAAAAACTATATTTTTTTCAGTTGCTGCTGAACAGGGAGATGTTATCAATCTTAAAGAAGGAGATGTTGGAGATATAAGTTTTGATGCTTTTCCTGAAAAAAAATTCAAAGCTAATATATACTATATTTCCTTTTCTCCTAAAACAGGCGAAACAGGGACGGTCTATGAACTACGGCTTAAGTTAGACAACAATACAATGAACCTTCCTTTGAAACTAGCAATGTCAGGAGATATAGATTTCATTGTTAAGCAGGAAAATCAAGTATTATCAGTACCTTCATTATTTATAAAAAAAGACGGTAAGGATAATTATGTTTATGTTGGCAGTCCTAATAAAAAAGTAAAAAAATATGTTGATATTTCTGAAGAAATCGACGGAAAATATATAATTACAAACGGACTTCAAGAAAAAGATGTAATCTATGATTAAATTAGATAAAGTTGTCAAAAGCTATAAGATCGACGAGGAAACAGTTTTTTATGCATTGAAGGAATCTTCAATTACAATAAAAGAAAAAGAATTTGTTTCGATCATTGGGCCTTCGGGATCAGGTAAGTCTACCCTGATGCATTTAATTGGTTTACTCGACAAACCCTCCCAAGGAGAGATTATTGTTCAGGGTAGAAAAATTTCGGGCCTCAACGATGACGAGATTTCTTCACTCCGTAATGAATTTATTGGATTTGTTTTTCAACAATTCAATCTTATTCCAAAACTAACCGTTCTTGAAAATATTCTTTTACCATCTTTTTACGCAAGAAAAAAACTGGAATATGATCCAAAAGAAAAAGCTTTAGGACTTATTAAAAGATTTGGGCTACAAGGCAAAGAAAAATCCTATCCAAATAAAATTTCCGGCGGACAGCAGCAGCGGGTAGCGATATTGAGAGCGCTAATAATGGAACCGAAAATGATTCTAGCCGATGAGCCAACAGGAAATCTTGATAGTAAGACCGGGCAGGAAATAATGGAATTGCTAAAAACATTAAACGAGGAGGAAAAAATTACAATCGCCATTGTTACCCATGAAGCTGACATTGCAAAATATGGAAAAAGAATTATAAACGTTAAAGACGGAAAAGTAGTTTAAATTAGTTACAAATAGTTGAAAATAGTTATAAATGGTTAGAAATAAATATGTCGTACTTTTTATTTATTGTTAAATCGGCACTTGAAGATTTTAGAAGAAATAAATTACAAACTTTTTTGACTTCTTTGGGAATTTTAATTGGAGTTTTTGCCGTGGTCACACTAACTGCTATGGGCTTGGGTTTAAAAAAATATATATCAGATCAATTTGATGCATTGGGGACGAATACTTTATTTGTAGCGCCGGGAAAGTTACTCGAAAGTGGAGGAATGGGAGCATCGTCTTTACTTGGAAACCGCTTTGATTTGAAGGATCTTAACAGCTTAAAGCGAGTTCGAAGTATTAAATCAATAACTCCACTTTCATCTAAATCCGGAACAGCCAAAGGAACAAAAAAGTCTGAATTTTCAACAATATTTTTTTCTTCAGACGCATTTTTTGATATCTCAGGTTTCGAAATAGATAAAGGAAGATTTTTTGACAAGAGGGACGTTGATAAAAGAGCTAAGGTACTGGTGGCGGGACCAAAAATAGCCGAAAAACTTTTTGGATCGATTAGTGAAGCACTTGATAAAAAAGTAACCATAGATAACGTAAGTTTTGTAATCGTTGGTGTAATAAAAAGTAAGGGCGGGGGAGGTTTTGGAGGCCCGGATTATGATTCGTATTTTTTTGGCCCATATACAACCGGATTTATTTTTGATCCGGACAAAAAATTTATCCGTTTTGCCATGAAGACGGATGAAAATATTAATATATCGACGGTCAAAGAAGAAGTAAAAAAAGAAATGTTAAAAAGATACGAAGATGATGAATTTAGCATTGTTGAACCGACAGAAATTTTATCAGTCGTTAATGGTATTTTTGGGATTTTAAATTTAGTTTTAGTTGCAATAGCGAGTATATCTTTATTGGTTGGCGGGATAGGAATTATGAATATTATGTACGTGACCGTATCAGACAAAACTAAAGAAGTTGGAATAAGACGGGCAATTGGCGCCCGAAAAAATGACATTTTATTTCAATTTATAGTTGAAGCAGTTGCCTTATCTATTCTTGGAGGAGCTTTAGGACTTGGGTTAGCTTATGTAGGAATTCTTTTGGTACAACCATATTTTCCAGCTTATATGGATTTTACGTCGGTTGCTTTAGCTCTCGGAGTATCCAGTGCAATTGGAATTATTTTTGGAGTCTTACCAGCCCGTAAAGCGGCAAATCTTGAGCCAGTTGAGGCAATACGCTACGAATAATTATTTTTGACAGCTAGAACAAAAGAAGGAACTTCGTCCATTATGTTTGATTCGTTTAATAATTGTTTTACAAACTAAACATGGTTTTCCCTCCCTTTGATAAACTAAAAAATTCCTTTGATGTCCGCCCCTTGATCCGTCCGGAAGGATAAAAGCTTCGTCGGCGCCGGATGACCCTTGATCATTAATACCTTTTAATATCTCATGGATGATACATCTATGAAGTTTTGATATCTCATTACTATTAAGCGAGTTCGATGAACGTAGGGGATGAATTCTGGCAAGAAATAAAGAATCGTTTGCATAAATATTTCCGATACCGGTTATCAAATCCTGATCCATCAACACTGGTTTAATCGGTCTCTTAGTTGAATCGGTTAAATCGGTAAGAAATTTTACAGTAAATTTATTATCTAAAACATCAACCCCTTTTGGTTTAAGAGGTTGATCGCTGACTTTAATCCATCCAAATTTACGAAGATCGTTAAAAAATAATGCGGAATTATCGTCAAAAATTACAATTATCCTAGTTGTGTTCGCGGGCATTTTATTTCCTTTTGTAAAAGGGATTGTGTTTTCAAAAATGGCGTTGTTTTTATTTTTTGCAAATAACATTTGGCCGGAAAGCTTAAAATGGATATTTAAATATTTAGTGTTTTGCTGGCTTCGTATTAAAGAATGAATCAGTTTAAAAACAAGAACCTTACCATATCTTGAAACTTGTTGAATTCTAAATCCGATGATGTCACTTTTATTTCCTATGAAATTTTTTTCTGAAAAAACTACAACGCCTGAAATTGTTTTTCCTAAGATTTTAGGAGCAAGACTTCTTTTAATTGTTTCGACTTCTGGTAGCTCGGGCATAAGGGACTCTCTTTATATAAGGTCCGTCCTTATTTAAGGACGGACCTTGTTTTTAACAAAATTTAGAATGTTGTTTTCAAACTTTTTCTCACTAAATCCCTCGGCAGTTTTTCTTGCTTCCTTTCTCATCTCAAGATATTTTTCTTTACTCAAACTCGTTAACACGTTAACATTATTAATTAACGAACTTTCATTTAATTCATCAAATAAAAATCCGTTAATTCCGTTTTCAACATATTCCGGTAAACCACCTGAACGAAATGCAATGACCGGGAGTCCATAACCCATTGCTTCAACTGGCGCAATGCCGAACTCTTCATCTTTGGAAGCAAATAAAAATGCCTGAGCGTTTATATAAGTTTTTTTAAGTTCTTTGTCAGTTAGATTTCCCAAAAATTCAACTGTTGGACTAGCCATTTGTTTTAACCTTTCTTCATCTCGACCTGAGCCGACGATTTTTAATTTGAATTTTGCTTTGTTTGCCGCTTTAATTAAAACGTCGATATGTTTTGCTCTAGCCAAACGAGACACAGTTAAAAAATAATTATTTATTTTGCGAGTTTGCGAGTTTGCGAGTTTGTCAGGAATGTCGACGGGAGGATAGATGACGGTTGAATCGCGACGGTAAAATTTTTCAATCCGTTTTTTTGTTTCTTCACTGTTGGCAATCAGATAATCGGCTCTTTGAGATGAAGTAAAATCCCAAATCCGCAAAAAATGATTGACGATATATCCGTAAAATTTTATAAAAAAATATTTTTGCCATTCAATGGCCGTTTCATATCCATATAGATAACGGGGCGGATGATGAATGTAGGAAATATGAACTGTAGGCTTATTAGTTTTAATTCCTTTTGACATCCAACTTCCTGATGAAGAAATTACCAAGTCATATTTTGAAAAATCAAAACTTTCCCAGATTAAAGGAGTTAAGAATCGAAAAGGGGAGTAGAATCTGTTTAATAGAGGTATCTTTCCAAACCAACTGACATTGACTTTCCAGTCTTTAATTAATGCTTTATGAATCCCGAGCGAATTTAAATCAAAAGTGGTTGTAAAAATATCGGCTTGAGGAAAGATTTTTTTTAAAGAAACAAGGACGCGTTCAGCGCCGCCAAATTCCCGTAATTGATCGTGTACCAATGCGACTTTCATTGAAATATTATACCTTATGTTGTAAATTAATCTATCATGTCAAAAAAAATTTATAAGTTCGTTTTTCTAACGATTCCCGCTTTTGGTCATATTAATCCGATGTTGCCTATAATGACCGAGCTAGTTAATCAAGGGCATAAAGTTATTGTCTACAATAATCCAGAATTTAAAAAGATTATCACAAAAACTGGGGCAGAATTTCGATTACCACCAATTAAAATAATAATGCCTGATTTTAAAGAATTTAAAGATAGTTTTAAGATTGCTGAAAGAAGTTTAGAGGTAACAAAAACTTTTACTCCTACAATGATTGAAATATTCAAAAAAGAAAAACCTGACTGTATAATTCATGATTCATTAAGTCCATGGAGCAAAATAATCAGCCAGCACTTGAAAATTCCAGCCGTTACCTTAGTTCCAAGTATGGCAATTAATCAGTCAGTTTTACTTAAGTCTAAAATAAACACAGAAGTTTTCTTTGAAATAATAAGTAAATTTAAAAGATTTATCAACATCTATAGACAATTTAATGACGTTTTTAACAAATATGGAATTAGACCACCGTCAATTATTGATATTTTTTCCAGCAAAGAAGATTTAAATATAGTCTTTACGTCTCGATCAATTCAAATTGAGGAATCAAGCTTCAAATCTGAATATAAATTTGTCGGCCCTTCAATTTATAAGCGAAATGAACAATCTTTAGAGAAAAAATTATTTGAAAATAAATCTAAAAAAATTTATATTTCATTGGGGACTATCTATAACGATGACATTAATTTTTATAAGACTTGTTTTAATGTATTTGGAAATACTGGAGATCAAATTTTTATGTCAATTGATAAAGATATCAAAAGATCAGACTTAGGCAAAATACCAAATAATTTTTATGTAGACGAATATCTTCCTCAACTACAAATTCTTAAAAAAGCAAATTTATTTTTGACCCATGGTGGTATGAATAGCATTAATGAAAGTTTATACTATGGTGTACCGATGATAGTTTTTCCGCAAATGCTTGAACAAAAAGCTAATGCTTATCGAATAGAGGAATTGGGGGCAGGTATTATGTGTAAATCAAAACTAACAGAATCTATTTTGGATAAGCACATAAATATTATAAGCTCTAATAATAATTACTTAAATAATGCTAAAAAATATAGTATTATTTTGAAAAAAACTGGCGGTTATAGGGAGGCAACAAAACTGATATTAGATTATTTAAATTAATAATAAGATTATGAATCTGTTTAATGCATTAATACTAGGACTGGTTGAAGGAATAACGGAATTTCTTCCCATTTCTTCAACTGCTCACTTGATCATTTCTTCTAAGTTATTGAATATTCCACAAACAGAGTTTCAGAAATTCTTTGAAGTATTTATTCAATCAGGAGCGATCTTGGCGGTGGTAATTATTTATTGGAAAATAATTTTAAAAAACAAAAGTTTGTTTATAAATATAATTCTATCCTTTATTCCAACAGCGGTTATTGGTTTGTTACTTCATAAAGTAATTAAAGGAGTTTTCTTTGAAAGCTTAACGTTAATTGCAATAAGCCTTTTTGTAGTTGGGTTATTTTTTATTATTTTTGAATTTTTGTTAAAAAATAAAATCGTTAAAACTAATAAAAAAATTATTCAGATGACGATCATTCAAGCTTTGGTAATCGGACTCGGTCAATCGTTGGCGGTTGTTCCTGGAGTATCAAGGGCGGGAGCGGTAATACTGACAATGATGATATTAGGTTTTAATCGGGAGGAATCAGCTTTATATTCTTTTGTTTTAGCCGTTCCAACATTACTTGCCGCGTCAGCTTTTGATTTTATCAAAACCGATCAGAAATTAATTTTTACCGGAAGTAACCCTTTGTTTTTGATCGTTGGAACAGTAATGGCATTTATCAGTGCATTACTGGCTATAAAATGGTTTATTAAATTCTTGCAAAAGAACACTCTAACAAGTTTTGGAGTTTACAGGATGGGGCTCGCTTTTTTTACTTTTTTATTAAATTAGAGCATATTAACAATCTAAATCAAGTGCCGAGGCTCAGAGTCGAACTGAGATCTGAGGTTTTTCAGACCACCGCCGTGACCACCTTGGCTACCTCGGCAAAAACATACTGTGGATCAGGATGGAGTCGGACCATCGACTAGACTTTATAAGAGTCTTGTTATAACCGTTTAACTACAGATCCATTTTATCAAAAATTATATCAAATTTCGTGTGGACTTAGCCAGAATCGAACTGGCGACTGGTCAATGCGAATGACCCGGTATAC
>ERZ1292633.4080-Hain-H41-02um-R1-4080-length-13734-cov-6_pt1 | contig 13734 bp, 8 predicted proteins | sample MGYA00564406_ERZ1292633 | MGnify/ENA primary metagenome ERZ1292633 (study PRJEB36523, sample SAMEA6512639) | groundwater metagenome | collected 2019-01-08 | study: AquaDiva: Metagenomics assemblies of 32 groundwater samples
CCGATGACAAGGTATACGCAGTGTCGACCGATGGCTCGATCCATTGGATTGAATCCGAGGATGTCGCTGTGGATTTGGGTGGTTCCGATTGGAACACTCGCGTTCAAGATGTCCCAGATGTCTTCTTCACAGATTACGCAGTAGGATCTTCGCTCATGGCAGCAACGGCATATGACGGCATGTTGTACATGGATGGTGGAAACTACTACATTGCTTGGGACGGCGAAATGCGTATGGTCAGCTCTGCTGGTCGTAGCGCTAACGGCCTCCAGAGTGGATTCTTCTTGTCGGGTTCTGGTATCGATGACAGCAGTTTGACTGCTGGCGACGACATCACCTCGAGCATGAGTGACCTTATGGACCCAGCACAGACCGTGGAGGAAGAGAACCCTACAACGGGTGATGTAAGCGTTTCGCTTGCCTCGTCTACTCCTGCCTCGGCAACTATTCCCGACGCAGCATCAGGTGTAGAGGTAGCAACCTTTGCCTTCACTGCTGGCGAGGAAGCAACAATTGACGTGATGAACGTGGCTCTTATGGGCCTCGCGGCAACGTCGGACTTCACATCAAGTGGTGTGTACCTTTACGAAGGCGAAGAACGCTTGACGGATGGTAAGAGCTTCAACTCTTCCACGCGCAAGGCGGTCTTTGGTTCGCTCAATCTCGACTTTAGCGCTGATGAAACACGCTATTTCTCGATTGTAGTTGATTTGGCGAACACCAACGTAACCACCGATTTCTCGGTTGGTTTCGAAGGTGAGGATGATATCGAATCGAGCGGTGACGTTTCTGGTTCGTTCCCAATTTCGGGGAACACCATGAGCATTGTGAACTCGAGCGTTGGTTCAGTCACGATCACGGACACTGGTTCACTATCGAACCCAGTGCTTGGTGAAAATGACGCGATCATCTCTGAATTCAAGTTGGCTGTTGGTTCAACGGAAGACGTAAACTTTGAGCGTATTACGCTTAAGGTGAACGATGCCGCTGATCACGATGACTTCCAGCTCTGGCAAGGTGACGATTGGTTGGCCGAAGGTGAATACATTGGCGAGAAACTCGTCATGTTCAACCTCGATACTGCCTTCGCCATCGAAAAGGGCGCTGATCGCACCTTCACGGTTACTGCCGATATCGGTGGTGACGCTGCAGATGAGATCGAAGTGTACTTGGATAACAGTGCAGACCTCTACGTCGTCGGTGACGACTTCGGTTACGGCGTAACCGTTACCCGTACGGGTTTTGACGGTGGTGTATGTACCGGATCGGGTTCCGACGAATGTTCTTCCACGACCATCCAAGGTGGTGAGTTGACCATCGCGTTTGACGGTCCTGCAGCAGTAGATGTGAGCAGCACGGCAGAAAACTTCTCGCTGTTCGAAGGCGCATTGACGGCAGAGCGCAACATGACCATCACGGCCATGCCATTCTCGTTAGCCATCTCTGAAGCCGACGCAGCAGGCGACAGTACTTTGGAAGATGACCCAATTTCCGACATCCGCGTGGTGAACGCCGACACTGGCGATCTTCTCGCAGGTCCATTGGATTTGGCATCGACCGGTGCAGCCTCAGCATCAGAAACCATTTCGTTCACCGACGACTACGAAGTTGCTGGTGGCGAAACGCTGAACTTCAAAGTGACTGCCGACGTTGAATCGACGGCAGATAACAATGACACCTTCACCCTTACGATGGACTTGACGACGGGTTTGACCGCGGAAGACGACACCGGTGATGCAATCACCGACATCGTTCCAGGTGCAGACTTGGCAGGTAACGCACAGCGCATCGTGACGTCTGGTTTGACGGTGAGCTTGGCTTCAACGCCAAACGGCACCAAGACCTACGTTCGCGGTACGTCTGATGTGGAAGTAGTGGCCTTCAACTTTGCTGCCGCAAGTGGTGGCGATATTGAAGTGACCGACTTCAACCCAACCGTAAAGGTTGACGAAGATGGTGCAGGAACGTATGCCACGGGTATCGAAGGAACAACCTCGTCGGTCGCGCGCATTACGTCGTGCTCACTGTACGATGGAACAACCTTGGTCGACGGCCCAGAATCGGTAGCAAGTACTACCACGGGTAAGCTGCTCTTTGCAGACTTCTCGTACTGGGTAACAGCAGGACAGACCGCAACCCTCTCGTTGTACTGTAACCTTGCGAACGTTGCTCCAGGTACTGCCGACCTCTTTGCCTTCACTGTCATCGCCGCAACCGACGTGACAGCCTTGGATGCAGATGGTGACTCGGCAACGGTGACGGGTACGAACATTAACTTCGCATCCTCCACCCCAACAGCGATCATCAGTATTGCCAACGCTGGCACGATGACGATCACTGCCGCATCCGACCTTCCAACTGCAGACTTCTTGTTGACTGGCAGCAGCAGCAACACCGTCTCGAAGTTCCGTTTTGACTCGGCAAATGAAGCATTCACTGTCGATCGTCTCACGGTAACGGAAGAGCAAGCAGAAACGGATACGGGTACCGTTGATTCCACGGCGTACGCCAATAACGTATCGCTGGTGACCCTCAGTTACCCATGTGTGGTGAATACCAGCACATGTCTTACCGGAACCAACACGGTTAGTGGTGCACTTACCGGCAATGAAGTGACTTTCAACAGTCTTGTCTTCTACGTCGCTAAGGACAACCACGCCGAAGTAACGGTAATGGTGAGCGTTCCATCAACCGACCGCTCTGGTGGTTCGGGAACATCGAACGAGCGCATTCGTATGGGTCTTTCACGAGACACCACGAATGACGACCAGATCCGTGCGGTTGGTACAGGTTCTGGCCAAACGTTGGACGATGACGACATCGCTGTCGCCACTGCCACGACGGCCATGAACAAGTTCGTTATTCGTGAAACAAAGCCAACCATCGCTTTGAACACGTCGAGCCCAACGGGCGGAAAGGTTCCTGGCGATCAGGAAGTACTGCGCTTCAACGTTGCCGCTTCTTCTGGCGAAGATGTTGTTCTCAAGAACATGATCTTTACCTTTAGTGCGTCGGACAATGCGAGCTCGGGCTGGAACGATTGTGACGGTGATGCAAGCGGAATTGTGGTAGCAGACTTTGATCTGTACGACACCGCCGACCTTGCTACCGCCCTTGACATTGCCGCCGACTGGTCCTTCTTGGAGGGCGACGCAACGGTCTGTGACGCTGCAAGTTCTGGTGACAACCTTACTTTCGTGAAGTTGTCGCTGACCACACAGGAAGTAGTTCCTGCTGGTAGCACGTACACCTATGCGTTGTACTTCGACTCGACAGGTGCATCGTCGGTCAACGATGATTCCCTGCAGCTCGGAATCGCTGGTGATCCAATCGTGTCCACCCTCGTGGCACTTGGCACAGCTCGTACTGTGAGCGGTGCTCACACGATTAGTACCACCACGCTGACGGGTAGTGCTGCACTGGACACCACTGCTGATTCAGCAGTAGCAGTCGGTGACATCCTCGCCGCAGCCGGAGCAGAACGTATGTTGGTCGTTGCCTACACAGGTGGCGCATCGGCAGCAACGGTTCTCCGTGGTTACCTGGGTACGACCCAGGTAGCACTCTCCGGTGGTGAAGCGATCACTCGTGTTCCAGGTGCCCTGCTTTGGCAGGATGATGGTACGACGGGAGTCACGACGCCACTTCAGGAGTACTACGGTGCTCACCTTGTGGACAACCTTCCAGTTACCGGTTACGGTATCTCGTTCTAAACAAACGCGATCTGGCACTGGTACTGGTACGGTGTAACACAGCCAAAACCGCCCGAAAGGGCGGTTTTGGTCTTCCCACTCCTACCCTTTTCCCTTACACTACGGTTCGTATGAAATGTACTCGAAAACAGACCGTTCTTTTGGTGTCTGGTGCGATTCTTTTGCTGCTGGGAGCCTATGGTCTTTGGCGTGTCTGGCCCCGTCTGACGAACCCTTATTATGGCCTTACCACGTCTATCGACGTACAGATGGATGAAGCAACCCGAATACTGGTGCAGCAGAAAATTGACACTGCCCAAGCATCTCTGCTGGCTGCCGAACAGGCTGGGCAAAAACCGGATGATCAGCTGTATTTGGTCATTGCGGAAAATCAGTATCTTTTGGGCGACTTGATTGCCTCACGGAAAACATACGAAATCATCCTCGACCGGAATCCTATTTCCTATGTTGCTTGGAATTCCTACGGATCTCTTTTAGAAACCATGAACGACCTTGTGCCGGCCGAAAATGCCTATCGTCAGGCAATCGCACTGATGCCGACGGAAGAATACTACCGTGACTACGTCGACTTTTTGATGACGCATTACCCCGATCGTCGAGCAGATATCAAAGCAACGCTTGATGAAGCGTACCAAACACTCGGGCAAACCACCTGGACGATGATACTTTTGGGGGTGTGGTACTTTAATGAAGGCGACTGTGATCAAGGCAAGTCTCATTACCTCGTTGCAAAAGGCATTTCGCCCGAAAATAGTGAAGCGATTCAGAAAGAATTGAACGAGAAATTTACAGTCTGTAAAAAACAGTCGTAAAGCAAAAAAAACGTAGTGCCTGTGGGTACCACGTTTTTTTAATCGAAGAAACTTAGTTTCTCGCTAACTTAGTTTGTGGGTACTCAAGACCGAATCGATAATCGTCGAGTTTTGCGGAGATTCGTTGATGAAACTTTTGGGTATGGTTTGGTGCTCCAAAGAGATCCGAAAGTGTTTTGTCATCGACGAGTGGATTTTTTACGAGCCCTCGATAGTGGGGATAGCTTGACCACTGGTAAGAATCCAGTGTCTCAACATCGATAGTTTCGGGGATAGCAAGAGGATTTCGATGAATATATGTTGCAACAACATCAAGATATGCATCGGTATCTACGTGCCGAGCTTTGTAGGTCGTTTCAAAAAGACTACCACTTCTTTGATGCTGGCGATTAAATGCTCTGGTGTAACTTGTGCTCAACCTCTGCATAAATTGAGCAATCCCATTCTCTCGAGTTTGTTCAAGAAGCATATGAAAGTGGTTCGTCATACAGGCGTACGCATGAATATTCACTACATGTTTTCCTGTGTCGTTGTCATGTTTACTTCTTCCAGCAAAATACAGGAAAAGTCGGTAGTTCTCATGATTGCGAAAAGTTTTTCGTCTGTCGACACCCCGATTATAAACGTGATAATACTCACCAGTACTCAGAGTAAGATTCCGCATATGATGTTTTGCGGCCAAATAAAATTCCCCAGGCCTTTGAGGTGGGGAGATGATTCCATTCTGTTCCATTATCGACTTTTCGTCAAACGACGCTTGAAGAGAAACTAAGCTTCGCACTAACTTAGTTTCTCGTTAACTAAGTTACAGTAAGGTGGCCCTGTGGGTACTACGTTTTGGTTTGAGTAAAAATGTATGGGATACTTAGTCTATTCTATGCTTTCATGTCATTTTGTTCGCCGTAGCGCTGTTTTGCTTACCATCCTTCTTTTTCCATCGATTGTTTTGGCAAAAACACCGAACGATCCTTTTTATAGTGATGAATGGTATTTGCGTATTATCGATGCACCCGCTGCTTGGGATGTGACAACCGGATCCTCAAGTGTTGTGGTAGCGGTTCTTGATACCGGTCTTGATCTTAATCACGAGGATATTATTGAAAATCTTTGGACGAATCCTGATGAGATTGCGGATAATGGTAAAGATGATGATGAAAACGGGTTTATTGACGATGTGCATGGCTGGGATTTTACCGACAACGATAACGATCCGTCACCAGATCCTGGTGCTACTTCTTCAGCAGAGGCAACTTCACATGGCACGCTGATTGCAGGCCAGATTGGGGCTGTTGGCAATAATGATATTGGCATGACGGGAGTGAATTGGAAAGTGAAAATTATGCCTATTCGAATGTTGAATAGCCAAGGCGCTGGAACAGAATCGGATGCGGCGAATGCTATTCGTTATGCCATGAGAAATGGAGCAAAGGTGGTGAATTTGAGTTTTGCTGGGAGCGAGGCACATTCCGCCTTGCAAAGTGCGGTCAAGGATGCGTTTACCAATGACATAGTGATTGTTGCTGCCATGGGGAACAACGCGCAAAATACGGACAATAATCCTATCTACCCTGCATGTTTACGTGGTTCGTCTGATGACTGGGTTATTGGCGTAACAGCGTCCGACGAAAATGATGAAGGTGCATCGTTTACCAACTACGGAAAGATTTGTGCTGATCTTGCGGCCCCTGGAACAAATATCTTTGGTTTGGGGTATGAAGATATTGCAGCGGGATACTCGGATTCGTATCTCGGACCTTGGAGTGGAACGTCGATGGCATCACCACTCGTGGCTGGTGCTGCGGCTCTGCTCTTTGCGGAATATCCCACGCTGTCTGCGGGAGATGTCCGCAATATTCTTAAATTATCTGTTGATCCTGTCGACACCCGAGGATACAGCACCGGCGAACTCGGCGCCGGCCGTTTGAATATTGCTCGGGCTCTCGGGCTTGCTTCATCATATGCACCTGCAACAGCTGCCGAAGCTGAGGAAAGCGTCGATGCTTCTCCGACGACAGAGCACGATGAGACGACGAAGTCGGACGAGGGAATCGATAGTGACGATGTGTTGCAATATTCGTTTGTGGCATTTGGTGCGCCAGCGGGTGTTCTTCCGAATGTCCAGGTCTATCGAGCGAACGGAGTAGCGTATGCATCGTTTGCGGCCTATGCAAGTAATTTTACCGGTGGCGTGCACGTGGCAACGATAAACAACGATCGCGATGAAACCCCAGAAGTTGTGACGGGAGCGGGGGAATCTGGTGGTCCACACGTTCGTGTTTTTAAAGCATATGGTGCGCTGGTTGATGAGTTTTTCGCATACGACAAAGCGTCGAGTCACGGCGTGAATATCGCGGTCGGAGACGTCGATGGTAACGGCGACGAAGACATTGTGACGGCTGTTGGTAGCGGGGTGAGTCAGGATATTATTGTGTGGACGGAAGGTGGGGAAGAACTCCTTCGGTTCTCTGCAAGTCTTTTCCCCGCTTCCTCGGCGCTGGAGGTATCGACGGTCGACTACGACGATGATGTCGCGTCAGAAATTGCGGTGATGGGGGTTATCGATGGCACTTCGCGCGTCGCATTGTATGATAATGACGGGAAATATCTCGTCGATTTTGCTCCGTACCCGGGTGTATCGGGAGTGAGCGTTTCTGCGGCAGATCTTGATGGTGATGTTCGTGACGAAATTCTTGTCAGTTCGCTTGCGGGGACGAACGATGTTCGAGAGTTTACGAAGATCGGTGCGATGCGTGGCGTAGCAATCTTGAGCGATCACGCGACCGTTGGTCATCGTGTGATGGGCGTGGATATCGACCTTGATGGACGAGATGATATCCTTGCCTTGGAGAATATCGATGCCGGGATGATGACAATCCTTTCTTCGGATAGCAAAACCGAGTTGGGTTCGTGGCAAGCTCCTTCATTCAACACCACCACGGGACCGTTCTTGAGTGCTTGGTAATTCTTTTCTATGTCGCTTGAGCAAAAGACCGCATTAGTCACGGGAGGAGCTGGCTTTATCGGATCATTTTTGTGCGAAGCGTTGTTGCGAAATGGATATCGCGTTATTTGTATCGATAATTTTTCGACGGGCTACGTACGAAATATCGAGGGCCTGCTTCGGAATCCCGACTTTCAGTTTCTTCGACTGGATATCAACGAGCCATTTGATCTTGAATCGTTTGCCGAGCTCGAGCCTTTCAAGGTGAAATTTTTAGGTGTACACGAAATTTATCATTTGGCGATGCCGACGATCTCGAAGGGCTTTGAGCAGTTTCGTATTCCGTCACTACTCACGAATGCAATCGGGACACGAAATATTCTTGATGTTGCAGTGAAGTATTCGTCAAAATTCTTACTGACATCGAGTGCGGTCATCTACGGAAATCGCACTGCTGAGAAAAAGACATTTTCTGAATCCGACGTTGGCCTTGTTGATCATTTGACGCCACGTGCTCCGTACAATGAAGGAAAACGTTTTGCGGAGACGATGGTTCATACGTATGGTGATGTTCATCATCTCGACGTCAAAATTGCTCGCATCTTTCGAACGTTTGGTCCCCGTATGTCCCTTTTTCAAGGACATCAAATTCCGGATTTCGTTCTTGCTGCGCTTGAAAATAAACCACTGGCTATTTCTGGCGACGAAACAACAACAACGGCTTTGTTGTACGTATCGGACGTTGTCGACGCGCTTATTCGTTTAATGCATGCCGACGCAAGTATTGGTCCGGTGAACGTGGGAAGTGATGTTGAAATATCAATGAAAAAAATTGCAGCAGATATTATTACGCTTGCTGAAAGCACGTCGGAAATTGTGTATGAACCGGCACCTCCATTTTTGACCCAAATGGGTCTTCCTGATCTAGCAAAGGCACGTGGCCAACTTGGTTGGATTCCGTTAGTCGGTTTAGACGACGGTTTGGCGAAAACGATCGATTACGTTCGTGCGAATAAGCTTCTCTTGACTGACGGGGTGTAATCCTCCACTATTTGCCCATATGCGTATTGTTGCGGTTATTCCAGCGTATAACGAAGGATCCCGAGTTGCTGCGGCTATTGCCGACGCGAAGCAGTATGTTGACCATGTCGTTGTCGTCGACGACTGCTCCAGTGATGAGACCGGTTTAGTGGCAAAAAGTGCAGGTGCCATTGTGCTTCGCCATATTATCAATCGCGGTCAGGGTGCGGCATTGCAAACTGGTACCGATTACGCGCTCAGAACACTCGTGGCAGATGTTGTCGTGCATTTCGATGCCGACGGACAGATGATGGGAGGTGAAATCCCGATGATGGTGCAACCAATCGCTTCCGGCGAAGCTGATGTAGTTTTAGGGTCACGCTTTTTAGGGAAGGAAGCGTTGAACATGCCGTTTATGCGCCGTCTCATGATTCGTCTTGGGACACTTTTTACAATCGTTCTTTCTGGTATCCGTGTTACCGACACTCATAACGGTTTTCGTGCGTTGTCTCGCACGGCAGCGGGCGATATGCGCATTTCCCTTGATCGCATGGCGCATGCGTCGGAAATCCTCGATCTCGTGAAGACGAAGCGTCTCAAGTACGTTGAGCGACCTGTGACGATTTCGTACTCTGCGGAAACATTGCAGAAAGGTCAGTCGACGATGAAGGCGATTTTGACTGCCAAGGATATCATCAAGAAAAAAATTGTTGGCTAATATGGTATTTAAGATTTTTCTGATCTTGTTCTCGATCTACGCGATTCACCGTGCGAAGAAGCAGTACGAAAAGCGTCAGGCATCACGATATTGGGCAGTTGTATGGTCGTTCATGTGGCTTGTGGTTATTGTGGTCGCTTTGATGCCGCAAGCAACGGATGCGGTCGCAAAGTTTGTTGGTGTTGGTCGTGGTGCAGATTTGTTGGTGTACTTAGCGGTGATTTTCTTGTTGTTCGCCACGTACCGTATGATGGTGCGCGAGCAAAAAATGAGCGAAGACATCACGGAACTTGTTCGAAAGATTGCGGTGGATCGTCCGGAACGATCGTAAGGGTGTGGAGCGGTCGTTGAGGATCGCAATCGTGACGCCAGTGTATCCGCCATACCGCGGCGGCATTGGGACTGTTGCCGCGCACGATGCACGTCGGTTGCGAGAACAAGGAGTAACGGTTGATATTTTTACCCCCGCGTATCGATCCGATAGCGTTCACGAGGAGGGCGTTCATCGATTGCGACCGTTTTTTGCTTGGGGAAACGGCGCAATTCTTTTTCAATTACTATTCTCCCTCAAGAAGTTTGACGTGCTTCACCTTCACTATCCCTTTTTTGGGAGCGATATTCTCGCTGCGTTCGCATCGATGATGTGGCGAATTCCGCTCGTCGTGACGTATCACATGCAGCCAAAGGCATCGGGATTCCTCGGAGTGACGTTTCAAATGTATCGTCGCGTTTTTCAGTGGTATGTTTTTCGTGTTGCGAAGCGTATTTTTGTGAGCTCGGAGGAGTATGCAAAAGAGCATGATGTTCACCATTCTCGTCTGATCGCTATGCCGTTCGGAGTGGATACCGAACGATTCATGCCGGGTGATCGATTGTCTGCCCGCACACACTTTGGTCTTGCCCCGGACGTTCCCACGATTCTTTTTGTGGGTGGACTCGATCGTGCGCATTACTTTAAGGGAGTCGATATTTTTCTCCGCGCGTGTAAGGACATGAAAACGCAGTGGCAACTCCTCATCGTTGGAGATGGCGATCAGCGTTGTGTATTCGAGGATCTGACCGTTGAGCTTGGTATCAGCGATCGTGTGCATTTTGCGGGATCGGTTCCGTTCGGGGACTTGCCGTTGGTGTATCAGGCAGCGGATGTGCACGTTCTTCCATCGATTGATCGTTCGGAAGCATTCGGGATCGTTACTCTTGAAGCGATGGCGAGCGGTGTTCCGAGTATTGTTTCCGATCTCCCTGGCGTTCGTACGTTGGTGACGCCGAACGAAACGGGAGAGCGAGTGCCACCAGGAGATGTTTTTGCGTTGACGTCTGCGCTCGATCGATTCTGTGGCGATATGTCGTATACACGTTTGTGTGGTGAGCGAGCTCGTGAAAAGGCGCGCGTGGTGTACGATGATCGTGTTCTTGCGAATCAGCTTCGTGCGGTGTACAACGAACTTGTTTCGAACCCCAACGTTTTATGAAAATCGGCATAGTCACGAACCTCTATCCGCCACATGCGCGCGGTGGTGCGGAAAACGTTATCGTTCGCACGGTTGAACAACTGCTTTCCATGGGACACGATATTTTTGTTATTACGGGACAGCCGAAAGAGAAAGGCGTCGAGACATCACTGGGAAAGGTGAGCATCGAACGCGTCTATCGTTTTTTTCCTTCGAACGTCTACTTTACCCTCGACGATTACAAGCACCGATGGCCAATCCGTTTGTTCTGGCACATTATCGACGCATTTTCTTCGAGCGGTGCAAACGCGGTGAAGACGATCTTGGCTGATGAGAAGCCCGACGTGGTCATCACGCACAATCTGAAAGGAATCGGTTTGCGTATTCCAGAAGCGATTCAAGGGATGGGAATTCCACATGTGCACATTATGCACGATCTTCAACTGGTTATTCCTTCAGGTCTCCGTATGTTCGGACAGGAAAAAGAACCGTGGTACGCCAGGCCGGGATACCTTGCCTATCGCGCTATTTGTCGGGCACGTTTAGGGAAGCCATCGATGGTTATTTCACCATCACAGTTTTTAATCGATGAGTATAAGAAAGTTGGATTTTTTAAGGAAACCGATGTTCGCTTCATGCCGAATCCTTCGCCAAAGTCCACAGGAGCTCTGCGAGAAGCGCACCGGTCTGGTCCATTAAAACTCTTGTTTGTCGGTCAGTTGGGATATCACAAAGGTTTGACGTTTCTTTTAGATACGTTTGCAAAACTCGATATCGATGCGCGATTGCAAATTGCTGGCGGTGGACCGTTGCGCCCGTTGGTTGAAGAGCGTGCAGCGAATGATAAACGCATCGTCTACTTAGGATATACGCCACCGGAAGAACTGATGAAATGCATGATTGCGGTTGACGCGATTGTTATTCCGAGTCTTTGCTACGAGAATTCGCCGACGGTGATTTACGAAGCTTTAGCGTCGGGAGTTCCACTGATCGCGTCTCGAATTGGAGGAGTTGGTGAGTTGATTCAAGAAGGGAAGACGGGCTTTCTCTTTACACCGGGTGATGAAGGGGATCTGCTTCGAGCGATTCGAATGATGGACAATCGGAAGGAGGAATTCGTTTCTCGTCTCAATGACATGCGTGACAGTGTTGCGCCGTATGCTTTAGAGCTGTACGCAGAGCGACTCGTGGTAGCGCTTACTGAAGCGATTGCGACACCTCATCGCTCGTAAAAACAAAGATGGTCGTTTTTCCACCATCAACTGCAAACCAGTTATCGGTTTGCTGCTTTGCGTTTTCAATGATGGCGTCTTTTCGCCACCAGTAATCACTGACGACGAAATACGCTTTGTCGACACCGGCAATGTTCATCGCCTGTTGAACCGTTTTGCGTGACGGTGTTTGTTCCACCATGGAGAGGTAGGATTGATAGAGCACGCCACCCGTTGGAATTGGATAGTAAAAAATATCCGTATGGTAGTACTTTCGGAATCCAAATTCTTGAAGTGCTGCTGCTGCAGTTGCTTGATTCGAGAGAACGATGTAGTCGGCGTCCGCTTTTTCGAGGTTATGAATCGCGTAGACCGTGTTGATGTCAGCTTGGCTGACGTTGAAGGCAGCAGAGCGGGTGTAACCGTCATGACGAGGGTAGAGGCCATAGGTGGTGGCGCAGGCGAGAACAAAAAGCAGGCACCACTGGAGTGAAACAGAAGCGCGAGGGAGCTTTGATCCGAGGTGCGCAAGGCCTTGTTCAGCGAGAGGGAGCGCAAAGATACTCGCGAGCATCAGGAACCGAAGTGCAAAGTCTTGTCGTTCGTAATCGATGAGGTACGTAAAATTGAGGCCGAGTGAAACGATGATAAAGCTTACGAGGAGCGCGATGGTCATCACGCCTCCTGCATGCTCGCGTAAGGACCGAATATGTTTTGTCGCGAATGCGCCGATGATTGCGAGCGTGAGGATGATGATGGTGGCATTGCCAAGGATCAGGTAGAGCGCGTCTAACCATGTATTTCCATTGCTCAGTACGAAGAAGTCGAGAGGGAGGGTATCCAGACGCCAGAGCTGATGGAGCGTAACGGTGATTGGTGCACCGCTCATCGTTGCTTGGGCGATGAACATGACGGGGAGTGCAAGCGCTGCGCCAACAGCAACGAGCGCTTGGAGGATCCGAAATTTTCGAGCGACGAGCAGGAGGACGAACATGATCGCGGGGACACCGGCGATGGGATGGGTAAGGAAGGCGGCGATGGCAAAGATGCTTGGCGCAATAAGATCGCGATGTTGCTCGATGTTTTTTGGAGTAGCGATGACCGTAAGTATCCCGAAGAGGTAGGCGAGCGATTGTGGTGTGGTCGTCGTAAAATTGCTGAGGGCGAGAAGGAGAATCGTGACGCCGATCGGTAGACGTCGAAATGCAACAACAAAGGTGAGGGCAGCAATCACCGGAACGAGGAGCGTGTCGATGGTGAAGATCGACAATCCACTGATAAAGTGCGTGTACAGCTCGAGGACGTATTGTCCGATATAGTAAAACGGTTTCGGTGTGATTGTTCCGTATTCGGCGATATGGGCGACGGTTGCGCGGTGAAGAAACGGGTCAAATCCATAGCCAAGAGGAAAGAGAACGGCTGCGGAGGAAAAGAGGGAGGAGAGCGTCGCAAAGAGGAGGATCGATCCGGCAGTTTTTGCTTGACGAGAAAAGAGCATGACGCTCGCCACGAGCGCAGTTGCGGGGGCAATGATCGCGACTGGGGAAAGAACAATCCATGGGGAGCGAACAGCATCGGTAATACTGACGGACGTTACGGCGACCCACCACGCACCGAGGGCGATGACGCCGAGGATTATGAGGACAAATGTGCTTAAAGACCAGGTTGTATCGCGTGTGTCGGAGGTGTTTACAAAGCGTCCATTCTGGGTTGCGACGAGGATGACGATTGTTCCGATCAGCGCTGCGATGCCAAGGCTGAAGACGTTTACGGTTGCAACGTAGTAGACAATGGTTCCGAGGATTGAAAAGACGGCAAGGCTACATAGTGCTCCTAGGGCAGTTGCTACCCCTTGAGTCTCCGTCGAA
>ERZ1292633.4081-Hain-H41-02um-R1-4081-length-13731-cov-6_pt1 | contig 13731 bp, 17 predicted proteins | sample MGYA00564406_ERZ1292633 | MGnify/ENA primary metagenome ERZ1292633 (study PRJEB36523, sample SAMEA6512639) | groundwater metagenome | collected 2019-01-08 | study: AquaDiva: Metagenomics assemblies of 32 groundwater samples
TGCCACAAATCGTAATAATCATAAATTTCCTCCGTCCTAATCGCCAATCGCTATTAGACCTCTTTCAAAACCCCCTCCGTTTTAACTCAAAATTATAGATCCCAGCGATGAGATTGAGCCGCAGACCAAAGCGCTTCCGACGATTACGATATTTGTCGGCAATGATCTTAAAACGTTTCATGGCGCCAATAACATGTTCGTTAACCACCCGTTCGCTGGCAATCTGTTTGTTCCGTCGTTTATCCTCTGGAGTTAGTGGATGCTTTTTACTGCGTTTCTTCGGTAACTCGCTGTTGGCGTGAAGATGGTGGATACCCTGATAGCCAGTGTCAGTTCGGATGAGTATATCAGGATGGCACCGGACGTTGGATTCTTTGAATAATCGGAAATCATGACGACGGCCATTAGTCACATCCGTACAGATTATCTGGCTCGTCTCTTGGTTGATGACGATTTGGCTTTTGAGGGTATGCCGTTTCTTTTTGCCGGAGTAGTAGCGCCGTTGTCTTTTTTTGGGCGCTCGATCGGTGATTCCGATGCATCAACCAGCACGACCTCAAAAGAGATATCACTATTCTGTAAGGTCTTCTTACCTGGTAAAGCGAAGCGTTTATCCTTAATAAGCGTGTCTTCCACCCAACGACAAGTTTTATAGGCGGTACTCTCGCTTAAGCCATAGCTTTGCGCAATATGGAAATAGGTTCGGTATTCTCGTAAGTATTCGAGGGCCATCAATAACCGGTCTTCGATCCGGAGTTTATTCGCTCGTCCACCGCGGAGTTTTTTGTCCGTATCAGCCCTAACTAAAATATCCACCATCATCGTGAAGGTGGATCGTTGAACGCCCGTCAGACGCTTAAATTGCTCGTCAGGCAGACGACGTAATTGTATAAATTTTGATGTTGTTTTTGTCATTTGTATCTTTTCCCTCCATGTAGATAGTACATAACTGAGAGGGGTTTTGAAAGAGGTCTAATATCCTTTCTTCTTTTTGGACTATAACTCTCCACCCCGCCACCCGAGTTGCCTCGGGTTGCAAGGAGAAAGCCCGCCCCGGTGGACACCGGGACGGGAGCTTAGCGGAAAAAGCCCAGTCCCTTGGGCCCGCACAGCGCGTTCAGCTCATTCATGAGCTTAGCGCGCTTGCCGACCGTCAGGGCCTGTCGTCCGACCTTCCGCAAGGAACGGACGATCCGGCTGGCCTGAAAGGCCTGCCGCAGGCGGCGGAGGGTCCAGTCTGCTGGATTTCCCCAGAAGACTTGGAGCCCCTGTGCCAATGCATTGACGTGCATTTTTTCACCCCCTTTCGTCATAGAATCCAGTCGTGGCACTCTCTCTATCTCGGCCGAAGCCGTGCGCCGAAGTGGTCGGTCTGTTCAAGCTGGTGGCTGCAGCCACCAGCGGTCATGCGCCTCTATTTAGAGACGCGACAATAGCTGCGCTATGGCGCAGAGTTGGTCGACAGGGAATCCACTCGAAATCTCGAGCGGACTGCGGCCCTGTGTCTAGTCGTAGTCCCTCAAGCCTCACTTGCCAAGTGAGGCTTGGAAAGTGGAAAGTAGGGAATGGTTAGGCCGGTGGTTTCACTTCACCGGCTTCTGCCATGTCCCTAAGAATAATTCGGGGTGGTCGGTGAAGATGCGGGCGAAGCCCGGTCCCATCTCCTCTTCCATGGCTCGGTAGAATTCGCGCTCGTTCGCCTCCTGGACCGTCTGTTGGGACGGCGGCGGGAGAGGCTGTGGCTTGCGGAGCAGACCTTCAGCCTCGAGTTGCTCGCGGATCTGCTTGACGGTCGCGGTCTCCTTCAGCCCAATGCTGCCCAGGCTCCCGCCACACTTGCGGCATGGTCCCACCTGGCAGAGAAGAACCGCTCGAATTGCCTTTTTGTAAGAGTTGTCGGGAAGGTTGCGGTGCTGGCAGTGGGGGCAGATTACATAAAACTTATGACAGAACATTGGACTTCTCCTTTTTTTATTTTTTTGGCTCCACCCCTCACCCATCTTGTCATCGCGAAGCCCTGCCGTGGCGGGCTGTGGCGATCTTGATTGATTAGATTGCTTCACCAGTAGAGACTGGTTCGCAATGACGTAAGGGTGAAAGGTAAGGGGTGGAGCCAGGCCAGCTTGTTAAGGTTTGCCAGTACTGTCGTACAATCATCGCTCGTTGCCTTTGTCATTTGTTCAGACGATAATCTACCATATTATATTTATATTGTCAAGAGTTTAGACAATAAATAATTAGCAATATATATAATTTACTAATTTTCAAACCATAAATTTTTCTTAATTTCGTTAAATGCGCCATCAATTTAATTGGTATGTCTACAATTTAGACATCAATATTGACAATCGTTAAAAACAGAGTATAGTTATATAAACATATGAAACTACTCTTATTTGAAGGCGTTGCGACCACCGGCAAATCCACCATCGAGGCTGAAGTGTTGCGTCTGTGCGAAACCAAAAATCGGCCAGCAATTCTTTATCACGAAGACCAAACCTTGATTCCTCTCTTGGGCGATAAAAGCGTTCAGGCGAGTCTCGAGCTACAAAACACGGTCTTGGGTCAAATCGAGCAGGAAAAGCACGACGTTGTCCTGGTGGATCGCTTTTTACTCTCCCATCTCGAACGAACCAACGGCGATCTCAACGATTTTGCTGTCGTTCGCGATAAGCTCGTCGATCTCGAAGCGAGAATCATTTTTTTACAGATTGATGATCAAGCGTTTCGGCCGCGGCTTAAAGACGCCCTGGCGCGGCGAGCCCAAAAGTTTTCCGACCACGTTATGGCCAAAGGCGGCGCGGATGTTATGCTCAATAAATACGTCGAACAACAACAAACCATGCTCAAACTTTTACCCACCCTCGGTTTATCAACCTGTGTCTTTGATACGACTAACCTGAATTTCATCGAGATTGCCGAACAAATCACCGAAAAATATCTCTTTAATCGGCGGGAAGGCCCCCTATCGCAGGAAATTGCCTTAGAGATGCCAACTCCAAAAACGCTATGACTAAAGAAATACTCCTCGAACAACTCGGTCTGTCGGAAAAACAAGCCAAAGTCTACTTGACTCTTTTGGAACTGGGCGAGTCAACCATCGGGCCGGTGGCCAGCCGCTCCGGCGTCAAACGCACCTCAATCTATAATTTTATTCGCGAACTGGTCGGCCTCGGTCTCATCACCCAAACCGAGCGCCATCACCGTGCCCTTTACCGAGCCGAACCGCCTAGCAAATTAAAGCAGCTCATCGACGCTCGCCAAAAACAGCTGACTAGTCTCCTCCCCGAACTCGAAACGCTCTATCAAGCCGCCGGCGTCACTCCCACGCGCGTCTCTTATTATCGCCATCACTCCGAGTTAAAAATTCTTCTTTACCAGCCTTTCCATGACCGCGTCAAAACCATTGATTACCTCTGGGCGCGAGATATTATGCAAAAAGTTTTTGGTAAAACCGTGCTTGATGATTACAAAAAACGACGGGAAACGGCCAAGATTATGGCCCGCATCATTCACCCCCGCACCGTCGACACTAAGCCGATTGATCCGACCGAAGACCGCCAGCGTTTCCGCGAGCGCCGCTTTGCTCCCGCCCAACTCCTCTACTCGGCCTCGGTCACCATTTTTGGCCACAAAGTCGCTTTTATTTCCAGCCGCCGTGAAAATTTCGGGGTTTTAATCGAATCCGCCGAATTTGCCCAAGCCTGCCGCGTACTCTATGAAGGCTTGTGGCAAATCGCCGAGCAAACGTGACTTTGCAATACTGTACGATTTTAGTATTTAAAAATTGCTAAATAAGCTGGGCATTAGGCGCCTTATGAGCGAGCTTTCGATCGAATGTCCAGAGTGGTTCGGCGTCGTTCAAGTAAGCGTATACTGACAAGCAGCAATCTTCGAATGAAAGATTTCGGTGTTTTACAAACAGCGCCAGCGCTTTTTCAAATAAGATTTGATTGCAACGTAACTGGGTAAGCAGTATCAACCCATCAATCGCTTCACAAATCTGCTTACGAGAAAATTGATAGTGTCTTTCCAAGACAAAAGCAATTTCGATAATGACTGTATCAGCCACGTTAAATTCCACCAAATCATTTTCAACTAACTTGAGAGCAGCTTTGTGTTGATCGAGCACATCATTTAAAAGCAGTCTAAGCAACACATTGGCATCTAACGAGCCAGCTATTCGTTTCATTGACCACTCTTCGGCGGGGTGTCGCGATATCGCTGATAATAATCATTTACGTTTTTTACCGGTTGAGTGTCTTGTTTGATGTGGCGACTAATTTGTTCAGCGAGTTTGGCAGCACGGATTGGTTTGGAAATAACGAGTTCGTCTCTCGGTTCGTTAAAGCGAATACGAAGAATTCCACCCATCTTGCCCAAACCAAGTTTTCGGCGCCAAATCACCGGCAATGTCGTTTGCCCTTTTCGAGTAATAGTAATTGTTTCTTTCATGTCATTACTTTATTATTATACATTACTTATGTCAATAGTATAGGCTCGTCACCAAATGAACCTTGCGCCTCTGTAATCAGGATTCTAAAATCCCTAACAGCAATGAATAAAAATTATGAACTCAAGTGGCTTGCAGCCAACGATCACGATGAATCAGTATCTTGAATTTTTGTGATATCATATATTTGTAATGAAGATGCATGAATTACAACATGTGATCTGGAAAGAAGGCAAATACTACGTTGCCCAATGTTTGAATATCGATATTTCAAGCTTTGGCGCAAACGAAGACGAAGCTCTAAAAAATCTTGACGAAGCTCTCGAGCTATATTTTGAAGATGAGTCAATCCAAAAGATAACCAAAATCGAACGGCCTATACTAGTGAAGCGTTCGCTTCAGCATGCCTAAACTTTTCTCATCGGATTATGTGATCCGTATCCTTGAGCGTCACGGTTTTTTATATATTAGTCAGAGAGGTAGTCACATTAAGTATCGAAAAAATATTCAACCAATCTTGACGGTAATTGTACCAGCGAATCGTAAAGAGATTCCCCATGGAACATTCCGTTCGATCCTTCGCCAATCTCAATTAAACGAAAAGGATTTCTAGTAATTCTTATTACTATAGAGAAAAAGCTCCCGGGGTTAGCGGGAGCCTGTAGGCGCGACCGGGCCTCGGTTAAGTGACCTCCTCTGCCAGGAGGAGATCGAAGGCGGCGCAAACTGCCTTCCAGTTATTGGGTGGGCCATTTCGGCACATTCTCTCCCACTGGTGCCTGTGCAGCGCCAGTAGAAAGGTGGCTCGATATCGAGCCACCAAGTGCCGGTGGCACTTTTCGCAGAGGACCATCACTGTTGGTTCTCCGTACATTCTCCACCCCCCCGAAAATGCCGTCCTGCCCAGAACAATCTGGGCATTTGTCGTCTAGATTGTAACCCCCCTGTAAGGGGGGCGGCAAATGCTGTTGGAGGACTGCGTGTCTGACATGGCAGTTCCTCCTTTCTGCTACTCGTGGATCTGGCCTAGCAAACCACTCGATTTTCACCGAGATATCCGAAGTGAGTAGCGCGGTGATCTCGATTAGTCTCGAGAGCACGGCGCTACTCACTGACGAGTAGGGATATATGGATTCTCGGTGTCGATTTCGCTGTAGCGAATCGGCCCAAGAATGACAGTCCAGTTACGTTTGTTTGTAAATGATCACTTTTGCCATAATCGCGTTTCTCATTGTGACGAATTAGTCTAGCAGAAATCACACAATTTGTCAAGAGTTTTTACTATCTATATCATGTTAATAACCGAGAGACCAACAGGAGTATTGACTATCTAATCTGAAAATGATATGCTAGATAATGTAAAAATAATTTACAACAATGTTATGCAAGCAACTAATCTAATCGAATCGCTTCTGGAATATGGCCTCACTGACAATCAGGCCAAGGTTTACTTGGCCCTTTTGGGGCTAGGCAACGCCCCGGTTTTGGAGATTGCCCGCTCTTCAGAAGTAGAACGGGCGCATGTTTACTTTATCTTGGAGCAACTTCTTAAGTTGGGGCTTGTGTCGCGATCTCAAAAAGGTAAAACTCGATCGTTTGTCGCCAACAACCCTAAAAATTTGATTTCGCGCACCGAACAAAAACTAACCCGCCTTAAGGAATCGCTGCCAGAGTTGCTGGCTTTGTACCAAGAGGTAGGCCCGCGACCCAGAGTGCAGATTTTTGAAGGTAAAGAGGGCCTCGGCGAGATTTTGAGAGATATGCTGGAAACGCTCAAAAATGTGCCTCTCGAAAAACGGGAAATTTTAGAATACGTATCGCCGGATAGCGCAGCCGCGGCCTTAGGTGAAGATCAATTTAAATTTATCCGGCAGCGCATTGCCCATAAGATTCGTTTGCGCTGGATTGCGCCTGATAGCGAACTGGCGCGCGGCCTGCAAAGCGAACCCGCGGCCTTGCGCGAAATGCGCTTGGTGCCACCCGATCGCTTCAAAGCTGCTACCGAAATGAACGTCTACGCTAACAAGATCAATTTTATCGGCTCTAAAGGCACGGCCGTGGGCGTGATTATCGAACATTCGGAACTAGCTCAAACCATGCGCGAGTTCTTCGAACTGGCGTGGCGAGGGACGGATCGATTCGCCGACACCAGTCGTTCCGAAACGAAATAATTACGAAATAAATTGGATGCTTATAGGACTTTCGCACTTTTGGGAAAACCCCAGGGGTTTCCAGGCGTTTTAACCCCTGGGGTTACGGAGAAAGTGCGTAAGTCCTACTTAAAAGATTGCTTATTATTATTTTTCTTCTTTATCAGGTTGTATGAGAACCGTCCCCAAAATCGTCCCCATTAATCAATTAAGTGTTGTCGTCGAGCATCTACAATAATTGAAATTTTGACACTTCATACTCGAGAAACTGTTCGATCTCGGTTCTTTCGATCGGCTGACGAAGAAAGGTGACTGGTTGAGTCGGCACGTCTTCGAGCGAAATTAACTGTCCGAGGAAAAGTCGATCATTAAAATCACCGCCAAACTTTTTTTTCGCTAGCGCGATGACCACTGGGAGAGTAACAAATTTATCATGGAGAAGAAAATACCAGTCAATATAATCTTTGTAGGCGAGCCGTTTGCCGATCGCGAAAGCTTTCATTGCCGCGATCTCATGAACGCTAACCAAGTTCAGTCCTTTATATGGTACAAATAGATCAATTGTCGGATAGGGATACTGAAAGAAAGTTACTTTTACGTCATCAACAATTAGATTGAGCTGTTCAGCCGTTCGATAAGTAACGAGGACTGATCGTGGCGCTACGACGCGTTTCACTTGAGTCAGTAGCTGGGAATTGAGTAATTGGCTCGTAAACAGATCGAAATCAATTGATAGGCGGTGGCCGATTTGGAGTGCGAGCGCAGTACCACCGACAAGGTAAAAATCATTAAATTTAGCCAGGGCAGGCACTAGCTTCGATCCAGCGTAAGTTAAAGCGTCAGCGTGCATGGCGATGTGGCGCTATATCAAATAAAAGCGTTGCCAATCGTTGCGATTCTGGGTGAAGTTCAGTCTCAAGCCGTTGATTCAGTACGGTTTGAATTGTGGATTTGCCATATGTTCGAAGAATCCAGCGCCAGTGATCCATAGTCCCTTCATTGATGGCGGCAAGAATAATATCGGCTTTATCGTGCTCTATGTCGATATCTTCCCATTTGAGTGACCAAAGGAGCGGTTTGAAAGTAAGTAGAAGTTTAGGAGTTTTGACCGCTGTTTTCATATTTTAATTATACCAATCCAAATCAGATTATGCCACTTCGTGATTTTGCAAAATATAACCTAAGTTCCTTGATAAGAAAAGAAAATTGAAGTCACCGGGGCTTTTAAAGTCGCCCAAACCTGTTAGGATAAACTCATGCATGAAACTCGAGTTAATCTCAAACACTTGCTCGAAGACATCCGCGACAGTTACGCCTTAACTCTAGAAGAAGTAATCATTGTCGAATTGATTGCCAATTCGCTTGATTCTGATGCCTCAAAAATTGATTTTTCCGTTAATCCTTTCACCCAAACCTTCACGGTCTTAGATAATGGCCAAGGCATGCGGCGCCAAGCGCTTAAGGAATATCATAATATCGCCGCTTCAACTAAGCTGCGCGGTACGGGAATTGGCTTTGCAGGCATCGGCGCCAAGTTATCGCTACTCGTCGCTGATTCAGTTATTACGGAAACCAAAGCTGGACGCAGCACCCATGCCGCCACGACTTGGCATTTGTCCAGCGACACTCGCGCCCCTTGGCAATTTATCCCTTGTCCAGGCACAGTTACCGCATCTCGCGGTACGGCCGTAACCATCACCTTAGCCGATCCTAATTCGGCACTTTTGCGGGCAAAATTTATTCAGCAAACAATTATCAGTCACTTTTATCCGTTGCTGGTTCCTCAATTTTTCGAACAGATCTACCGCTATCTCTACAAAAACGGTATCGAATTTACCATCAATGGAGCTAAGCTTGAATTATCTCATCCTTTGCTACCAGAAACTTCTAAAATTTTTCGAATTGTCATGGGCAGTCAAACTAAACGATTAACTGGCTTTGGTTATTTAGCGCAAGCAAATTTCGATGAAACCGAAAATCAGGGTTTAAGCATTTCGACTTACGGTAAAGTGATCAAGTCTGGCTGGGAATGGATTGGATTGGAAACGCCGACAAATCAACGCTTATTCGGTTTTGTAGAAATTCCAGCCTTATCGCAAATTTTAACCATCAATAAAATGGATTTTTTACGCGATGCGACCAGTTTGAAAAAATATTACCGCTTCCGTAAAGCGATTCAAAGCGCAGTCCTGCCCATTTTAAGCGAATTTGGCAACGAACAAGTGACTATCGACCCTGTTAAGGCATTGCGGCCGCTGACTCGCCAAATCGAACAAACCTTGCGGCGTCTGCTTAGCGACTTTCCCGAACTTTTGCCCTTACTTGGCGTTCGAACGACTAAAAATGCGACGGACGCCCTTAAATCCTTAAGCCGAGAACCACTGGTCAAAATTCTTGAAAAAGAAGTTAAACTAAGTGGACATCAAGAAAATGTTGAAGAAATTGATCCACTGCCTCAAAAAAAACGGCGCGGTGAATCTAAAAAGCGCGCCAAATCTTCAACCTTGGCCATCGGCTACGAATCAGCTAAGCCAAGCGATTCGATCGCGAGGATGATCGAAAGCAACATCTTAATCAATACCGCTCATCCGGCTTATCTGAAGGCGCAAAAATTAAGAGTAGAAGGCTACCACGCCATCTTTTGCGTCGCTTGGTCGTTGTCGCATTTTCTGGAAGACAGCCGCTCGCCACAGGCATTTATGAACGATTTTTTATCTTCCTGGGGCCGCCAAGAACCCAAAACCGCCCAGCTGTTTGAATAGTTATAGATCGTGCTATCATCAACCAGCTAGCTTTGTTACCATATAGCTATATGAGGGGCGAACTACTGACTATCCCAAAAAATCACTTGTATCAAGTCGAACACCTGATCGAGGCGGGCGTTTGGCTGATCTTACTTGTCATTGTTTTTGGCGTGCAACTGCTCCCCAAAGAGATAATTCCTCTTGAAGACGCCTATCGAATCGCCGGGGCCATTATCGCCTTTGCGCTCTTTTATTATTACGTTATTTGGAAATACTTCCAACCTGAACAACGTCGATTTCTAAAAGACATCACCGATATTATTTTTATCGGCATGATTTTATACATTGCCAAAGAATATAGCATCTACTTCTTTACCCTTATCTTTTTGCCGGTTGCCGCGGCCGCCTTTACCCTTAATCTGCTCCATTCGCTCCTTATCGCTACTTCGGCATCGGTTTTCATCGCTCTTGAAATTATCCTCTCTGGACAAGGTCTGCTTGATGAATCGCAACTCGTGCTTTCCACCAGCCCCATCATTATTTTTCTGGCGATGACAATTTTTGTTCGCTTTTTAGCCCTCCAGATTCGCCACGAGCGGGAGGCCAAACTGGCCGCGCGCGCCGAGGCCAAAGAACTGGCACATAACCTGGCCGAAGATCGGAAACTCGAAAGTATGGAACGGGAATTTACAAATCTGGCCAGTCACCAGCTCTTAACGCCCCTGTCAATTATTCGTGGTTTCGCCTCTTTGCTCGTCGAAAAACCCAAACCAATGACCAAACAGCAGCAAGGTTTTGCGAGTGAAATTTATGAAAACAGTCGGCGCATGGTTCGTCTCCTAGAGAGTCTCCGACTGGAAACGAAGGTTAATCAGAATCGTTTGCTGATCGAGCCAAGCCGACAGCTCCTGAATCCTTTTTTAAAAGATCTTGTCGGGGAATTTCGCCTTCGGGCCAAACAGGCCGGCCTTCGTCTCACTTTTTCCCCCTCAAAAACAAAGCTTTTCGCTCGTTTTGACGCCGATGCCACCCGTCAAATCTTATGGAATATCCTGGATAACGCCTGCCTCTATACGCCGCGCGGCGGAAAAATTCAACTTATCGTGCAACAAGATAGTCACTTGGTCACCATCGATATCATCGATACAGGCCTGGGTATTGCTGCGTCCGATCAACCTCAAATTTTTAGCCGCTTTTATCGTGGCCAAAACGCGATGCTGATGAATCGAGAAGGAACAGGTTTGGGACTGGCTATAGCTAAAGAAATCGCCGAACGCGAGCAGGGCACGATCTCTTTCAGTTCACGCGAAAAAGAGGGGTCGCGTTTTACCTTAACCCTGCCGAATACACCAGTAAGACTTAGTAGAAAGTAGAGGTAAAACATGAAAATACTCATCGTCGACGACGAACCAGCCGTCCTCACAATGTACAGTTCAGCTCTCAAAGACGCCGGCCACGAAGTTATTACCGCCAACAGTGGAGCGGAGGCAATTGGGCAAGCAAAGCAGAATAAACCCGATGTCATTCTGCTTGACATCATCATGCCAAGCTTAAATGGTTTTGATGTCTTAACTGAATTAAAAAATAATTCCGAAACGCGCGCGATTCCGGTTTTCTTACTGACAAATCTACCCGAAACCACCAGCGGAGAGAAAGCCAAGCAACTGGGGGCCGCCGGCTATCTCGTTAAGGCCCAAATCGAGCCTGGTGAATTAACCCGCTTAATCGAACAACAGGTTAAACAGACAAAGAACACATAGATTTCAGGTATGATGGAAAAGACTTATGCAAATCCGGTGAAACCCTCGTTTAACCCCCGAGGTTAACGATCAAAACCTCGGGGGTTTACCCAGATTTACTAAGGAGGGATAGTGGCCAACCACGACACAATTGAAGATAAAATTACCAACCGCGCCCACCTTTCTAAAGAAGCCACCAAACGGCTGCTCGATGATTTTAGCCAAGTCCTTGCCCAAGCGCTCAAAAAAGGCGAAACAGTTACCATTACCAACGAAGGGCAATTCCACCTTCATCAACACCGACTGCCGGCAACGGCCCCCAAACCAGCGGTAAAAAATATCAAGGTAGAAGTAGCATCGTCGGTTTTGCAAAGCGTCGCCCATCCTACAACTATTGAATTTATCGATCTCAAAAAAACCACCCTTAATAAGTCACTCCTTAGTTTATTTCCCCAGGCCATCATGCAACGCTACCAAATGGTGCCGATCGGTCTCGATAAGACAAACCTCCGCCTCGCTATGGTTGACCCAGAAAATATGGAGGCGATTGAGCTCGTTCGCAAAACTGTCGATAAGAACGTCATTCCCCTCTTAACAACGAAGGCCGACCTGGCTCGAATCCTAGACCAGGGCGGTATTGGCACCGAAGAAATTCACCAGTTAGCTAATGAAGCCGAAGAAATTATTGAGGCCGTTCCCGAAACAACAGCTGGTAGTAACTCTGCCGAAACCACCGCCCTCGAACACGCCCCGGCCGCCAAACTCATCAGCCAGTTAATCAGACAAGCCGTTCACGAATCAGCCTCTGATATTCACCTCGAACCTTTTGAGGAAAATAGTCAGATTCGGCTGCGTATTGATGGCGTTCTGCGAACTATTGCTTCGGTACCCCAATCGATCCACCGCGGGCTTGTCTCGCGCATTAAAGTTTTGGCCAATCTCCGGCTCGACGAACATCGTCTTCCCCAAGATGGCCGTTTCCGCTCCCTAATTGACAATGGTGACATCGATTTTCGGGTGTCGCTCATCCCCACCGTTGATGGCGAAAAAGTCGTGTTGCGTATTTTAGATAAATCAGCTGGCATCTTAACCCTGGAACAAGTTGGTCTCCGCGGTCAACAATTTGCGCTGTTAGAAGAAGAAATTCATAAACCGCACGGCATGATTTTAGTCACCGGCCCGACTGGCTCGGGTAAAACGACCACCCTTTATGCCGCTATCGATCAACTACGTTCGGGGTCAACCAATATCACAACGCTCGAAGATCCCGTTGAATATCGCCTGACGGGTATCAATCAATCGCAGATTAACCCCGAGATCGGTTTTACCTTTGCCGCTGGCCTCCGCGCGATCCTACGCCAAGACCCCAATATTATTTTGGTTGGTGAAATTCGAGATGCCGAAACGGCTGATATCGCCATTAATGCTGCCCTAACCGGGCATATCGTCCTATCCACCCTTCACACCAACGATGCCGCTGGCGCCATCCCGCGTCTACTCGACATGGGTATTGAACCTTTTTTGATTACTTCTTCAGTCAATGCCGTTGTTGCCCAACGGCTCGTACGCCAAATTTGCCAAAAATGCAAAACCTCTCTGCGCTTAAGTGGTGAGCACACCGCCGAAATTCGGGCCGAAATACGAACTATTAAAAAACACCCCGCGGCTTTAAAGAGATTGGAGCGGCTCAAAAGTCGCTTAAGCCAACCAATCTTTTATATGGGCAAAGGGTGTGACGCTTGCGGGCAGACTGGCTACCGTGGCCGCGCCGGCATTTACGAAATCTTACCGGTCACCGAGGCCTTAAAACCCTTGATCGGTAAGAATATGGATACGACTCGGCTGGCCCTAGCCACCCGCAAAATGGGCATGCTGACGATGCGCCAAGATGGCCTTTTGAAGGCCCTCGACGGCTTAACGACCATTGACGAAGTCTGGCGAGTTACCAAGGTTTAACCAATCACTTTTTTAAGCTCTTCAATATCTTTATAAGCGGCTATAACATCCTCAGTCTCCTGCTCCTTGAGCGAATCTATTGCCGCCAATACCGCTATATGTTGACGATCCATCCGTCCTTCAAGATAGCTTTGAGTTCCCAAAACAGCGTCTTGAATCGCGTCTTGAATAAATTGCTTATCATTCTTCGTTAAAGCCACATTCCCTCCTCATCCGATCACTTTTTTAACATGGGTCAAAACTTCCTTAGGCATTGTTTCTGCTTTAGTTAAAAAGGCCGCCGCGCCGGCTTCCAGACACTTGCGCCGATCTTCATCCCCCGAGAGGGCGGTCAGCACGATGACCGGAATTTTTTTCGTCTTTGGGTTTTCCTTAAGACGCCGTAAAACTTCAAAACCATTGAGTTTGGGAATGCGCAAATCGAGTAGCATGCAATCCGGCAAAATTTCCTGGGCCATGGCCAAGCCCGACTCGCCGTCATTGGCGACCGAAAGCTCATAATTCTCAATACCAAAACGGGCCGCATAGAGATCGCGGAGGGTAATATCATCTTCGACTAACAATAATTTCTTACTCACGTGGACTCCTTATCTCTTGTATAACTAATTCCAGCATAGCATGGCCACGTTTGGGCGCAAGGTAGCCATCTGCCCTTATAAGATATAAACTAGAAAAAGCAAAAGGAGAGG
>ERZ1292633.4082-Hain-H41-02um-R1-4082-length-13731-cov-6_pt1 | contig 13731 bp, 13 predicted proteins | sample MGYA00564406_ERZ1292633 | MGnify/ENA primary metagenome ERZ1292633 (study PRJEB36523, sample SAMEA6512639) | groundwater metagenome | collected 2019-01-08 | study: AquaDiva: Metagenomics assemblies of 32 groundwater samples
CGTTGTCGCTCAGGGCAGTCCGCAAGCTATCCAGGAAAACAGTGATTCTCTGACTGGTAAATACTTATCTGGCAAATTATCAATCTCAATACCGGAGAAACGCCACGAACCCGACCAAGATCGAATACTCCGAATTGATGGCGCATCCGGTAATAATCTCAAAAATGTCACACTTAACCTGCCAGTAGGATTATTTGTCTGCGTCACAGGCGTTTCGGGATCCGGCAAGTCTACGCTTATTAATGAAACACTGCATCGTGCGGTAGCCCGTCACCTTTACGCCAGTAATGCCGAACCGGCGCCTTATCAACAAATTGACGGACTAGCATTTTTCGATAAAGTGATCAATATGGATCAAAGCCCCATCGGGCGTACGCCGCGCTCCAATCCGGCAACTTACACCGGATTGTTTACCCCCATCCGTGAATTGTTTGCCGGTGTACCACAGGCGCGAGAACGCGGTTATGCCCCCGGCCGTTTTTCTTTCAATGTCAAAGGCGGGCGATGCGAAGCTTGTCAAGGCGATGGCGTAATCAAAGTGGAGATGCATTTCCTGCCGGATATTTATGTTACCTGTGACGTATGCCACGGCCGGCGATATAACCGGGAAACGCTGGAAATTCAGTATAAGGGTAAAAATATCAATGAAATTCTGCAAATGACTGTGGAGAAAGCAGCTGAATTTTTTACCCCAGTACCCGTAGTCTCGCGAAAATTACAAACACTATTGGAAGTTGGTCTCGGCTACATCACCTTGGGACAATCTGCCACGACACTCTCCGGTGGTGAAGCACAACGGGTAAAACTATCACTGGAACTGTCCAAACGTGATACGGGACGCACCCTGTATATTCTCGATGAACCCACAACTGGCCTGCACTTCCAGGATATTGATCTGCTCTTGAAAGTTTTGCACAGATTGCGTGATCATGGTAATACTGTGGTGGTAATTGAGCATAATTTGGATGTCATCAAAACGGCCGACTGGATTATTGATTTAGGCCCGGAGGGGGGCGACGGTGGCGGATGTATCATCGCAGAAGGCACACCCGAAGCAATTGCGAACAATACAAACAGTTTCACGGGCCATTACCTGCAATCCATGCTGACAAAATGAATCCACGCAGCTATTTGCTGGAAAGTTTCTTAGTCGCGGTTAAAGCAGCCGATCCGGCTCACATCGTACCGCAACATCTGCCCGACCCCCCTAAAGGCCGTACGCTCGTTGTCGGTGCTGGCAAAGCGTCCGCTGCTATGGCGCTAGCGGTTGAGAACGCCTGGCCGTCTTCTGCTCCACTCGATGGCTTTGTAGTCACGCGTTATGGGCATAAATTACCCACCCAAAAAATTAAGGTGGTTGAGGCCGGTCATCCGATTCCCGATGAAAATGGAGAGCAGGCAGCACGAGAAATTTTGGCCGCGGTGAAAGCGTTAAAATCTGATGATCTATTACTCTGTTTGTTCAGTGGTGGAGGATCCAGCCTGCTTTCTCTACCAGTCGAAGGTATCTCATTACCGGAACTTAAAGAAGTCACCCACCAGTTACTTTGGTGTGGAGCCCGTATCCAGGAGATTAACACCGTCCGCAAACACTTGTCTGCTATTCAGGGCGGCCGGCTTGCGGCGGCTTGCAAGGCCCCCATATTGGCATTAATTATTTCCGATGTTACCGGCGATGAAGCAACACATATTGCTTCTGGCCCTTGTTCAGCCGATCCGAGTACTTTCTCTGATGCGCTTGCCGTGCTGGATCAATACCATCTGAATGTACCGCCATCGGTTAGGAAAACTTTACTTGAAGGAAAAGTACGCACTGCCAGTGAAACACCTAAACCCGGTTCCTTGATTTTCTCTCATGTTGAAAACAGAATTATTGCAAGCGCCTATCAATCATTGCTCGCATCAGCAAATTATTTTCAAGATCACACTATCGCCACCTTGATATTAGGCGATACAGTCACCGGAGAATCGCGGGAGATCGCTAAAAGTTATGCGGCACTGGCGAGGGAGATCCGCTTACATCCGCAATTGTTAAAAGCACCCGTAGTGCTCTTATCGGGCGGCGAAACAACCGTCACCATCAAAGGCAGTGGGCGCGGAGGCCGTAATTCTGAATTTTTACTATCGTTGCTAATTGAGCTTGCTGATCTTAAGAACATTTATGCACTTGCGTGCGACACGGATGGATTGGATGGTACTGAAAATAATGCCGGCGCGCTCATCTCACCCGATTCATTAGTTCGTGCAAAACAACTGGGATTAAATGCGGCATCATTTTTGACCAATAACGATGCTTACACATTTTTTAAGCAGCTCAACGATTTAGTGATTACTGGACCAACTTATACCAATGTTAATGATTATCGTGCCATCCTTATTCTTTAATCGAACACACGCGATTATCAATATCAGTTTTCTGATTCCGGCCTATCTGTATTGATGATAAAACCAATCCCTGCTGAAACCATCTGTTAATCACGTATTCATAGAATTCCTTATTTCTTAATGGCTTAAAAGCAGAGACCATTTTTTTACCACGCTCTGTTAGCAGCACATGCCCCAAGTCCAGATAATTATTTCCATCGTTCTGGAAACCTATTTTTGTCGGCTTTCCACTGTAAAATAATCGCGTATGCTTACCCAACCCTTTTTTAACAAATCCATTGACATCAAAAACAATCAAGCCGATTTCTTCGAGATGCTTGAGTGTTGGCAGCGTAATTCCCTGTTTCGTATAAACTTCATTTTCCACATCAAAAATAAGTGGCAATGGGTCTCCTTGAATCCATAGAAATTGACACAACGTCTCAAGAATCCGGCTATCTTCCGAATTCAAATTAATCTGAATATTTGAATCATTTTCACGAGGGAGATTTTCTGAGCGAATTTGTCTGGAAGTAATCAATTGCAAAAATGCTGTCAATAAATTACCCATTTTCGTATTTATACTATTATTCTGATTTTTCTTCTATTTTCTTAGAACTCTTTTCAGCAGCCTGAGCTTCTGTTACGGATGGTACCTTCTGTACACCCTCTTTAATCTCGCTTCCCTGCATATCCGTTTTGTCTATTGATTTCGGTTCATCCTTTATCTTGCGAGATTTAATTTCCTTATTAATTTCGGCAAGAAATGTAATATTATCTTTGCGTTGTTTCTCACTCTTATACCAAGACAAGCACGTAATTGCACCCATAGTTATCAGTATGATGCTCATCACATCAACACCATCTAGAAAGATAAATGCAACCCCCGTCGAAATGGCAAATGCGCCTAAGAATGCGGTAAATAACCATAATTTTGAACCGGAACCTAAATTGTTATTCCGTTTGTTCCAGGCTTCGAGATTATCTCGCGTCGTAACCAATTCCTCATCAGTCCATTTTTTCATACTCATAACTACCAAGCCTCCTTTAGAATCCATCGGTATTTCTTGAAATATCAATTTATAACAAGAAAAAAAATCAATAAGGCTTATTATATTTCTTTCCAGCAATAAAAAAGGCACCAATTGGTGCCTTTTTTACGAGATTAACTTTGTTTAGAAGTTGTGACGCATACCTACAGAGTAGGTGTTGCTATCTCTGAATATTGCTGTGCTTCCATCAATCATTGCGCGCTGATAACCACCGAAAAGGCTTGAACGCTTACTCAGATTATGTATTGCACCCACTGTAAAGCTGCTTACTTCACGACTTGCTTGGGCAGCGGTTGAATGAGCATTTGTCATACCACCTTGAGCGATAAGACTGGTGTTACCTAAGTCATACTGACCACCCACAAACCAGATATTACCACTACCATTCGCATTCATTGCTGAATTGCACTGCCCACGTGTATCACTTGGTTGGCCATTACCTGTTATTGGATTACCTAACTGTCCAGCATTAGTACAGGTAGCTGCACCCACCGCATTGTTAATATTCTCGTACTGACCGTTGAGTTTAAAGTTTTGGAAACTCCACATTGCACCACCACGCCAGACGTGTTCATTGTCGTTAAAACCTTGTGTTCTTTGTCGAGTACTGACGTTATCGCGCGAGTAGCCACCAAACACACCTAAATTATGGCCTTGTACTTGCGCTTCATATTTACCAGCAACTTGGAAGTCCCATTCACCATCTTCACCACCCGAATTTGCTAGACTACTACCGTTAGTTCCTGTAACTGTAAAAGGATTCGCTGGATCTAATCGGTTAGAGTCACCTGGCATTAACAAACCTGAAAAGCTAAAGCCTTCAACTTTTGGTGAATCGTAACGCGCAGCGCTATTTACAAAACCATTGGCACCTGAACCCAGACCATTCGCTGACGCGGTCATGGTACCGCCGCTGCCCGAAGCTTGGAGGGTTGTGTATGCAAATGGATCAATGGTCATACCACCCGCAAAATCTTTAAATGGAGATTGAACGCGACCAAATTTCACTTCACCCCAGGTGTCGTTAGCCAATGCAACCCAACGTTCCCGAGCAATTCCCAAAGCGCCACTACCTGTGCTAAAACCATATTCAACATGCGCTTTTGCTTTCAATCCGCCACCCAGATTCTCGGTAACGTGCATACCCCATCTTGAACGGCCTGTATCATCGCCGATAAGTGCTTGACTGCTTTGACCTTCACGGTTAACTGTAGCATACTCAGCTTGAACACTACCAAAAAGTGTCACATTTGTTCCTTGTGCTGACGCAGCCATTGGGACTGCAAGTGCACCGGCTACTGCCAACGAAATAAGTTTCTTCTTCATACGGAAGTTCTCCTTTAATGTTAAAACGACTGGGGCCGTCCTATTATTGCCTACTACACTCCGGTGGAATGCACCCCGCTTGTTCGGACCTCCCGAATCAGGAGGTTTGATTGGATTGTGCCCAACACAGAGACACTCTGCAAGAAAAACGAGTAAATTTTGCAAATTAAATAACAAATCTGTTGTATCAAAGCAACATGATTGTTGTTTTTCTGACTATAAATTGTAGCAATTATTTATTTCCAACGTGTTCAATATTACCGCAATCCCTTTTGGGATCACTCTGCACGCAATAATTTCATGCATCATGAATAAAAAATAAAAAGAGACAATCAGGTCGAATTCAGCTTTTCTTCTTCACTTAAAATTCACAAAATTTCTTCATAAGAATAAAGCGATTCTGATAGTTCTTGCATGTCAACCAAGTAAATCCCCACAGTTATTAAAACTGTTTGCAAGCACCTAATTATTAGGAATTCTTCTCCTTCTCTTCTACACAATCTTAGAAAAAGATACAAGATCCAATCTTTCAGATTTTAATTCCGGCTTTTTAACCGCCGGGTTTGATTTAACTGTATTCCAGTTAAATCTTTACAAAGACACTTCTTTTTCTCGTTTTCAATTAGGAAATTTCAGTTATCATTTCGTTTATCGCTCTATAACTAGATAACTAGAGCCAATTTGTAAGGTATGTTTATGCTTAGAATTATTTTGCTTATTTTTGCTATAACCAATCTAATTGCCGCTCCTTCTATACGCGCTGAGGCCTGGACACTGCCGCCCCCGGATATTGATATTTTTGGTCAAATCCGAACCACTCATGCTAGTAGTGAAGAAACGCTACTGGATATAGCACGCCAATACGATATCGGTCAGATAGAAATCTTATTGGCTAATCCTAATGTCGACCGATGGCTACCTGAAGATGGCGCGGAAGTTATTTTGCCAAGCCGCTATATTATTCCCCAAGCTGATCGCAAGGATCTAATACTCAATTTACCGGAAATGAGGATTTATTACTTTCCCGAACCTAAAAAAGGAGAGAAACCTACAATCATTACTCATCCAGTAGGAATCGGCAGGATGGATTGGGTGACACCACTGGGAATATCCAGAATAGTTGAGAAAAAGAAAGACCCTACCTGGACACCTCCCAAATCCCTTCAAATGGACAGAATAGCAAATGGCGAACAACCATACCCCAACGTTGTGCCGCCCGGCCCCACCAATCCACTAGGACGACATGCCATGCGTTTGAGTATCGGCAGTGGCAGCTACCTCATTCATGGCACTATCAAACCATTTGGCGTTGGAATGCGCGTTTCAGCTGGATGTGTTCGTATGTACCCGGAAGACATCGAGGCGCTCTTTGATAAAGTTCCAGTGGGTACGCAAATACAAATTGTTAACCAACCTATTAAGCTCGGTTGGCTCCTTGACTCGCTGTTTATTGAACTTCACCCACCATTGGAAGAGGATGAAGGGAAATACACCAACTATAAACAAATAGTCATCGCTGCAATCAATGATTTTCTTGAACTGAAAAGCAGCAAGAAAAATATTCCTGTTGATTTTGAAATAGACCAAGAAGCCTTAAAACAAGCGCTAATTGAGAAAAGTGGCATGCCTGTTCTAATTTCACGCTCACGCTCTCAAACTCAATTGCATACTCAAAATAACAACTAACTCTTTAGAGAGAAGTGGTATTCATAAAAAAACCCCTCAGTTGAGGGGTTTTTTTATGAATACCATACTACATCATCACTTACATCGTCATTACTTATGCATAGCTTTCTTAAACATACGATCAATCTTTGATTCTGTATCCATTGAACGTCTGTTTGCTTCCTCTGCAATACGTACTGCATCATTTGCTTTGGCGTTAGCAGCATCTGCTGCTGCCTTAGCGGCGGCGGCATCGGCTTTAGCTGCAGCTATATCTGCGCTAACTTTATTCTGATGTTCTTCTAGTTGACCTGTGGTTGCACAACCTGTTAGTCCAATAAAAGCACCTGCTATCACTGCCAGCGTTAACATACGAACTGGATGCTGGATTTTCTCTCTCATTCCGATATCTCCTCAGTAGTTTATCTATTCAAAACGCACAATCATCCACCACTTTACTAGCCACTGATACCTGAATATCAGTAACGCACAGGGATCTTATCTGATTTTTTCTGCAAAATAAATGGATTGCATGACAAATTTACGAGGGGCTCAGCAATAAAAACCACGATCAGTCTGTTAAGTGACTAATAAAAAGACATATTTCTTCCACAAATTCAATTCAAGTAATTAACAACAAACAGCTCATATAACAAACAACTCATAGCTCGATACAGCTGCGAATCATCAGCGGCTAGCGAATATTCACCAATATGCCGGGCTTGATCCATTTACCCAGCTGGTCAATCTGTTCGTTCGTTAGTGCAATACAACCATTGGTCCAGTTGTATTCATGATGAATCTCCTGATCCCCCCTCCCAATTCCATGTATGCCTATGTGACCTCCTAACGGTGTATTCTGAGGCGGCGTCTTGCCCATACTTTTTGCTTCCAATATCGAAAGCCAGGTTTCTTCAGTGATTCTATTTTCATCCAGCGCACGTTTTGCTGTATCAAGATTTGGATAGTTCAGACCAAAAAAACGATAATAGCGGCTTTTCTCATTGATCCAACCCACCCTGAATCTTCCCAACGGGGTTTTGTCGTCTTTTGTCATCTTGGACCAAGTTGTGCCATAGCGTCCAATAGCTACATTCTTAAACACCGTTTGAATGGCATTACCCTGCATCACCGACAAAGTATGTGTAGATGTGTCTACATCAATCCATATTCCATTATCTGCCCGAACAGAATTTGGTATTACCGACAAGCCCAACAATCCAATCAGCAAGATCACTAAATAAAGAATAAAAGAATTTTGTTTGATCACTTTCTAGACTATTAATAATTGAGATAGTTAATTATGTCATAATTTAAGCATTAAGAAACTTACATAAAATGCTTATGTGCCTTGCTATTCCAGCTTGTGTCGAACAATTAATTAATGAAAATTATGCGGTCGTCAATCTTGGTGGCATACGCAAGGAAATTTCGCTGGCATTGGTTGAGGATGTTGTTCTCGGAGATTATGTTATTGTACACGTTGGTTTCGCGCTACAGAAATTGGATCAAATCGAAGCAGAGCGCACGCTGGCCATGTTTGCAGAAATATCTACCCTCAACCAAGAAGACATCTAATCACGGCGATTAAATGATCTGTCATGAAATATATTGATGAATTTCGTACCGGTACTTTGGCGCAAAAAATCGCCACCAAAATCGCATCTGAAGCAAATACGCAACGCGATTACCATTTTATGGAATTTTGCGGTGGGCATACCCATGCCATTTCACGTTTTGGCATTAGTGATCTGCTTCCTGACAATGTACATTTGATCCATGGACCCGGCTGTCCGGTATGTGTTTTACCAATCGGCCGCGTAGAAAATGCTATTCGATTGGCACAAACACCTGGGCTAATACTCTGCAGTTACGGCGATATGCTACGCATACCTACCGCAACTGGCATGAGTTTGTTAAAAGCAAAAGCACAGGGCGCAGATATACGCATGGTGTATTCCAGCGCAGATGCGATCAAAATTGCACAGAATAATCCGCAACATCAAGTGGTGTTTTTTGCTATTGGTTTCGAAACCACTACGCCACCCACCGCTGTTGCAATCAAGCAGGCGCAAGCGCTTGGTTTGAATAATTTCACAGTATTTTGCAATCACGTGTTAACCCCTTCAGCGATTTCCCATATTCTTCAGTCCGCTGAAGTCCGCCAACTCGGAATAGTCCCATTAAACGGTTTTATTGGCCCAGCACATGTTTCTGTGGTAATCGGTAGCCAACCCTACGAATATTTTGCTGAAGAATTCCAAAAACCTGTAGTAATCGCTGGTTTTGAGCCACTCGATGTCATGCAGGCAATATTGATGCTACTTCGCCAGATTAATACTGGTCGCACAGAGGTTGAAAATGAATTTACGCGCGCAGTGTTACCAAAAGGCAACCTCAAGGCACAACGGCTCGTGGCTGAAATCTTTGAATTACGCCGCGTCTTTGAATGGCGAGGTTTAGGTCTAGTGCCATACAGTGCACTGAAAATCAAGTCATGCTATGCCGGCTTTGACGCCGAACAACGTTTCCAAATTCCTGCACTCTCTATTGCTGATAACAAGGCTTGCGAATGTGGCGCCATTTTGCGCGGCGTGAAACGGCCACAGGATTGCAAGATATTTGGTACAGTCTGCACACCAGAAAATCCAATCGGGTCTTGCATGGTATCTTCGGAAGGCGCTTGCGCCGCGCATTATAGTTATGGTCGTTTCCGGGATACGAATCATGCTACGTCAAAGGAAAATTAATGTCTCGCAGAGATATTATCAAACCTGGATACATGCGTGCTGTTGATTTGAAAAATGGCTGTATTGAGATGGTGCATGGCAGTGGCGGACGTGCTATGGCACAGCTGATTCATCAATTGTTTTTGACAGCATTCGATAATGAATATTTGCGCAAAATGAATGATCAAGCCTGTTTCCAGAGCTTTAACGGGCGCATGGTGATGTCCACCGACAGTCATGTTATTACACCATTATTCTTTCCCGGCGGAGATATTGGCAGCCTTTCGGTCCACGGCACCATTAATGACATTGCCATGTCCGGAGCCAAACCATCCTATCTGGCAGCCAGTTTTATTCTGGAAGAAGGTTTCCCGCTTTCTGATCTCAAGCGTATCGTTGATTCCATGGCAAATGCCGCACACGCTGCGCAAGTGCCGATTGTAACCGGGGACACCAAAGTAGTTGAAAAAGGCAGTGGCGATGGCGTATTTATCACCACCACTGGAATTGGCATGGTACCGCAAGGAATCAATATTTCCAGCGAGAATGCGCGACCCGGTGACAAGATACTCGTGTCCGGCACACTGGGAGATCACGGTATCGCTATTATGGCATTGCGTGAAAACTTGTCTTTTCATACGAGCATTACATCCGACACCACAGCATTACATGATCTAGTGGCACATATGATCACTGCTGCTCCGGATATTCATGTACTACGTGACCCGACACGTGGCGGGGTTGCCACCGCACTCAATGAAATCGCTTTGCAATCATCGGTTGGAATGATGTTATATGAAAACAAACTACCCATTCGCGAACAAGTCCACGCGGCCTGTGAATTTTTAGGTTTGGATCCACTATACATTGCTAATGAAGGCAAGCTCATCGCGATCTGTACAGCAGAAGACTCAATGAACTTGCTGAACGCGATGCGCGCTCATCCCCTAGGCGAGAATGCCGCCATTATTGGCGAAATCATCCCAGACACCCATTGTTTTGTACAGATGCAAACCCGTTTTGGCGGCAAACGCGTTGTTGACTGGTTAAGCGGCGAACAACTTCCACGTATCTGTTAAATCTATTGAAAGTTCTGTTACTAACACACAGTTTCAACAGCCTGGCACAGCGCCTTTTTGTAGAATTGGCCCGATGTGGGCACGACACATCGATCGAGTTTGATATCAACGACGCCGTCACACACCAGGCTGTCGAACTGTTTCAACCTGATTTGATTATTGCCCCATTTCTGAAACGCGCCATTCCGGAAACTATCTGGCGCAAGCATACTTGTTTTATTGTCCATCCCGGGATTATCGGTGATCGCGGCCCCTCTGCGTTGGATTGGGCGATTATGCATAACCGGCAAGAATGGGGGGTGACGGTACTACAGGCGAACGCAGAAATGGATGCCGGCAATATCTGGGCATCGGAAATTTTCCCGATGCGTTTCACTAGGAAAAGCAGTTTATATCGCCATGAAGTTGTTGAAGCAGCGACCAACGCAGCACTTACTGCTATCGAACGTTTCCAGTCTGATACATTCAAGCCAGTCCCGCTAGATTATTCATGTCCCGGCGTCCTGGGCCGGTTACATGCTCCAATCCGGCAACTCGACCGCAGCATCAATTGGCAGCAAGATAAAATAAATACCATCTTGAGAAAAATTCATGCAGCCGATGGATTTCCGGGTGTATTGGATACGTTACATGGAGAATCTTATTTTCTATTTGATGCTTGCAGAGAAGAATGTTTAACTGGCAAACCCGGAACAGTAATAGCAAAGCGCAATAATGCCATTTGCCGGGCAGCAGTGGATGGCGCAATCTGGATTGGACACTTAAAACATAAAAATAATATCGAACCAACTTTCAAGTTAGCTGCCACAATGGCATTGAAAAATTACCTTGCCGATGTGCCGGAAATACCATTTAATCCTTTCTCTGAAGAGTCCAGCAATACTTACCGTGACATCTGGTTTGAGCAGAGAAATGATGTTGGCTATCTACACTTTGCCTTTTATAACGGCGCCATGGATACCAAACAATGTGAGCGTTTGCGGGGAGCTTACCTGAAAGCGACTGAACGGAATGTTCGGGTTATCGTGCTGATGGGCGGCCCTGAATTCTGGTGTAACGGTATACACCTGAACCACATTGAGCGGGCTATCAGTCCCGCCGATGAATCCTGGCACAATATTAACGCCATGAATGATTTGGTACAGGCCATTATCACCACGGACCGGCAACTGACGATCGCTGCACTACAAGGCAATGCCGGAGCGGGCGGTGTATTTTTATCACTGGCTGCCGATTATATTTTCGCTCGCGACAGCATTATCCTGAACCCGCATTATAAAAGCATGGGCAACCTATACGGCTCAGAATACTGGACTTATCTACTACCACGGCGAATCAGTAACTCGCATGTAAAATCATTGATACAGAATCGTTTACCAATCGGCGCTTTGGAAGCACGTAATATCGGATTAATAGATGACTGTTTTGCTTTAAACCTGATAGATTTCAAGAAAAAGATAACACACACCGCTGAAACAATCGCAATCAACCCTGATTTCCCCAGACTATTGCAAAAAAAATTACAACAACGTCAATTAGACGAAAAGCAAAAATCCTTACAGAGTTATCGAGACGAAGAACTCCGTCACATGCAACTTAATTTCTATGGTTTTGACCCCAGCTACCATGTTGCGCGCTACCATTTCGTGCACAAAATTCCGCACAGTTGGACACCGCGCTATCTTGCCAGGCATCGCCACTTATGAGCAACCAATCATTCTTGATTACCCTCTTGCGCATTGTTTCATTACCGCTGTCCTGTCACTGTATCCTGCTTAAATGTTTCTACCAGGTTTGGATCAAATTCAGGAGGCTTCTCGGCTGGCGGAATTACACCCGGGCATTGCTTGATAATTGCCCATTGCTGTATCGCATCATACTCACTTTTTAGTTGCTCATACTCAGCTTCTTGTTCTTTGGTTCCCCCCAATGCGAATAATGCCGCCCATGAAAGCGATAAATCCGCACCGAGCACCCATTTGTCTTTGGTCGGATTTTTGTCATCCTGTTTGCCTGTTAATTGACTGACTCTAGTCTGAATTCGTTCAATCTCAGCCAATAACTCATTGCAATTATAAGTTTGAAATTGCGCAGGGGAAATGTAAGGCACATGGTTATTTTCTGGTGACACTGCGCAACCCGATAATAAAATTGCAGCGGCAAAAAAAACAGTAGCAATTAATCTTTTCATAACACCAATTTCCTTCTTGGTTTTTACACTGACAAGCATCGTTTCTACACACCTATTCTAGGGGTCCGTCAATCTTAAGCACGTAGCAAGCCAAGTGGGAGAACGAGCGCAGATTTATCCAATTTTGAGGCGCATAGCGAGACTATGCAACAAGAAATTGTACTAATATGAACCATTATCCCATTGGCGCAGTAGATTAGTCTTAAATCCAACAGACACCAATGAATTGTACACCGATATTCGTACTTTCAGTCCCACATCATGAAATTGACTAAAAAAACAGATCACGGCTAGAAATAATACTGGTGCAATAAAAATAATTAGGCAGTGTATCCTGGTTGCTATGTAAAAAGAACAAAAACAACCTGTTTGCAGACTCTATGAATAAACAGGGTGATTGGTTAAAAGGCAATTCACAGATGGATGGATCTTATTTCTGTTTACCGACACCATTGAAAAGATTCTAGGGATTTGTGGCAGGAAGAATGCTGAGCTACCCGCTATTCAATGCACCTTTTAAATTTGGAAAAAATCTCATACCAAATTCAGGAAATAAAAAAACCACAGAGAAGAAGTTCTTCTCTGTGGTTTTCGCATCAAGTACCGATTAAGCTACTCTACGACGGCGTGCTGAAAAACCGATTAAACCCAGACCAGCCAGCAACATGGCATAGGTTTCTGGTTCTGGGATTGGGCTAACACTAATATTTCCAGCATAACTAGCACCAGAAAGATCCTTGATTCCTCCAATAATCAATTCATAACTGTGACTTCCTGTTGTCGAAAAAGTAAAATCTGATAAGCCACCGCCCGCCGTAATTCCACTAGCTACAGTAGTAGATGTTGTTAAATCAAATAAATCAAACTGGTTAAGTGATACAGTATCCAGGCCGCTTCTCATACCAACTAGTATATTTGCATCACCATTATATGCCGTGCCAAAATCAGGAAAACCGATAGCAATGTGATCAATAAAAGAGCTTCCAATAGTGCCTGTAATAAGAGTATGACCAAAGGTTCCACTATAGTAGGTTGGATCATCAATATCCTGATCGAAGCCAGTAAAATACCCACCTGCATTCGCTGCTCCCATACCCAAACCAAACCATAATGTTGTAGCCGCCATGAGTAGTTTAAGGCTATTTTTCATTTTAATTTCTCCTAGATGAATTTACAAAAATGTATCAAACTTCCATTGCATTATGGCTGTGCAAACTCTATAAACAAATAGGACATTCGTCCTTTTTTTATAGTACATATGTATCTATCCTATTCCCAAGAGCCACGATTCAAAGAACATCAAGTAAAGGGATTCCCAGTCTTAG
>ERZ1292633.4085-Hain-H41-02um-R1-4085-length-13726-cov-4_pt1 | contig 13726 bp, 14 predicted proteins | sample MGYA00564406_ERZ1292633 | MGnify/ENA primary metagenome ERZ1292633 (study PRJEB36523, sample SAMEA6512639) | groundwater metagenome | collected 2019-01-08 | study: AquaDiva: Metagenomics assemblies of 32 groundwater samples
TCCAAACAAAATTGTGAATATTCATCCGAGTTTGCTGCCAAGTTTTCCGGGTTTGAATGCACAACGTCAAGCGATTGAATACGGCATAAAAATCTCAGGCTGCACGGTTCATTTTGTTGACGAAGAACTCGACCACGGTGCGATAATTGCTCAAAAAGTAGTTGAGGTTAATGATAATGATACCTCCGAAACGCTTTCTGCCAGAATTTTAGAGAACGAACACGCACTTTATATTGAAGCGATTGCCAAAATTGTCGCTGGAAATTATGAGATTATTGAGCGTAAAGTGAAATTTACCGCAGAGACGCAGAGACGCGGAGAAGATTAGTAAAAATTTTATTCAAACCCAACATTTCTCAAAAATTCTTAAAAAACTCTGCGTCTCTGCGTCTCTGCGGTAAAATCGCTTTGACAATAAAAGCGTTTTTCCTTAAACTTTAAGTTTTCACTTGCGAGTGGAGGACTTATAAGTTATGCCAAAGAGAACATTTCAACCAAATAATCGTCGTCGTGCGAAGAAGCACGGTTTTCGCCATAGAATGGCAACCAAAAATGGACGCGCAATTTTAGCCCGTCGTCGTGCGAAAGGACGCAAAGTATTAACGCCGAAACACTATTAAACGTGCGATTTGTTTTGCCGAAAGAATGCCGGATTGCAAAAACGGCGGAGTTTCGCCTCGTTTATAGTGAAGGAAAACGGTTTAATGGGCGTTTTATGACGCTTTTTTTACGTCCATCTCCGACTGAAATTCACCGACTCGGCGTAACAGCTTCAAAAAAAGGAATCGGCAAAGCGCACGAACGATTTCGGGCAAAACGGCTCTTGCGAGAAGCCTTTCGTCTAAGTAGAATTGAATTAGACGAACTTTTAGGAAAATACGATTGGGTTTTGAATGCCAAACGCGGTTTGCTGAAAGTAAAACTCGAAAGCCCATTGCAAGATTTTCGGCAATTGATTGAGAGCGTTAGAAATAGCGAATTAGAATTAAACAAAGGCGAAGTGGACGCGAAGTAAAATGAAGTTTCTAATCATAGATATTTTGAAATTTTACAAAGCGTATCTTTCGCCTTTTTTACCGTCTGCCTGCCGTTTTGAGCCAACTTGTTCCGTTTATATGATGAATGCTGTTGAAAAATACGGAATTTTTCGCGGAACTTGGAGAGGAGTCAAACGTATTTTGAGATGTCAACCGTTTTGTGCAGGCGGTTACGATCCTGTGAAGTAAATGAACGATAATAAACAATCAAATCAGTCCCGGCTTCTTATCGCCGCCGCTCTTTCGATGTTGGTTTTACTTGGTTGGAGTTATTTTTTTGCTCCTAAACCAAAGGATAATGCCAACGCAAATGTGAATGCGAATGTAACGGCAAACTCCAATTCGACTCAGCCTCAAGCAACCCCGCAAGTCCAAGAAACTCCAAAAGTTGAAGTTTCTGTTGTTCAAGATGTTAATCCAAATAAATCGGTTATTATTAAAACACCGCTTTATCAGGTCAAACTTGATTCAAAAGGAGCAGTTGCGACAAGCTGGATTTTGTCTAAAAACATATCCGAACACGCAGGTGAAAAAGCTCTTTGGGCAGAAGGTTCTAATAAAGATACAAAAATTCCGCTGGAATTAATTCCTCAAGACAATCCCAAGCGTGAATTTCCTTTTAGGGTTGTAACAGGCGACCCTGCTGTTGATGCTGTTTTAAACGATACAAATTTTCAACTTTCTTCCGAAGGTGAGATTAATCTCAATGGAACAGAATCAAAACAAGTTGATTTTACGTTAAAATCCGGTGAGATTGAGATTACAAAATCATTTATCTTTCGTGCTGACAGTAATTTAACAGATTTACAAATTAAAGCTACACGTGCCGGACAAATGATTCCAAACACCAAACTTTTAATTGGAACGGCTATCGGTGACCAAGGTGTAAAAGTTCACAACTATTATTTGGTTGAACCGGAAGCGGTTTCCTTTACTAATAATTTGGTTGATCGCCACGTTGCTTCTGCCTTAATTCCGAGTGAAAAAACTGAAGGAAAGATTAGTGTTAATGGTGAGATTGATTGGGCTGGAGTTGGCGATACTTATTTTGGAATGGCGGCGATTCCGGCAACCAAAACCAGCGGTTTGGAGTTTACCGGAACAAAGTTAAAAAGAACTGTTGAGCCTTTTCATAACGGGATTATAGCTTGGATTACACGCAGTAAAACAACTGAAGTTGATGTTCATTTGGTAACGGCGCATGTTCCAATCAATGCCGACGGCTCGACCACCAAGATTTATACAGGTTCAAAAGATTATTTTACGTTGGTAGATTATGACAAGAAACTACAAGATCAAGTTGGACGACCTGTTAATCTTGGCGCATTTATCAATTACAGTTGGTATTGGTGGTTTCGTCCGCTTATTCAACCGCTTGCTATCGGACTTTTATATTGCTTGACCTTTATTTTTGGTTTAGTTGGAAATTACGGAATTGCGATTATCGCTTTCACGCTGATTTTCTATTCAATTTTCTTTCCGCTTCGTTGGTATTCTTCAAAATCTTTCAAAAAGGCGCAAGCTAATGCTCCTAAAATGAAAGAGTTGCAAGAAAAAATGAAGGAAATGCAAAAGAAAGGAATTGCCGCTGATGATCCAAAAATGCGCGAACTTCAGATGCAGCAATTGAAGATGACGAAGGATGCGATTCCGGTTGGTGGTTGTCTGCCTTTGTTGTTGCAAATGCCTTTGTTTTTAGCATTTTTCGTGGCAATTACGATTGGATTGGATTTTCGTCAATCAAGTTTCTTATGGTTAGGCGACCTTTCAGGAGCTGACCCGTATCACATTCTCGAATTCTTATTTGCGGCTTCGATGGCTGGAACAATGATATTTACCCCAACTACTCCGGCGATTACAGATGAACAAAAAATGCAGCAAAAAATGATGACATATCTGATGCCGGGAATGATGCTTTGGGTAATGTGGGGTTATCCGGCTGGAATGTTGCTTTATTGGTTTTTTGGAAATATCGTTAGTTTTGTCCAGCAATTTATTATTAATCGTTTGAATGCTACTCCAGAAGCTGAACCAAAAACAGTCTAAGAGGTGTTTATGAATGAAGTTCAAAATAAATCCGCCGAATTTTTAACCGAACTTTTCGGCGATATGAAATTTGATTTAAAAGTTTTCACGGAAAAGACTGATGAAGGTTATCTTTTTAATTTGAAAGGGAATGATACCTCATTTTTACTGAATGAAAGCGGGGAAATGCTCGACGCTCTGGAGACAATTTTGTTTCAAATTTACGGGAAAGAAATCGAACGGACTGAGCGTTTTATTTGCGATGCAGATGGTTTTCGCCAAACTCGTAAAGCCGAGCTTCAAGCTATGGCACGTTTTGCCGCCGGACACGTCCGCAAAAACGGAAAACCGTTTACTTTTGGTAAGTTAAACGGAACAGAACGCCGTGTAATTCATTTAACTCTGCAAACGGAAACCGATTTAATTACAGAATCAGTTGGTGATGGTCGGGAAAGACGCTTACAAGTTAGACTTAAATAATATCAATTAGAACAAGATAGACAGGATTAGCAGGATAAAACTTAAAATCCTGCTCATCCTGTTAAGTTTTTATGAGCGAAACAATAATTGCATTAATCACACCTCTTGGAAGAAGCGGAATCGGTGTAATTCGTTTGAGCGGCGATAATTCAATTGTAATTACTCAAAAACTGACCAGAGATCAAAACTTAAAACCTCAACCCCGTCGTGTTATTCTTAAAAAAATCTACGAAATAGAATCAGGCGAATTGATTGATGAAGTAATAATAACTTATTTTCAATCCCCACAATCATTTACGGGCGAAGATGTGGTCGAGATTGCTTCACACGGTTCACCCGTTATCCTTCGTCAAATTATTGATACTTGTCTCAAACTTGATGCGCGAATGGCGGAAGCAGGCGAATTTTCACTTCGCGCTCTAATGAACGGACGGATGAATTTGAGTCAAGCCGAGGCGATTCGGGATTTGATTGATGCTCAAACGATTGCTTCTGCCCGACAATCAATTCGACAACTACGCGGAGAATTCTCTAATCAACTGCAACCGTTAAAAGATAAATTGCTCAATGTCATAGTTGTGCTTGAATCAACTCTTGAATTCGTCGAAGATGATTTGCCCGATTATCAAACGGAACAAATTAAGCTAAATTTATACGAGATTTTGTGTGAATTAGATAAATTAGCATCTACTTTTAGGGCAGGGAAACTTTTGCGCGAAGGTTTGAAAGTAGCTTTTGTCGGTCGTCCAAATGTTGGTAAATCTAGCATATTCAATGCTTTACTAGGACACGAAAGAGCAATTGTAACCGATATTGCCGGAACAACCCGTGATTCTTTACACGAAAAACTCGTTATCAAAAATATTCCAATTTCTTTAATTGATACGGCTGGTCTTCGTGAAACAACTGATACCGTTGAAATCATTGGAGTTGAACGCACTAAACAAACTCTCGCCGATGCAGATTTGGTTGTTGTGGTTTTGGATTCTTCCCAAGAATTTACAAAGGAAGATCAGGAGATTTTAGATTCAGTAAAAGATTTGAATTATATAATTGTTGAAAATAAACAAGATATATTAAATTCAAAATTCAAAATTCAAAATTCAAAAATTGTTAAAATTTCAGCCAAAACAGGGCAAGGAATTGAAGATTTAGAAAATGCCATCGTTTCTCCGTTTAAAGTCGAAGAAACAAATTCAAGCGGTTTTCTTGTTTCCGATGCCCGCCATCACGACCTACTCCGCCGTGCCAAAGACGACATCGAACACTCTATAATTTTACTCGACCACAAAATGAGTGAAGAAATTGTGTTGATTGGGCTTCACAATGCAATTCGATATTTAGGCGAAATTACCGGTGAAACTACTACTGAAGATATGCTGACACGAATTTTCTCTACTTTTTGTATCGGAAAGTAAGAAGTCATAAACAACAATAATCATAAAAATAATAAATCACACCAAAGCCTTATTTTACAAGGCTTTTCTTTTTGCTTCAAGTAGTCTTTTCTTATTGATGTTTTGTTTTTCTTTGCTATTTTTTGTATCTTTATTGTATCTTTATAGTCAAAAGTAGTTAAAAGATACAAAAAGATACAAGGTTTGGTGAAATGATGCTACATCAAACTACACAAACAACATTTAACCCAATTAGAAGAAATTAAGCTATGAGTTCAAACATTCGCATAATGCGTATCTGTGAGTTTTGCGGTAACGAATTTACCGCAAGGACAACTGTTACAAAATACTGCCAACATCGTTGCGCTTCATTGGCTTATAAATCACGGGCGCGAAATCAGAAAGTTGAAACAAGCAATTCGGAAGTTTCGGCAACCATTTCTGCCCCAACTGTCGAACTTCAAGCCAAAGACTTTTTGAACGTCAAAGAAACTTGCCAACTTTTAGGCATCAGCCGTTGGACAATGAGCCGAGCAATAGAGGATGGACGTTTGAAAGCGGTTAAGTTAGGCAGAAGGATTTTAATAAAGCGGACGGAAATTGACCGTATGTTTGCTTGAAAAAATGTTTTTTGAATAACCACTTTAACCACTCTAACCACTTTTAGAGTTTTTGAGGAAAGCGACAAATGACTAAAGTTTTTTTGAGAGAAAAGAAGCTAAAAGGCGGTAAGAAAGGTCTTTATCTTGACTTTTACCCGCCTATCATTCATCCCGAAAAAGGAAAATCCACAAGACGTGAGCATCTAGGGCTTTACCTTTTTGAAAGACCAAAGAATGAATCTGAAAAAGAGCAAAATAAAGAAACAAGGTTATTTGCTGAAAATATTCGTTCCAAACGTCAGCTTGAAATTCAAGCGGGTTTATTTGGCTTTTTTTCAATCCGCAATCAGCAGAAAGATTTTCTTGAATATTTTCGGCAATTTGTTGAAGGCAAAAAAGAACAGACTTCCAAAAGCAATCACGATAATTGGCTTTCGGTTTATAAACATTTTAACTCTGCTACGAAAGGCACTTGTCGTTTTGGTGATGTAACCGAAAAACTTTGTAATGACTTCAAAGATTATTTGTTGAATCATAAGAAACTTTCTCAAAATAGTGCATCGTCTTATTTCGATAAGTTTAAGGTTGTGGTTAGGCAAGCGCACGAAGATAAATTCTTACCCGAAAATCCCGCAAGCAAAATCAAATCTATCAAACTTGAAGATACTGAGCGCGAATTTTTGACCTACGAAGAATTGAAAAAATTATCCGAAACGCCTTTCAAATATGAGGATTTACGCCGTGCCTCTCTATTTTCTGCTTTAACAGGCTTGAGATTTTCAGACATTGAAAAATTGATTTGGCAAGAAATTCAACATAGTGCTGAACTTGGTTATTTTATTCGTTTTAGGCAGAAAAAAACAAAAGATACAGAAACCTTACAAATCTCTGACGAGGCTTTTGATTTATTGGGTGAACAAGGTTTGCCATTCGAGAAAGTTTTTAGAGAATTGGAATATTGGCAATGTTCATATTTACCAATTTGGACTGCAACGGCGGGAATCGAAAAGGAAATTACGTTTCATTGTTTCCGTCATACTTTTGCTACTTTGCAAATAACTTTGGGAACAGATATTTACACCATTTCAAAATTGTTAGGACATAAGGATATTCAAACTACTCAAATTTATGCCAGAGTTATTGACCAAAAGAAACGTGAAGCAGTTAATAAAATAACTTTGAAAGGATTGAAATAAAGTATGAGCGAAGATTTTGATATGTGGACTGATTTTTCGGGTGAACCTTTTAATTCGTTACGAAAACAAGTTGAAGATTTAGAAACAGACCAAATGAAACTAAATTTCTTAACCGATAATGTTGAGCGTCTTAAAAAGACCATTTCGCTAGATGGCGTTTATCCGTTAGATATTGAAATGGCTATACGTTGGGCAGAGGACAAGATTAAATGCTTGAAATATCAGCTTGAGCCAAAAAAATTAAGTCAAGAAAACCCTAAAGTGGAAACCGAGCAATCAAAAGAGATTTCGCAGAACTCAAACAATGACCTAAAAAGCGTTTCTGTCAAAAAACAAACATATAAACCAAATTATTCACCGAGTATCCGAAAACAGATAATTGAAGCCGCCGTAAAACTATCAGAAAGGAAGTTTGAATGGAATGAGTCGGATTTAATTGACCAACTAAATGTAAGTAAATCAACATTAGACCGCCAAAAGCGTCATTTCAAACTCAAGATTCGACAGATACGCAATGAAGCAAGAGAAATAATACGAAAAAATGAAAGTAAATAGTCAAAAGTGTCAATAAAAACCGTCAAGACACTTTTGACCACTCATAAAAACGAAGAATCCATTTTAATCAATAAAGTAAATATTTTGCTTTATGAGGTGATTATGGATTTAACAGTAACCAACTTAACGCTTGACGACATTAAACAAGCCTTCCGAAATGAACTTGAAACTTTTTTTACCGATAAAAACTTTGGTGAATCGCAGGTGGAAAAAGACGAAATAGGTAACATTGATTTAGCCATTGAGATAACAGGACTTGCCAAACCAACCATTTATGGGCTTGTTTCGGAACGTAAAATTCCCCACCTCAAGCAAGGCAAACGCTTGTATTTCTCAAAATTGGAACTAATTGAATGGATTAAACAAGGCAAACGCAAAACGCAAAGCGAAATAAAATTAGAGGCTGAAAATTTTGGAAAAAAGTAAAAGAAGCAGTTCTGTCCGCAAAAACTAGAAACCGCTTCTTAACTAAAAGGTTTGAAACCTTAATAACACTATGGATAATAACACGCCTTTCTCGGCAAGACAAAATAAATCCGCTTCGGATTTGTCTATCACGTCAGACAAAATTCGCCAACATATCGAAGAGTTTGCCAACGGCGAAGGAAGCCTAATCGAAACTCCTCCAATAAGCCGCAAAATAAAGCCGCTAAGAATGACCAATCTTGCAACGGTAAAATCCTTGCCTGTTGAATGGCTTTGGCAACCGCTTATTCCTCTTGGGGCATTTACCCTAATTGACGGTGAAGAAGGCATCGGAAAAACATTTATTAACTGTGCCATCGCTTGTGCGGTTGCATCGGGCAAAGGATTGCCTTTTGTTCCCGAAAGCGAACATATTCAGCCTTCAAATGTTTTAATGATTTCGTCAGAAGATTCATTTCCTTATGTCATCAAGCCAAGACTTGAAGCAATGAATGCCCCTTGCGAGAGGATTTCTTTTATAGACGAGCCTTTCGTTTTGGATAAAACAGGCGTTTTTCAGCTTTCATTAGCCATTGCCGAATTTGAGCCTAAACTTGTCATCATTGACCCTTTGTTTTCTTATACAGGCAAGATAAACATAAATTCCGACAACGAAATACGTTCAATAACAGATGAAATTAAAAGGTTAGCGGAAAAGTTTCATTGTGCGATTGTTGGAATACGTCATCTTGGAAAATCCAAAGGCTTTGGTGATGCTAGAAATGCGGGTCTGAATGGAGTTGGTTGGCGAGCGTCCGCGAGGTCACATTTGATTGCAGGTAAAAATCCAAATAGCGAAATGCAACGAGCAATTTGTCAGACAAAAAATAATCTTGCTAAAAACTCTAAAATCTCGGTGGGTTTTGAAATCAAAGACGATAATTTTTATTGGATGGGTGAGAGTTCTTTGACTGCGGAAATAATGCTTTCATCAATAAATTTTGAGAATGCAAAAAATGGCGGGGCTAAACTTGAAGCTAAAGAATTTTTACAAGAAATGCTGAAAGATAGCGATAAAGACGTTTTGGATATTATTACCGAAGCAAAACTTTTTGGAATTTCCGAATCAACCTTAAAGAGAGCAAAACGCGAACTAAATATCAAAGCTAAAAAAGAAGGCGGTTATTTTGGTGGTGAACAAAAATGGATTTGGTCATTAGAATAAAGTTGCCAAGTAGCATTGAAGAATCTCAATAAAAGTAAGCTGACCCTCTTCAATTAAATTATTGCAATAACTTATTTTATCAGAATGGTTTAGCTGAAGAAGGTCAAAACTTGTTTTCTTAACCCCTTCAGTCAGAAAAGAAAGTTTTAATGCGGAGTGTTGTATGTTTCAACTTGAAAAATATCGCGGAAAAAACTCGCGTTTTACTTGTCCAATTTGCCAAAGCCCAAATGAGTTTGTCCGTTATATCAATGAAAATGACGAATATCTTTCAGAAAATGTTGGCAGATGCAACCGTGAATCAAAATGCGGATACCACTTCACACCCAAAATGTTTTTTAGTTTAAATTTTGCACAATTCAAGGGACAACAAGGCTTTCAACGTAAAAAACGCACACAGAGCCTTAAAATTGCAAATAAGCCGATAAATAGGGTTGATTATGTTGATATTAAATTTCTTGACGGCACACTAACCAACTACGAGAATAATGCTTTTGTTCGATTTCTTTTGAATTGCTTCCCACATAAGTTTGATTCTATTCAAGCAGTCTTACAAAATTATTTGGTTGGCACTTGGAGAGATAACCGAACAGTTTTTTGGCAGATTGACCAAAGAGGTAATATTCGGACGGGAAAACTAATTGCCTTCAATCAAGAAATAGGCAAGCGGGTTAAATGTGTTCCGACAAGTTGTATTCATTCTGAATTGAAACGAACAAACCAAATTTCAAAAGACTTTCAACTTCATCAATGTTTTTTCGGTGAGCATCTTTTACGAAATGAAAAATCTAAACCAATCGCAATCGTAGAGGCAGAGAAAACTGCCATAATCGCAAGCATTTTCTTTCCCGACACAATTTGGCTTTCGGTTGGCGGAAAATCTTTGTTGACGCTTGAGAAAATGTGCCAATTTAAGACCCGTAAAGTGATTTTGTTCCCTGATGCAGACGGTTACTCAAATTGGGTAAAGAAAGCTGTTGACGCAGGTAGAAAAGGCGTTGATGTGAGAGTTTCGGATTTGATTGAAAAATACGCAACCGATGAGGAAAAAGCCAATGGCTTTGATTTAGCTGATTACTTGGTTAAGGAAGTTTAATAGCTGTTCGCAGAATTGTTAAGTATTTGTTAATATTTGAGAAAATTTATCAAATAGTTTTGTTATTTTAGTAAATCAAACGAAATAACGAAATAGCGACTCGCTATATTGAAATTGAATAAATGGATTACACGATTGAACAATTACAAAAATTACGAGAAAGCGAAGATAAGGTAGAGTTTAAAGCCGCTAGAAATAATTTCTCATTTGACGGTGGCTCTCAACCAGACCAATCAAAAAGAAGAAAATGTTTTCTTGGTTACATTGTCGCTTTGTGTAATGAAAAGGGCGGGACTTTGGTTCTTGGAATGTCTGATAACAACCCACACGATGTTGTTGGGTCTAATTTTTATGATGGAAGAATCGGAGATTTGGAAGACAAGATTTATTCCGTATTGCAAATTAGAGTCAGAGTAAAAGAACTTTTTGACGAAAACAGATTAAGAGTTTTAGTAACTTATGTTCCATCGCGTCCAATAGGCAGAATAATGAAATTTGAAGGCGTTGGACTAATGAGAACAGGGGAAAGCCTTCGTGTAATGTCTGACGATGAAGCAAGAGCAATATTAAATGAACAAGAAAGCGATTTCTCGGAAAAAATATGTAAAGGACTTACTATTAGCGATTTAGACCAAAAAGCTGTTGCTACTCTAAAAGAAAAATACTCTCTCAAAGCTGATAACGAAACTTTTTTGATTCAATCTGATGAACAGGCGTTGATTGATTTAGATTTATTAGTCAACGGACAGCTTACCTACGCGGCTCTAATTCTTTTGGGAAAAACTGAAAAAATAAAAGAATATCTGCCTCAATGTGCTATCAACCTTGAATATAGAGAAAATCCTAATAATATAGCTTTTGACCAAAGAACAACTTTTCTTAAACCATATTTTTTGCTGATAGATGAACTTTGGAAAATAATTAACGTCCGTAATAAAAACACGCATATACAGGTTGGCTCTTATATTGTTGACTTTCCCGAACTTAATGATGAAGTTATCAGAGAATCAATCAATAACGCAGTTGCTCATCGAGACTATGCAAAAACCAGCGAGATAGTTATTAAACAATCTTCTGCGGAATTTACGGTGCATAGTCACGGTGGATTTCCTCTTGGCGTTTCGGCTGAAAATATTTTGACCATCAATAGCACTCCAAGAAATAGATTGCTTGCGGACGTATTAACAAAAACAGGATTAGTTGAGCGTTCAGGGCAGGGAGTTGACAAAATATTTTATCAAAATTTAAGTGATGGAAAGGATTTTCCTTCTTATTCTGATTCAGACCTTTTTCAAGTTACGTTACGAATCCCTATAACCGTAGAACATCCGATGTTTGCTTTCTTTACTAGACAACTAAGACGAACTTTACTTGATGAGCAAAAACTTGGCGTTCACGACATAATTGCTTTGGCAAAAATTAGGGAGAAATATGATATTTCAGGCGTTAAGCCTTTGATTATTCAAAAACTGTTAGAAATCGGAGCAATAAAAAAAGATAAAGAAACTTACTTATTATCTGATGCTTATAGTGAAATTATAAGAACCGTTGAAGGAAGTGACCAAGACAGGATAATTGATTTTATTAGCGATTTTCACTCTGCAAAAATGGGGGATATTATTTCATTATTTGACAATAGACTTACTAGAAGACAAGTAAATAACTTAGTTTTTAACTTAGTTAAGAAGAAAATTTTATTACAAGAAGGAAAAGGTTTTGGGACTACATACCGACTTAATCTTCAAGACAGTAAATAAATAATGTATAAGCTAAGAGTGAAAATGTTCAAGTGTCCCACAGGGTTGAGAAGTTGTGAAGCCTTAAATTATTGTAAAATAAAGGCTTATTTGGAATAGTTAGCTACTTCTGCACTTCTAAGATATGTATAAGCATTGGGTAATAATGTATAAGCTAATAATTCACAAGATACTCACAAAATTCCGAAAGTTATCGTATTTCAAAGGATGTGGGAAAACTCTACCCCCTTCAAGTTGAAGAACTTATTTCTTCCGTTTTAGTGATTTTTGGCGTATTTGCAAACACCGCAAAAGTTAAACCGATAACCGAACTCACAATTCCAACACAAACCCAAACCGTTCCGCGTGTTGCATAAATGATAAAATTGTAAGCATCGCCACCGACAATTTTGGCTGAATAATCATTATTATAAACTGTGCGGACTCCGTAAATTGTGAAGCCAACCGCCGCAATCATAAAAAGCCAAGAAAGAATTTTATAGCCTTCGCTTGCTGCTGATTTGTTGGTTTGAGAACTTTTTTCTTTAAGGAATGATTTTACAGAGGAATCAATTTCTTGGTTTTGTGGTAAGTCTTTCAATTCTGAATTTTCGTTCATTTTATTTTCTCCAAATTGTGGTTTTACAAAAGGTATTATCCTTTTCTGTCTAGTCCGCCGACAGGAGTATCAACGGAATAAAATTTTGAATCACGCAAGACAATGCGTTTTTGACAAGCGGGGCAGTTATCGCCTAAAACATTGGCTTTTAGTTTTATTGAAGTATCGCAATATGGACATTGCCCTTCATAACCAGTAATTTCAATTTGTGGAGTAACTTCCTTTTTCTCATTTTCAGCTATTGATTTCTTTAATTTGTTAGTATTGGTTACATTCAAAGTGAGAATTATTGCGACAACCACAGCATAGCCAATCATTGTATAAATCAATGCAGAGCCGCCAATGCAAAGACCAACTACGAAAGCCATAACACCCCAAACTAGCAAGATTGTAATAACTTTGGTTCGAGCCGCATCAAAATCATAAGGCTTTGGCGGTTCAATTATTTTTTCGATAGTGGTTGCTTGCGTGTATTCTTTAACTCGTCCCGCAAGCTGAATCGCTTCCTTTACAAACACCTCGACACCGCAATACATACACTTGATAGTGTTGGCTTCATCGGGAACTTGCATTTTACCGCCACAACTTGGACACAAAGCAGGTTTGAAATTCATAGACATTGATGACAATATACTTTTTGAGAATGTTTGAAAGAGGTTTGAAGCAGAAATGAAATCTGCATTTCAAAACACAAATAAAAGTGTTTTGGTGCAACTTTCAAACATATCCAAAATAATCTTAAATAAGCACAAAATCAAACTATTTAAGAGTATTTTATTGAAAAGCTATCACGTTACCAAAGGAGAAATTTTCTGATGGGACGTGCAAAACGCTTTCAACCAACAAGACTAGCCGAAAAACTTGCTGAAATTCGCAACCGCCTAGAATTAAACCAAAGTCAATTATTCAACCGATTGGGTGAAACAAAATCTACAATTTACGCCTCTTACATTAGCGGTTATGAAATTGGAACAAGAGAACCGCCCTTGGATGTGCTTTTGAGATACGCAAGAATTGCGGGCGTTCCCGTTGACGTTTTGATTGATGATGAACTTGATTTGCCGAAAGGATTGCCGAGCGAAAAGAAATATGAATGGGTTGTTACAATGCGGGAACGGAAGTAATGTTGTCTGTCGCGTAAGACAATTTTGAGCGTCAAAAATCATTTCTAAAAAAGTGAACTCAAACGCCACTTTTACATAACCTTTCAGCAACCATTTTGAACTCTATTTTACAAAGTTACTTGTCTATCAAAATCATAACCCTATGAATGCTTCATAACCCTATGGAAGCATTTGGAAAGGTGGGATTTTTTGGCGGTTAAAGTTGATAACCTATGAAGTAGTAATGACC
>ERZ1292633.2124-Hain-H41-02um-R1-2124-length-20574-cov-5_pt1 | contig 13716 bp, 16 predicted proteins | sample MGYA00564406_ERZ1292633 | MGnify/ENA primary metagenome ERZ1292633 (study PRJEB36523, sample SAMEA6512639) | groundwater metagenome | collected 2019-01-08 | study: AquaDiva: Metagenomics assemblies of 32 groundwater samples
ACATGAAGGGACGGGCATGGACGTTGTAGTTGTCGACGAAGGACTTGATCCTCGCTATCAGTTCCCGGACGTTGCGAAACGATCCGCGCCCGTAGTGTCCGCAAACTCGATCCGGGGTTCACGCCGCGGCCCGATGGTAGTACTTGAGCAGGCCGCCGAGCCGCTCGCTAGCCTGGATCTCACCGTCGCGCTGCACCGGCAGCCTGCTGGGAATCTCGTTTCTCAGCCCCTGGTGACTCCGCTCGTCGTGGTAGTGCGCCGCGTACTCAGCAATGGCCTTCGCTAGCGAGGCTCGGCCCACGAAGATCATCTGATCGAGGCACTCCGCTCGGATCGATCGCACCAATCGTTCCGAGTGCGCGTTCATGTTTGGGGCCTGGTACGCCGTCAGCAGGACCTTTACGCCGGAGCATCCAAGGATCGACCTGAACCGCCCTGAGAAGATCGCGTCCCGATCCGTAATCAGGAACCTCTTGTGGCGGAGAAAGCCCGTCTCACAGTCAGAGACATTCCGGGCCATCTGCTCCATCCACGCGGATGTCGGATTCGCCGTCGTTCCCGCGATGTGGACGCGTCGCGTGGCGATGTCCACGAAGAAGAGCGTGAAGTGTCGGACGAGCCCGCGAACAGTCCACGCCTCCGTCGTGGAGAAGTCAGCCGCCGCAATCAGGTGGGCGTGGGACCGAACGAACGCCCTCCAACTCATGGGCCGATCGGGTGATGGGCCGATCCCGTGTTCCTTCAGCACCTTGGCGATCGTACTGCGGGCTACGCGGTGACCGACGTGACGGAGTGCCCCCTGGATCCGGGCGTAGCCCCAGCTCGGATTCGCTTCGGCCATGCGGACAATGAGTTGCCGAATCCCGAGCATCACCCCGGGCCGGCCGACTCGTCGCTGGGAATACGTCCACTTCGCCGCGATCAGCCTCCGGTGCCACGCGAGGATCGTCTCGGGCGAGACGATGGTCGCGATCTGACTCAGCGCCTTCCTGCCCAGAGGCTTGCCCTTCGCAGCGAGACGCCGCCGCTGGTCATCCGTGAACCGGAGGCGCCTCCCCCCTGATTCGAGTTGTTCCCTCAGAACACGGTTCTCCTCGACCAGGTAGGCGATCACGCTGGCCTGCTGGCGATTGGACCAGGCGGCGAAGGTCGCGAGTAGTAGCTGGAGTTCGATCATCCGGGGAGCGTATCAGATCGCGGGTAACGGGCGGTGCTGGCGTGCATTCGAGTTTTCGGACACTACGCCCTTCTACAAGTCTGAGCGAAACAAACAGCTACTCTGCACTCGCTGGGCAATTCTCAGGGACGCGCAACCGGGCGCAGAACGATCAGCAGGAGTCTACTCCAGTCACCCTGCCCGATCCGAAATCGGGGAAACTGGATGTACCTGAGTTCGAGCCGCTGGCGCTTGAGTTCCTTCTCGATCTGAGGTTCGAGCTCGTCAGCCCACGCCGGGGATCGAGCCCTGCGCCGATAGGTCCACTCGCCAAGGAGCGCGCCCAAGACCTTCCGCCTCGGCCGCTCGTGTACATCGTAGCTCAGCCAGGCGCCGGACCGCTTGAGATCCGCCAGTGTCGTTCTCACGCCGACCACCTCGCGGACGGTCGGCATCGACATCACCCGCTTCGTGATGCCTAGTGCCCAACGCCTTTCCCTTTTCGCCTCATCGTTCACGTGCGCGTAAGTTTCGAACCATAGGTCGTGAACGAGACGATTTCGGAATTGATTGAACTCGTGCAGGTCTCGTACTAGTCGAGCTTTTCCGCGAAACGGCTTGCGGCCGCCTTTCAGCGCCTTGATCAAGTCGGAGAAGTGAGCCTTCTCGGCGTCATGCAGCCCAGTAGACGCCCTTAGATTGGCCTCGGCTGTTGCATGTTGGAGCATGAATCCAACGAGATAGAAGCCGGCGGCCTCAGCTCTGTCGACGGCCTCGAGTTTCTCCTGCATGGTTCCCAGCGACGGACCTGGGGTGGTCCGGCCCTGCCTATAACGTGCGGACTTGGTCATGGCGTCCACCTGGGACAACGGGGTCCAGTGCCGATGTCGACGCCGCGTCTCTCACCGCTTGCCGGCACGGGCACCTGCTACCTGACTTAGGAGTTCTTTGAGATACATGGCCTGAACAACTTCTCCTAGCTGGACGCTCTCCTTCTCCGCTACCCACCTCTTGGTCAGAATGCCGAGAACGAACTGAAGGTCTGTTCCCAAGTGCACGCCGCCATCGTAAGTGGGATTCCTGGCTCGGATGAACACTGGCCCGCCGCTGCCTCCGGGAAACACCGCTACATCGACAAAGTAGGTTGGATACTCGCTCGACGGAACTAGCGGGAAGCCTGCTACGTGCCCGCTCCGGAGGATAGGGAACTCTGCATCGTTCGCCCCCGAGCAAAATGGAAACCCGAGGGTGAATATTTCGTATCCTGCACCGATCTCGAAGTTCTCCAATGAGCTGTCCGACGCGAGGAGGTTCGTCGAGACCGGGACAAAGTCCGCTTCCCTCGGAATGTCTATCGGCAGGGCCGCAAGATCCAGCTTTGGGTGTCTAGCCCATAGTGGCCTACCCTGCCGCCGAATGCCCAAGCGCCGAGGCAACGGCCGATAGCCATCACTGCTCTTAGCTCGAAGAACGACCGTTGCTGAATCACCACTAATGCTGTCCAGGACATGCGCCGCCGTTAGCATTACGAGGCTCATCCCGCCGTCTGCCGACCCATGGGGGTCGGCCATCACGAACACGGTCCCGCACTTGCCCGTGCCCTGAATCCTGAACGTAGAGCGCATGAGCACTTCTACGAAGTCCGGCATCTCATCGGCTGCCACTACGAGACTTGGGACGGAGGCCAGTAACAGAAAGACCACAGCGCAGTGGATGGCTCGCCGTGTCCTCTCGACCCTCGGGGTTCGGTCACATCGTCCCAAGAATCCATCCTTCGATTTGAGCTGCAATGCGCTCCCTCGGCGTGAGTACCGGCTCAAAGAAGGGAAACAACCTCCCGTCGATATCGGCCGAACGCATCCAATGCGCGACAGAATAGGCATCGTGCTGGTCGCCGGTCCGACCCTCGCGGGGAATAGCCCTGCTCCAGAGTGACGGATAGACCTCTGCAACGACCGATCGACCGGCTGGGATCTCCCAACCATCGAACGGCCAGAAGTGGGTGCGGCCGCCAACTCGCTGGCGGATATAGCGCAGCCACGGGAGGCCGGCATGAGTGGACTTCGCCACCGACCCCTGTACGTCGAAGTGAAAGACTGATTTCGCGGCACCCGCCCGCCTCTCCGTAATTCGACGCCAACGAGTGCTCCCCGAGCGAGCGTGCCCATTCCCAGTAGCTCCATCGCGGATGAAATCCACGTACGTGTTGTCCTCGTCCGTCGGCCAGTGGTGCCGGAAGTCATCTAGGAAGGCTTGCCAATCGTGCGCAATGCCGTGCGCCTCAAAGTATTCCATGGGAAAGGAGAATCCGTGGTCGATGCCGACAATCGACCGCGGGCCGGAGGAGAGCTGCTCCGTCACCCACTCGGCAAGGCCCCGCCGGGTCCAGTACTTGCGCGGGCTGGGGGGCGGCAATACCTCTCGCGGCATTACCTCTGGTTCAGCCGAGTAGACTCGCAATCCCTTCAGGCTCGCTGTGGGTGTCTCGGCGCCTGAGTAGTCGATCCCAATCCACCGGCCGAAGGAGGGCATCTTAGGAGTCCGGGTGCGTCGCGCGAAAACGAGCCACGATCTCGTCGTAGACGCTGGAGTCGAACCGCATGAACTGAAACACCATGAACAGCGGCGTGACCAACTCCTCGACCTGGCGTGCAAGAGCGTCGCCGGCTAGGTCGCGAAGCGGAACGTCGATCTCCTGAACCACCCGGTCCTCGCTCGAACGCCGAGTGAAGCTCAAGTAGCGCGCTGCGTCCGCGGCCCCGAGCGCTTTGTCGATGAGCCCATTGTGTCCAATGCGAACACTGATCTCTTGGGTTTCGGAGATCCCGAGGGCCCTGTATAGGCGCCGCGCGTGGACGAGCGCCTCCGCGGTCCGTCGAATCGTCGTGTCGAATTGGACTTCGTCCGCCCCTGTCATCGCCTCAATCGGGCTATCTGTTTGAACGAAATGTCCGGTTCGGTTGATCGCCCAAGCATCGTATGCGTTGGTCGAAGGTCCGCCTACGATCTCGGCGTGTATCCCATCTCTCCTAGGTCGCGGCGCTCCTGCGTCGGGGGGCTCCAGCACCATACCCACGGGCCATCCCGAGCCCGGCACCTGGGCAACTCGTGCGGCCTCCAGGAGCGCGTCTTGGTCCCACCGGACGCCTGCGCCGGTCACCCAGTACTCTACCTCCATGAAGCGAGTGAACCCTCGTCGCTGCATCTCCTGGCGAGAGCCCATCACGAACGCACGCATCCAGTCACCACCCGGTTCTTCCTTGCCGACGGCCCTCGGGGTCGATCGCTCCGCAATCGAAAGCCGCCGCCGAATCCTCGCACCAAGCTCCTCACGAAATGTCCGCAGATTGGCCGGATCCCAGTAGAGCATGTCGTATCCCTGAAGGTCGAAGTGAATCCGCGGACCGTTTGGTGAGTACGCCGGGTGCGTGGAAAGGTGATCGTGGCGGGCGGTTAGGATGAGATTGCTGAATTTCCCCGTGCCCATGCAAAAGCCGATCTCTAGGTAGCAGTTGGGACGCTCGTTGGTCACGTCAGCGACGACAATGCGAGCGGAGCGAATGAATTCGATGATCTCACTCTTGAGGAGGCCGCCCTCCGTGTGCTTGTCTACTCGCTTAGCGGCGAGGCCACAGTCCTCGACTGCTGGACGGATCGCTTCCCGGTAGACGGAATCGAGATCGGCGTCACCGATCTGCATGATGGTGAACGCGATCGATTTCTCCTCGCCCGAGCCGCCTGGCTTCGCCTGCCCTGCTGGTGCCTCAGACGCTTCGAGAAGGTCATACCCCTTCGCCGTCACGCTGGTGAGTACGACAGCGAGAGGGATTTCTGTCGGATGGGTATAGTCCTTCATGATCGACCCAGTTGCTAGCCCGCCCTCGATCAGGAGACTCATGTGAAACCGAACCGCGCCATCGTCGTGCCCGGGGATCGCATCGCCTTGGCGGCCATCGCGGCACCGCGTCAGGATCGTGCGCATCAGGTCCTTATCCCGCTTCACTCCTCCGTCACCTTCCCGCCAGCCTCCTCGCCATCTTGATCGTCGCCTCGATGCCCTCAAGAGAAACGGGCGCGGCACCACTTCATGCGGTCGCGCCCTTCCCCTCAAGGTCAGCAGGCAGCTCCTCCACTGGGACCTGTAGCGGCTTGAGTTCACGAAAGTCCTGTTGCGCCAAGACTACCGCGAGGCTATTCACCACATGCAGAGCGGCGTCCACGATGTAATCGTGATTCCGCTCAATGTTCCCCTCCACGATCGCGTGGTTCCTTGAATCAACCACTTCGAACGTTAGCCAGTGGTAGCGCATCACCTCGTCGACGTGTTGGTTGAACAGGTCGAGAGCCCCCCGCGTTTGGAAGAGAAGTCCCTGAGTCTCCTTCCGCAGCAGGTCGATCCGCGCCAGCGCTGACTCCAGATAGGGTAGGTCATATCGCTTCAGGGAAAGACCGCGCGGTGGCCCGGGTGGCGGCGTCTGCCAGGCTATGAGGTCCTCACGAGGCAGCCCCGTCAACATGTCGATCATGGTCCCGACCACCTGGAGGTCCTTGGTCGCGGGCCCACCCTTTATTCTGGTTCGTAGCTTCTCGAGAAGTTCGGGGGTGACCCTAGCCCGCCTACGAGCAACCATGAGGCAGGCGCTGATCATCCGAAATTGTAGAATCGAAAGCTCAGTCCCGAGGGCCTGGGCCATTCGCCCACGCTGGATTCTGCGGTCAATGAGCCCGAGTAGAAGTGTAGAGGCAATTCCAGCCATCGCGGCCAGGGCGCCACCAACAAACGGCGTGTTCCACCATGCTTCCGCGGGCACATGGACGGCGATATTCGGCGGAGGCGTCGTGATGCTGACGGACCGCGTCACCGCTGCTTCAAGCAGCGTGTCCTTGTGCGCGACGATCTGGCGTAGCGAATCGGCGAGGTTCATGGAGCAGCAGAGCCGGGCGTGCGGCCTGATTGAAGGCTTCCAGACCCCGCCGGGTTGTCGTCGTGCATTGTTCCGGGAGGAGTCGTGAATCTACTCGTGACGCCCGTAGTGATCACTTGCCTAGCGCCCTCCATCGCCCGCTTGATCGCCGCCTCAACGCCCTTCTTCTCCCTCACGGCCTTCACCTCTGCCCCAGCTTGAGCTGCCGGATGTAGCCGAGGTAGCGGCCGTGGAGCTGGGACACTTGGGTACACTCACTCGGCCGAATCGGCGGAGGCCGGAACCTCGTCGCCCTCCGGCTTGCTGGCGCGGAGCGCACGGTTGGCTGCACGGCCGATCAGCCGCCTTGCTGATTCTGCCTTTTCACCCTCGAGGACCTCGCGTCGGAGTACCTCACTGATCAGCACGTCTCGGATTTGCCTTTCATCGATCTTCGCCTCCGGCGAAGTGCGCCGCAACTCGCGCCGAAGAACCGTCAGCACGGATTCGGAGACTAGCAGTGCCCCTATTGTAAAGCGGCTGAGAGCCTGGCGCTGCTCGAAGAATTCGCCGAGCCGTGCCTTCTGCCAGCCCTCCTTGCAGAGAAGCCAGATGAGTCCGAGATCATCCTCTCTTCGAGGGTTGAGAGCACAGAGATTGAACTCTACGACGAGCTCTTGATTGATTGGCTTTGTGAAGCTGACCTTATAGGCGCGCCAGACCGTGCCGTTTGTGAGAGCAACCCACTCGCACCCCTGGTTCGTCGCGTAATCGACGGCCTGCTTCACGTGCTGGTCTTTGAGATCGGCCCCGATCGCCTTCACCTCAATGAGAAGCGCCAACGCGCCGTCGATCTTGATCGCGAGATCACAGAATGTGCCGCGAACGGCATGCTCCGAAGTGATCTCGGAGTACTTGTCGTAACCGAAGATCTCAGAGAGGAGGTCCATAATGATGATGACCGTGTCCGATTCGTTTGCGTCCCGTGCGCGGGCGGAATCAAGGATGGGCTGGAGGCGCTTCAACCCGGCGGCTATGCGTGCGGCAACTTTGGTGGGAAGTTTCGCCATCTGAATTCCCCTCCTGAAGGGTACCTGTTAACCGTTCGCTGGGTGCGAACTCCAGCCACCTCGCAGAAGCAAGGTCGCCAATGTGTACACGCACTGGCGCTTGGAACGACGTGAACGTGCAATGATTACATCGCCCGCTTTCACTCCCCACGCAGTGCCGCCATCCAATGCTCTTCCGCGATGATGTGCAATGGGAGTCCGTTCTCGCGCAACTCGACAGCTGCTTGGATTTTGCGTCCGTATGAGGAATGGATCCAATCGCGGCTTCCCATGGCCCCGACGACAAGAAACGATGTCTTCCGGGTGGGTTCAGCCTGAACGTCGCCCCCACGCTCCACGACTTCCTTCTCACATTGCATGCGAGTCCCATGCGCGAACTTTCCGGTGAGGCAAAAGAGCCGCCCCTGAAAGTCGACTTTCGGTGGGGGCGAACACAGTGGGAGGGTCGCGGAGAAGCCAGCGACCCTCTCCGCCAAGTCCCCCTTCTCGCCCGTAATCCCGAGCAACGTATCGAGTAGCTCCCCTTGTTCCTCTGGAACAAGGGTACGATCAACCAGCATTTCTTTAAGCCGTCGGTAGAGATCCCGTGCCGGCCATTGTCCTGCCACTTCCCGATTCCCGTCCATCCAGCCAACGAGGTAGGACGCCTCGCGGTCTGTAACTACTCCGTCCGCCAAGACGCCACGGCAAATGCCCAGCAACTCGTCGATGCCGCGATCCGAGATGCGTGCCGCGTTCAATCGGCGAATCGTCGGCTGACCATCGTTGTCTAGTTCTCGGGACATTTCGGCACTCTCCAGACTGTGGGATCCTCTGACGCGCGAGCTCGGCACGTCACTTGCCGGCAAACCTCTGTGCCTTCTTAATCACTTCCTCAATGCCCTTCATCTCCCTGACCGCCATCACCTCCGCCCTCTGCCTCGGCTTGAGCTGCCGGATGTAGCCGAGGTAGCGGCCGCGGAGCTTCGGGGCCGGTCGGCAGAGGGCGTAGAGCTGCACCTTCCGCCCTACCTCCATCCCCTCGATCCATGGAGGCGGGGCTCTGAGCCTCCAGTGCGGGAGCGAGCACGATCCATCGCTCGAGCCTTCGCAGGGAGCGCTGAACTGCAGCGATCTTCTCAGCGAACCCGGTGTACCTTCGTATTGCCATCCATGCTCCTCAGAGGTGAAATCTGTAATCGTCCGGGGGCCGGCAGTTCCATGCCAACGGTTGCATGGCTAAGTCAGCCAAACACGGAATCTACACGATCTCTCGCCACCGCTCGCTCTCAATCGCGAGTTGTAACAGTCCCGCGCTGCCAGCATGCAACTGGCCATTCGCTAGCAGCGATTGAAGTTCATCTGGCTCGACAGTCCTGATCTGTCTCGCCTCCCAACTCCCAAGGACGGGCCGCTTGCGGAACCCGTCGTCCGAGATCACAATGAGGAACGAGAGTTCATGCCGTAGTACTTGAAGATCCACGACGACGCCGAGGCAGTCCACCGTCGCCTTGTTTGACTCAATGAGTCCCACAAGGTACTGCACGTCTGGATCTAACAGGACCGAAGTAGGATCCCTGGAGTCAGGCCGGGCCTGAAGATGTTTGGCGTCGAAGAGCTCTTCCGCGTACTCTCGAAATAGCGCGCGTCTGACATCGAATGCGTCCTTCACGAGGTCGTCATCCTCGTCCGACTCGGCTCCATAAACCTCGAACCCTCCAGCGGGATGGAATTGAAAGAAGCCGGGCTTAACGACGACATCGTCCGACCGCCTGGCGGTGACGATCCGCCATTGAGACTTCGACTGCGCACTCCGATCGCGGAAGACAACCATCGCCTGAAGGCCGATCAGGGGAAACGCATTCGTAGGCTCAAGGATCGCCAAACGACCCGAGCGCTCCCCGTGGTACGCAGCGCGTCGAGGCAGGGCTCGGAGGAGATCCGCTCCGCCATGAGGTGGTACGCCCCGTGGCCGATTCAAGTACACCTTATGGAGCTCCCACTCGAGAATGTGTGCCGTGGCGAGGTTGTGAATGAATCTCGTCGTGGTAGCCTCGATCATGTGAGCGCGCCCCTCCTCGTCCAGGCCGAGGCGCTTCAGCGCGAATCCCTTCATCTGGGGCCATTTCACCGACGTCCCCAGGAGTCGACGATACGTCCTCTGATCCGCGCTCAGGACTAGGGGAGTTGGCCGCAGCTCTGCCAGCTTACAGAGAGTCCCAAAGGGGTACGTCCAGCTGGGAGAGGCTCTGATGAGTGCCGCAGGGTATCGCCGTCCGTAGACAGACACGATGTCCAGCCCTTCATAGAGCACTTCAAGGGCTGCCTGCTGCCATTGAAGATAACCTGGTTCGCCGAGGCCCCGAAACAACTCCCTCCCCCGCCTCTGCCACCGCAACTCCGTACGAGCTCTCACAAGGCGGAACACCCGACGCGCGGCCGGGAATCCCGCAGCGAGAGTCGCAAGCATGATTATGAGGGGTTCAAACGGACCCGAGGGGTCGCGCAGCCACTGTACGGCGAAGAAGAGAGTTCCGAACAGGAACGCGAGTTCGAGAAGAATAACCAAGGCTTCCATCCGTCTACCGCTCACTGTTAGTGGCGGCGCGAAGTGTCGTCCGCTCGAAGCGGGCTGGACGCCACCCATCCCGCCCCATACGGTTGAGATGGTCCGGCCGCCTCATCTCGCTGGGGCGCGCCTTTCCACCGCCACGGTTCGGTGCGGGACGCCATAAGCAAACAGGGGACAGGCCCCCCTCCTCATCTGGGACGATCATCCGACTTGCACTCACCGCATAGTCACATCTCAAAGCATACCCTTGCTACCCCGCCGTCATCCTTCGTGCCCTATTGATCGCCGCGTGGACGCCCTTCTTCTCCCTCACGGTCTTCACCTCGGCCCTCTGCCTCGGGTTGAGCTGCCAAATACGGGCACGGCGGCGCCCGTGCAAGGGGCTGGCACTGCTCCTACGGATTCGCCGGCGGCGAGGGTGGGGTGGCCTGCCTCCTTAGGTCCTCCAGGATTTCACCGATCGAGCCGCGGTGACGACCTCGCCATGCCTTCCATATCGACCTGCACGACCATATGAGAGCGTAGCCGCCTGCAATCATATACGTCGCCTGCCATGTCGCCGACGGCACGAGAAAGTCGCGGAACGTTGTGGCCCCGAGGGTCGTCACGATGGTTACAAACAGCGCCGTCGGGGTTACCCATTCCCCCTTTGACGTCAGGCAATCTCGATTCTTCATCAGGCTCAGCTCAACCTTGTCCATTGTGATGAGGATCACCTCCCCAGCAATGGCCGAATGCACAACGAGCTTTCGAGTGAACTCATCAACGATCTGAATCTGCCCGGGGCCGTTCATCGGTGAGCTGCCTTGCCGAATACCGAGAAGAGGTCCAAGGCTCCGATGGCATGATGGCTGATGAAACCGCAATTCGAACAGATCACCGCAATCGTCGGCATATTGCTGGACGGTGAGGGCACGCCGGGAAGCACGTGGTTGATTACCTGTGTATTAAAGTAGCCGTCCATTAGGACAAAGGAGTTCTTGCCACACATTGGGCACCGGCCCTGGAATCCGCGCGCGGCTAGCCGCGCTACAATTGCGTCCTTCTGCTCCTGAGTCCACGCTTGCCAGTTCCCCATTCAACCTCCGTCGGCTTCGTCGTCTGACGTTCAACAGGCGACGCTCGCCCTCTTGATCGCCGCCTCGGCGCCCTTCTTCTCCCTCACCGTCTTCACCTCCGAACGCCTCGGCTTGGGTTAGCCGAGGTAGGACCCAGGGGCCGAAGGCTACTGCGAATCGCTTCGCATTCGTTGAAGACGACCTGTGTCGCAGCAGCGTGAAGAAACTCGTCTGGGTCCTTCGCAGCCCACCGGAGGCGCGTTGCCATCTGCTGCATATAACGCGACCACATGGCCTCGTCTTCCGTTAGCATCCACAGCCAATCCTGACAACTCGTAGCGCGGTACTCACTATGATCCAAGCGCCGTATCGGAATTAGGTAACGTTCTCCTACAGGAATTCGGACCGCAGCACGAAGAACGTCGTCGACTAGCGCTTCGTCAATCAGGACCCTCATGCCCTTGAAACCAGATCGCTCGAGCGAAATTGCGTCCAGAAACGGCGCGGAATAGCGGTGCACCGACAGACGCTCGACCGGTGGCCTCATTGGTGCCGGGGTTCGGAGTGGACCGACCTCCAAGACTCTGACGATCGCGCCTCGGATCCAAAGACGGTTTGGCTCCTCGCTAGGGTCTTGCGCCAAAAAGGTTGCGGTCAAGACTGCTCGGCTGAGGCGGAGGGCAAGCGGCTCGTCGGCACAAAGGCACGCAGCGGAATCAGCTTCGATTCCGCCGTCTAGAACTCCTTCAGACCCTGCTTCGGCAAGCCCACGAGTAACTAGATCCTCGAAGCGACTGAACGCAGCCTGGACTGCTGCCCTTCCGCCCCTCTCCCACTTCTTCCGAGTGCCGAGCAAATCGAGATAGACGATATTCATGCTTGGGCGCCCTCACCTGGCCCTTGGTGTTACCCCACAGCGATTCGCTTCGGCTTCTTGATCGCTTCCTCCACGCGCTTCCTTTCCCTGACCGCCTTCACCTCAGCCCTCTGCCTCGGCTTGAGCTGCCGGATGCAGCCGAGGTAGCGACCATCGAACCTTCTTGGGCGCGATGCGGCTTGCTGGCTCAATCGAGTTCGTCCGCTGTCAGCGACGCTTCCCACTCCAAGTGGCGGCAGAGCCCATCGATATCCGGGTACAGCGAGGCAGCATTGATCCCAAATCGATCTAGATCCCAGCGCAGGTCTGCAAAGCGCGTGGACCGGATTATCACCTTCAAGAGTCGGCGATTGAAGCGTGCGTTCTTCTCAAGCGGTACGAACTCCTTCTGGCCCGTGAGGAGTTTGTGCGCGGTGAACCATCCGGATTGCGCGATGATCCGACGCGTTACGTGGCGCGGCTGAAATACTCTGGTCCGGGCAATGTCGAACGGAGATTCGGCCTCGTCCAGGCTCGCGTAGTCATCCCCCTCCGGTGATAGTACCCATAGGACCCCGTTCGCACCGAGAGACGGCGGCTCCCTCACTGCAAACCACAGGGCCGCGAGAGGATTTGACGTCCAGTCAAGAAGCCGCGTCGGTAGTCCATGGTGTCGCGCAAGCGCTAGCCAGTCCCAATCGCTCCCTGGGCCAACCTCAAGATATGGAAGCGCCTTACGTTTGAACTCTCGAAACATCCGCTGCTCGGCCCTAGCGCGAGGCTCTTTGAACTTCAGTAATGCGAGTCGAGGCAATAGCGGCTTGTCCTCCGGCTGCCCACGGAAGAGGGCCCCATCTCTATCGCAATTATCATCAAGGAACTTCAGGAACCTTCCGAGGCTCCCAACATAGAATGGCTGATGATCTGAAACAGCCCTATCTGATCTACGCCCTTCCAAGTTCGCGTCCCTCACTGATCATTCGCTATTCTCCGCGGGGCCAGTTGTCCGGCACAAGCTTCAGTCCGCCGCGCCACCGCTCTACGATCGCACCCCGATACCAGTCCTCGCTGATGTCCGCATGCTCGGTAATTACGACCTGGAGGCCCGGTGTGATCGCGCCGACGACATCGAACACGAATTTGAACATGCGCGAAACGGCGCGACGGTCATCCTCGCCGACCATGGCCATTGATCCGTCCACATCCCTTTCCGGCGGGAAGTACACCTGCGACGGTTGGTCGAGGAACAAAAACCTCGGCACTGGCCGGCCGCGCTTTGTGAACCACTCATGGAGGGCGAGGTGCGCGATGAGATGGTAGCCGACCCAGTTTTCGCCGCTTCCCATGCGATCCATGGGCACCGGGCCATCCGCAGTGTCGGCGACGATTGTGAGCTTCTTGATATCTAGTCGCAGTGGGAATCTCGAGTGCTCGAGCTCAAGATCTCTCGCCCATTCGGTCATTCGTTGGCCGAGGATTGATGAAATCGAATCGATGCGCTCCTTGACCCGCTCGTCGCTCAACTCGTTCTCAAGCACGGCGCAGCGCGCCCGAAGCCCCGCGGCTTCCTCCTCGAGTGCCAGAGTATCTGGCAGCTCCGGTAGGCTCTCCAGGTAGAGGCTGATGCGCCCCAAGATGAGTGCGCGCTTCGCCGCCTCGTCCTGAAATCGTTGGAGGCTGTCGCTCGCGTTTCGGACAGACTCCATTTCCGAACGATTCTTCGCCAAGCTAGCCTGCACACGCTGGATGCGAGCATCGATCTCGGCTATGGCCTTCTCCACCTGGGGCGCTGCGCGGGTGACAGAATCAAGACGCGACGAGACGTCAGCCAGCGCCTCCTTGATTTGCGCCGCGCCGGGCAGCGCAGATGACTCAGGTAGTTGTTGTGAGCATAGGGGGCACGCAACCCCCGGCTCCACGCCCTCGAAGATTCCTATGCAAGTGAGCCGGGCGCGCTGCTCTGACGCCTCCCGTGAGAACCCCTTCTCATCGCGTTCGAACGCCCGCGCTTCGGCGATCTCCCCTCGAAGCTTTCGCTGCTCCTCAAGGAGTCGGTTGCGCTCATCGGTAAGCCGTGCGTATTCCTGTCCATCTGGAAGGCTAACGTCCACGGAGCCGATG
>ERZ1292633.3948-Hain-H41-02um-R1-3948-length-14041-cov-5_pt2 | contig 13714 bp, 10 predicted proteins | sample MGYA00564406_ERZ1292633 | MGnify/ENA primary metagenome ERZ1292633 (study PRJEB36523, sample SAMEA6512639) | groundwater metagenome | collected 2019-01-08 | study: AquaDiva: Metagenomics assemblies of 32 groundwater samples
CTTCCTACGCGTTCAGAATTTCCAGAGCTTGAGATGATCCGCGGCGGAGTGCAGCTTGAGGTTGCAGAGCACTTAGGTTTTCAGATTAATTTTTTTTCAAAAATTGCCAGCCGGGTTTTACTGAGAATTGCTAAATTTGAAGCTCGTTATTTTGATCAATTTGAAAAAGCTTTTGCTCAAGTTGATTTTGAAAAATATTTCACACCCCAGGAGCTTAGATTAAAGGTGGAATCCCATAAGTCACGCTTGAATAATGAAAAAAATATTATCGAAGCAGCTACAAATGTTCTTAAAAAAAAGAAATTCAGTGTTAACGACGAAAGTCTGAACACAATATACATTCGTTTAGAAAAAGACCGTGTTACAGTCAGCCTTGATACCAGTGGAGAGCACTTACATAAAAGAGGCTATGCCGTTTACAGAGGAGAGGCGCCCCTTCGTGAGACCCTTGCGGCCTACTTAATAAAAAAACTTCAGCAACACATAACGATTGATCAAAATCTCACAATAATTGATCCTTTTGTAGGTTCAGGAACTATACTATTTGAAGCCAGTTCTTTCGGGCTACCTAACCTTGAGAGATCATATTCGTGGCTCAACTTCAAGAATGCACCCAAACTATTTAAATCAGAAACTTGGAAGAAGAACTACCGCTGGTTTGAAAATCAAAAGCCACCTCATTGTTTGGGTTTTGATCTTGATGAAAAAGCTATTGCTAGTCTTGAAAAAAATAAAATTGAATTTAATAAGATATTTAAACAGAGTCCTTTAGATATTACGCCACAGGTTCAGGATAGTCGCGATTTAGTTTTAAACCCTGCAATGCTTCGAAAAAATGTCTGGGTGCTTGCAAATCCGCCATATGGAATACGCCTGGCCGATGAAAATGCAAAACAAGCACTGGAAAATCTTGAAACCAACGTAGATGGAATGATTGTTATTCACCCAGTGGCTTGGAATTTTAAATTTAAAAAAATGTCGAAAGCTATTATTGAAGACTTCAGCAATCAAGGTCTGAATTTAAAACTGTCAGTTTTTGTTAAGAAATAAAATTTGTTTTAATTCTGAGGCAGAGCTTTATCATCGTCATATTTAGCGGGAATAGTAAAGGGATCTAGATATTTTTTAAGTTCCATGAATTCGGCTTCGCCCAGATTGGACATAAAGGGCTTTGTGATTTTAATCTTAATGGCCGCATTACTGCCATGTTGAGATAGTAGTTCTTTGGGAACTGTACCTGAAAGCTTAATTTGACTTTCTGAAGTTGATTTATGGTTAATGGCTAAATAGACGTCAGTTTTTTTTACGACTATTTTACCTTCTAATACAAAGTTACCCGTAGGGAAATCGAGTAGAGCTACTGCATTTAATGCAAAGAGTAATACTATTAAATAAAAAATAAAATTACATCTCATAGTCTAGACACTTTCTAATCGCGTAATAGTCTTCGAGCTGGCTTGCAGTAGCAGATTTTAAAAATCGCATTTCTGCTAAAGTCTGTTTTTCAGCCTTTGTTAAATTGGTAATTTCTGTATTTTGAGCTTCATCTTCTTTTTTTAATTTTTCAGCTAGTAAGGTTATTTTAGGTCTTAATTGTTCTTGGTCTTTTTTAGAAGACGAAGACCATTCTTTTTGAAGTTTGTCTAGTGCGAGTTGGTTTCTAACTCTGTCATGTTCTTTAACAGTATTTCTAATTAAATTTAAATTGTAGTTAATTTTTTTAAGTTGCTCTTTTAAATATTTTTCGTAGTGATTTTTTTGGGGACCAGAATCTTGACTTAAATGTTCAGAGATTGCACTTATTTCCTTTTGTAGTGAAGCCAGTGAGCCTTTGGGATCGTCATAGCAGTTGGCAACTTCTAATTTATTTTTTTTTGGGCTATTTTTTTCCAAGAAATAATCCAGGCTAGTTTGTGAATATTTATTAGTATCCAGATCTACGGCCTTGGCGGCAGTAAAGGCCTCAAGCAAACTTAGTTTGGTTTCACGATTTTTTAATACGTCAGTAAATCCAGTAATAATTGGTGAAATATTTGGTAGTGAATCATGTGTGTGCTTATTATCGGCATTGGCAATCACGCAGACATTTTTATTTGTTAATTGATTTAATTGACCGCCATAACAGATATTTGTAATGATATGGGTTGTGACATCTTTAGGAAGTTTATTGAGTTGTTTTTTTAAATCTTCAGACTTGTAGTATTGTCCCTCCCATAGAACGACACCCTTTTCTTGATTGCCATGGCCGGTTATAAATAAAACTAAGTGGTCACCAGCTTTTATTTTTTTTACAAGATCATCAAAGCTGGCATTGATGCCGGCTGGTGTTGCTGGATTTTTCATATCACTGGTCGTATCACCTTCTAAACTTCTAGGTACTGAAATAAGCTTAGTGTTTTCGGCGGCATCTCTTGCCCAAGAGCTGCCTTCAACCATAACTGTGTTGTTGCCGCCCTTGCCGTCATCATACATGGTTGTAATATTATCACGTTTTATACCCGTCGCACGAAAGGCCAAATACATTTTTTTAGTGCTATCGTAAAAACCATATTGATTAAGCTCTGGGAGCTTTCCAGAACTTAAAATCATTCCATAGTTTTCAACGGATCTGGCTTTCTGGTTGATTAATAAAAACAGAAAAATGAATGCAATAGTTTTCACTATTAACTTTTCGGAAATTTGAGTACTATTCTAAACAGGCCTTTAGTCAGCTTTAGTCAGCTTTCTTATGAGGCTTGATTCTTTAATAACCAACTACATTGATCGAGTAAGGTATTACGCACCTTATCTTGATGCTCTAGGGCCTCAGTTCGAGTAGAGGTCGAAATAATGTTATAGAGGCGCACTGTGCGCTCGAGATGGATTAGTTTTTCTTTATCTGGGCCACGAGATAAGGGGAACTTGGGAGCTGACTCATTTTCAAAAGCCGCCACTTGCACCGAGCTGGTCCAGTCTATTTCAGTCTGTGTTAAATAAATATGTGGTGAGTGATGTTTGTTCTTATAGTTTAATTCGGTCATTTTTCGTTGTTTATTGAGCCATCTAACTTCTTTAAGAATTTCCTCGAATTCAATATCAAGCCTATTTCCAAAAAGCGTAAAAACTATTTTTTTCCACGCGATACAGAAGTCTTCGAATTCTATGTCTTGGTCTTTTTCATAAGCAGGTGGGGAGGTAATGAAGTGTAGGGTTCTGGTAAACACATCAATCGAAACAACAGCAGAATCTGTACTGCAGTTATTTTTAATCATGTTGTGTGACCAATCTGCAATGCTCAGCAAATCCATTGAGCTAACTTGTGCAGTTCTAAAGTTCAAACTAAAACTATCATAGATAACTCGGCTCATTGGGCGGTCTAAGAAATTATCGAAGTAGCTTTTTGCGCGGTTTGACTTCGGAACAGAATAATAGTCTCCCAGGTGAACATTGAAAAGTTCAAAAGAGTTTCTCCAAAGTTGTTCATTTTTACAAGCTTTATAAAGCTGGTAGGCCTTAGTATTATTTGGCTCGGCCTGCTCGAGCAGGCCATTGATTTTTTGCTCTATCAGATGTGGGAATAAAGTCCATGCTTCCTGCATATAGGTATTATTCTAGCATAACAAGCATCTATGAGTTTTTTTTGTTTAGGAATTTTTGTTGAAGTTTTTTACAGTTTTTATAACTTTATATTGGTCTTACCACTTCAAGTTTCTTTTTGAAGTAAGGTTTGTTATTTAATCCCCAGGATTCCACATCTACTTTTAGGCTTCCCTTGTCATTTTTGGAGTCGATAATTAAAAAATTATATTCCTTAGCAATGGCGCCAGGCAGGCGTAGAGGGTTTTCCCAGCCTTCACCCGCGTAACTGTGCATTGCACTTGAGGTGACCTCATAAGTCTGAAAATTCAACCGCTCGATTGGAATCTGCATAATTTCTGAAAAATGAATGTCTCCAGAAGCAAAAATTATCGGGGATTTAGTTTTCTTCATATCCTCCATAAATATTTTATAATGTTCAGGATGATTTGTTTGCATGGCCTCTTTAAAACTAAGATCAGTTCCGCTGAAGATCTGATTGCCGTTAAAAATCCAAACCGGGGTATTTGAATCATTTAAATGATTTAAAATCCAATGGTGTTGTTTTTCTCCCCAATGTCCGTAGGGTTCAGGGGTTACTTGATCTTTATTAGGTTGCCGGAAATAACGATTATCTAAGAAAAGCATTTTTTGCTTAAAACCTGTAAAAGCAGAATATATTGAATCTGGTTCAAGTTGGTAACTATCCGACAAGTTTTTACCACCAAAAAAGGCTAAGAATATTTTTTTTGCAGCAATTTTTTCTTTAAAATCACGGTTGCCGTCATTGGTGCCAAAGTCGTGATCGTCCCAAGTTGCAAAAATCGGTTTAATATCTTGCCAATGATAAACGGGTAGACGATGAAAAGCATCAATAAATCTAAACCAGATATCTAATTCTGTTGCTTTTTTTCTTTCAACAAATTCAAAGGAATCCACATAGACTAAATCACCATTTAAAATGATCATATCGGTATTCTGCTTTCGCATTTGCTCCCACATGGGATCAATAACGTCATTAAAACGATAATCATCCGCCATGCAAGAGGCATAAGCAAATCGTACATGATTTTTTTGTGTGTCTAAAGTGCTAAAGCTGCGCTGGTCAACTTTGGTTTGAGAACCTCTGAATTCATCAACAATTTCTAGTAGGTACTTCTTGCCTGGGCTGAGACCTTTAACAAAAATTTTATCTACTTTCCAGTGAAGTGGCGCGGTATGTACAGTCTCATAAAGTTCAGCATCAAAGATTTTACCTTGCTCATCTTTAATTACATAAAGATACTTTTTTAGAACTGGCGCTAAAATATTAATATTTGTTTCTGAGCTTGAAGTGGGGCCCTGCACAATAACTAATTTCCCGGGCTTAAACTCCTTAGATTTTGAGTACTCCCGTGCCGTTTTATAATTATTTGAGCTATTAAGATGAGCGCAGCCAATGCTAGCAAAAATAAGACTTATTAGCAGGCAGTTGGATAGATATCTTTGAAATATGTAGACCATAAAGAACCTCATTGTTTGAGGCCTAAAGTGCATTTACTTTGACTGCCCAGTCAAGATATTGTTAGTGTCACTTCGAGGTTTATATGGAGTATTATTACAGTAAAATAAATAGTCCTGTCGGCATCTTGCATATGGTTTCTAATACTGAAAAATTAATGGTACTGCTTTTTGACAATAATTGGACAGAATTTTGTGAAAATTTTGAATTTGAGCTGATTAGCAAAAAAAACCAAGTCTTGCGCGATACTGAAAAGCAATTAAAAGAATATTTCTTGGGCAGCCGAAAAGAATTTGATATTCCACTTGAATTTTCTGGAACTGCATTCCAAAAACAAGCCTGGAAAACGCTGCAGCAGATTCCATTCGGAAAAACAATTTCCTATGCACAGCAAGCTTTGAAAATGAAAAATCCAAAAGCGGTTAGAGCCGTTGGTGGAGCTAATGGAAAAAATAATATTTGTATTATTGTTCCCTGCCATCGTGTGATCGGAAAAAATGGATCCTTGACGGGTTTCGGCGGCGGAATAAATATTAAGAAACAACTTTTACAACTTGAGAATAGTCTGTGAATTTATTTGAAAGCTCAATAGATGTCAGCTTACGCCCTTTAGCCGAGCGACTAAGACCTAAGATGGTTGCCGATGTTATCGGTCAAGAACATATTTTAAATGAAAACCTGCCAATCGGAAAATTATTAAAGCACGGTCGAATGATCAATTTAATTGTAACCGGTCCGCCGGGCACCGGAAAGACTAGCTTTGCTAAAGCGCTGGCTAATTCAGCGCAGGCCAATTTTATTTCAATGAACGCAGTAGATGCAGGTATCAAAGATTTAAAGGCCGCAGGTGAAGAGGGTAAAAAAAAGTTAGCAGAGTTCTCTGAAAAAACCTTATTATTTGTTGATGAGATACACAGATTTAACAAAGCCCAACAAGATGTATTGTTGCCATTTTTAGAACGGGGAGAGTTGTATTTAGTTGGTGCTACCACGGAACATCCTAGTTATGAGCTCAATCGAGCGCTTTTAAGCCGTTGTCAGGTTATACAATTTAAACGTCTTGAAAAAGAAAGTTTTATTAAGCTAGCGCAAAAATTTTCTGATGCTGAAAAAATTAAAACGGAGCAGTTATTACAGGATAGCACTTTTGATTATTTAGTTGCCCTGGCTGATGGCGATGGCCGTAAATTTTTTAACTATTTGGAATCGGTTATTGAGCTTTATAAAATAAGCCATGAGAATTTTCCACTTGATAAAGAAACCTTGCAGCGATTGGTCGGAAGCAAAGTTTTGGCCTACGATAAGTCTTCTGACCAACATTACGATTGCATTTCGGCGTTCATTAAATCGGTGCGTGGTAGCGATGCCGATGCTGCTCTTTATTATATGGCACGTATGCTTGAAGGTGGCGAAGACCCAGTTTATATCGCTCGTAGGCTTATCATTTTGGCTAGCGAAGATATCGGAAATGCTGAACCCAGAGCCTTGCCACTGGCGGTAGCCGGTTTACAGGCTGTTGAGGCCATTGGTTTACCTGAGTGTGCGATTAATCTTTCACAGGTCGTTACTTTTTTAGCTTGTTGTCCGAAATCCAACCGGTCTTATTTGGCGTGGAATAAGGCTAAAGCTTTTGTTGCTGAAAGTGGCAGTGCTGATTTGCCTTTGGCTTTGAAATCATCCGAAAAAAAATCAGGCGCATATATTTACCCGCATGATTTTGAAAAGGCTTATGTCGAGCAAAACCACTGGCCAGAGTCTTTGCAGCCGCAAGTTTTTTATGAGCCTTCGCAGCGTGGCCACGAAAAAATTATTAGTGAATTTTTAAAATGGCTGAGGCTTAAATAAACGAGTTTCAAAAAAATCTAGTTAAAAATCAACTGTACCATCATGAAATATAAATCGACTTACTTTGATACAATAAAAATTTGTCTAAAGTTTTCCTGGACCTAAGCCGATACATTATTCAACTTATCGACTTAACTATATTCTTAGCTGTACGTGAAAGGAACCACCCAATCAATGGATATTGAAAGCGGAAAATCTTATCATTTCTACTTCAATGCAAGCCTCTGGAGATTCAACAGGTATTGTGAAATTTACAATTGACAATGAAACATCAAAAATACTTGGCACTAAATATAGTAATTTAGAAAAAATCAATCTATCAGTTAAGGCCAATTATTTTAATGAAGGTGTGTTTCACACTCCGCACAGTCGTACAACGGAAGACATAGTAGATGGTGGGATACCCTGGCCATCTGTGTCACTACCTGTTCTTGTGCGTGGAGATTATAATGTTGAGAACATAAGATATGGTCAAGTCACTAGAGATTCTGAATACGGGGGCGATGATTGGTCATTAGCGTTTGTGCCGGATATTGTATTAGGGTTAATACTAAATCATAAAGGTAAAGAGCTTACATTCAATGATATAGCGAATATGAATAGTGGATATTTCCCCCCTCATAGCGGTCATCGTGGCAAAGGAGTTGATTTTCATGTATCAGGAATTATACGTTTTGATTTAAAAGAAATAATTAAAAGCGAATTAATTGCTGATAAAGTTTTAGAAGTTTTAAAAGATAAAAAATATGGGTCCCAAATCGAAAAAGGGTATTTGACGTATTATATTGGGCTCTCCCACATTAGCGGTGAGGATATTCATACAAACCAAGACAGCACTGTTTTTAGTAACGATGACAATACTAAATTTTGGAATAGATTTCGTCATCAGTGTCTTCCTGATGGAAGACTAGCAAGACATGTATTAGTATCAGATTTAAAGATCGAAAATGATAAAGAAGCTGATGGAACAACACCTATAATAAAAGCCCCACATAAAGACCATTTTCATCTTGATTTTAAAACAGACAGTACTTCACCTAAACCTATCGGCGACATGGATATATCAATTAAACTTTTACCTAATGGAAGGTTTGAATTTACTAAACCAATTTTTACTGGTAAAAAAGAAGATTACGAAGTTTACGTAGAAAAAGAATTTTCGACTGACTATAAAGAATATATCCCTGTTACTGCTATACAAGGTTTTGTACCTGATCCGGCGTTTCCAGTGCAAGGTTCACCAAGTATAATATTACCAGAGGGTCAGTACAAATTTAAATTTATAAAAATAAAAAGAGAAAGTGCTGTCGCATACTGTTCTCAAAAATTGGAAAGCGTAAATCCTTCAGCTCAGGCTACAGAAAGTGCAGAGTTTTTTTGGGTTAATATAAAAAAAGATGGGGTTTGTAACGGAGGGCCGCTGCGTCCAAAACAAACTCAACTACCTCCTGAATTGGTTTCAGATGTGCCAGGGGAAGAAATTACGCCAGATTTGTTAGTAGGCTTAATTTCTGATAATGCTACATTCTCTACGGACTCGCTTATAGCTATCGGAGCGCATGTTTGTGCGGGTTCGTCAGTTTCAGAAAAATCTATATTAAGTGGTGATATTGGCGGTCATGTCGAAATCGCAAATAGTAACATTAGCGGTGGTGCTGAAGTTTATGGATATAGCAATGTAGCAGATTCTGACATAGGTTATGTCGAAGTAGATAGCTTTGTTAATCATAATAGTGTTGAATTCATCAATAATAGTACACCAACTATAACTATTAAGAACACAACAATCACTGATGCCACCAACGCATCATTTGGTTACAACGTGGCCTCGCCTATGTTTATATTCGGCAAGGTAAAGATTGAAGGTACTGCCGAAAAGCGTGTTCGGATACAGCGGACGGTGGCTAGTTTTGACATCCTAGCTGGAATTGGTGATAGGTCTCACGTTATTACAGGGCCATATATTAGTAATCTGGACAGCAGCAAGAATATAGAAATAACCAACGGAGCAACAATCAAGGACAGTACAGTTCTTGTGCCCCATCCTACTGATGCTGAGTTTATAATACCAGGGGTTCCGTATTCGGGGATAAATATATCTGGTGAAGCCATGCTTACAAAATCCACCGTGTATATATCGGGAAGTGTAACAGGAAATTCTGTACTAGATAATGGACATCTTCATTATAGCAGTGTCAGTGATTCTGTAGTAAAGACGTCTTATATAAGGGAGTCAACTGTAAGTGATGGATCAGATGTTTACCTTTTTTATCTTGAAGGCAGTAGTTTGTCTAATGCCCGTGTAAATGGGCAACATCCTGAGGTTCCAATCAAAACTGATGATGGTAGATTCAACCTGCATCCTGCTGTAGGCTTTAATAAAAGCAATGATAGTTGTTCTTACAGGTTTGATGAAGAATATGATAGTTATTTAATGAAGTGTGATTCTGACGTAGCAACTATGCCTTAGTTTGTATTATGATTTAATGAGAGGGTTGTTTTAAGATGAAGAAAGTTGGATTGTTAAAAATGACATTAGTTCTAGCGCTGTTATTGTTTTCTAATTTGAGTTTTGCAACGAATGAAGTAAAAACAAAAGAAGCTTCAAAGTTAGTAAAAGATGCGGATGGTTTTGTAAAGTTTAATGTTGACCTTATGGCAGGTTTGATCTTAAAGCGCTGGGATGGTGTCGGCAAAGATGAGCTGTGGTATAAGGACTTGAAAACAGCTCAAGGTTCAGTGCTAAATCTAAAATTTTATCCAGATAAAGAATTTAAAGCTAAGCCAACTGCTGAATTAAAGGATGAGGGTTTTGTTTTACATGATAAACTTATTTGTAAGTGGATTAAGATTTTTGATGGAAAAAACAAAATAAGAGTATTGCATTTTACAGAAAAACTAAATGAGCCATGTATTAATCCAGGATTGATGCAATCATTTATAGATGAAAATAGCTCGGAGGGGGGGCTTATAATTGAAGTCGATAACACAACCCCCGAATATTACGAAATTATATATAAAAAAGAAAAATTTTATATAAATCCAAAAGATATAAAATTAGCAACATATGATCAAGGTAAGGATAAGTGGCTTAACATTAGTAAGGCCTGGCATTTTAAGGAATCGCCCGCGAAAGAAAATAGGAAGCTTCTAGTTGAAAGAATGAAGCGGTTTGAAAATTTGTTAGTAACAGATCCAACACTGGTTAAGTTTTTAAAAGATAAAAGTAAGTGTATTAAGAAGAAAAATTTTAAATGTTTATTTGGTAAAAGGGGAGAAAAGGCAATAGAAGAGTGGCTTGCATACATAGATGTAGCGACTGGGGGCTCCGATCCATCGGGAGATCGAAAAAGTTATCCGCTTCCTGAATTTGGAGGGATTTATGCTGATATATTTTGGAAACACGTATCAAATTGTCACATTGATAAACCCAGATATATTAATCATGATTTTCCTGATGGGTTCGTAGTCTCTGGCGGTAGCGCTGACTTAATTGAAGGTTTTTCTGTTAAATGTATAATTATTAGGTCAAAAGATCGCAGTTGGGAACTCAAGGTTAGAATGGAAGATTATCGTAGTGATTAATTGTGAATTTAATTAAAAAAGGAAGTTCTATGAAACATTTTACACAGGTTTTAATTATATTTTTCTCACTAAATTTACTCGCACAACAAAAACCTGGCGTCTGCATGGGTTCAGAAGGTCATAAGCATTCAAACGGCGGGGGTTTTGTTGCTAATACGGCAAGGGCTGACGCAAGTGTTATGGTAGATGCCGGTGCCAGTGTTTGCGGCGAAGCTAAAGTTCTGGGTAATGCTAAAATTCTTCAGCAAGCTCAGGTTTCTGAACGGGCCATTGTTTCAGGTAATGCGGTGATAGCTGGTCATGCAAAAATTTATGGTCATGCACGGGTTTATGATGATGCTATGGTCGATGCAATTGCGCAGGTATTCGGCGAAGCTAAGGTTTATGGAAGTGCCAAAGTAAGTGGTAATTCTAAGGTTTACCAGCAGGCAGAAGTCAGCGAGCAAGCTCAGGTATCAAGCTCTGCAAAAGTCAGGGGCCATTCAAAAGTAAAAGGCCAGGCTAGAATTAGTTTAAATTATGAAGTTAGTGGTAATGACGTAGTTGCGGGTACTACTCGAAAAATGTTTCGCAAACGAAATAATTAGAGAACATGTTTATATTCGGCAAGGTAAAGATTGGTGAGATATCTTATCATAAACTGTCTCATTTTAATACGTTTTGAACCTTTATTTACATCTAAAATTAGCCGATAAATGACTATAGAACTTTGCAGCGGGAGTTGAGTCTGTCGGCTATATATTTTGTACTTATTTTATTATTCTCAGTAAGTATATATGCTGGCGAATTAGCTACTGGTGGTTCAGGCAAATCCAACACCGATATTAATAAAAAAGAGTATGAACCTCGGGATGGCCAATGCCCTCATATATTACAAAAGTGGGTTCAAGATGATATCGATGATTCTCATGCTTGGGGTTTTATAAAATTTAAGAGCGAGTTTAAAACTTGTGAAGGGGCTATAAAAACATACAGACAGTATCTTGTGGAACGAAAAGAAAGTGCTCAATTTCATAATCCGAATCATTTAGGTCAACATTTGAATCAAAAATATAAAAATCGGATTCATCCTAGTTATCAAGAAAAATTTTTAAATGATTGCAGCAAAATACCTCAACATGAATCAGCGGCAGTTCAGACGCGATTTTATGCAGCTTCGGCACGAATTGAGGCAACAAACTCTGCTATTTTAGATGAGGTTTCGTATTTCGATTCTGTTTTGCCGAAATCAACATCTGTATTAGATGGCGTCGAATGTACTCAGGTTTTTCCAGAAAACAATAAAAAGTGTTTAGATTATAAAATGCAAGCTCGAAGTTGTGCACAAGACAAACAAAAGCGTTTTGATTATTTGGTCAAAAAAACAAAGCAAAACCTGATGTTAATTCAAGATTTAGAAATAGCGCATGAAAAATGTATGAATAAAATGCAAGCTAATGAGAAATCTAGTTGCGATAATTTTTTGCGAGTTATTGAGCTTAAAAAAAATGAGACACCATGGGTGCGTGGAGAAATTTTTGAAAAACGAGCGATTAAAAAGAAAGGTTTATTCAGAGGTAAAGGTTCCGCCACTGAGTTTATTACCAATTATGATTTTAACGACGGAAATATAGAAAAAGCTGTTGAAGAACAAATGACGGCAAACCGTAAGTCTTTATCAGATAACTATAAAAATAATTTAGTCAATTTTAGATGCCTAACTAACTCAACGCTTGATAATGGTGAAAAATGTGATTTTAATAAAATCAGAACAGACTTGTCAGCTTTGCCAAATTTGGTTAGAGATGACTTTAATTACACTAATCCTAAAGATTTCGAAGCAAGAACTTATGTAGATGCAGAATCCTGCCTTTTACAAAGCGGTAAGCGCCGAGAGGAACACGTATCTGAAATCGATAAAGCTGGTCGCGATGCAGCGATTGGCTTACTAACATTAGGTGTTGGGTCAGTGGCCACTGGGGTAAAAGTAGTTAATGCGGCAAGTAAGGTGAGTAGAAATCTTACAATTCTGACTGTTGCAGGAGGACTGACAGGCAGTATTATTACCGCTGACCTTCATAAAGAGTGCTCAAAAGAGACAAAATTAGTTTCAGATCTTAGTAATAATAAATCAAATGTTACAAAAGAAAATATTTGCTTTGATCCGATGTCAACTTTATCGCAGGCTCGCGAAGAAGAGAACAACTGTGTTGTTGGCGCCTTGTTATCTGGAACAAATTTGCTACCATTTATGGGATCTGTACCAAGTTTGGCAAGGTTAGCAAAACTTGGCGCTGTTTCACGATCTAAAAAATCCATAGAAAATTTTCCCGATGATGCTCAAATAGTTAAAAATTCTAAAGCGTTAGAAAAAGCACTTACAGCTGGTGACGAAGCAAAAGCCGCAGCAATGATTAAAAAAAGCATGGTTGAGGCAGGCCATGATCTTACTGATGCTCAGGTTAAGGTAATTATTAAAGCTCATGAGGACGTGCCTTGTAAAATCGGTGGTTGCTCACCAGAAGAGTTAGCTAAAAAGATTAAAATTATGAAACTGGGTGGAATTGATGATCCCAAAATACGAAGAGCTGCAATTGAGCGAGGTTGGGCTGGAAATCCTGATGATAAAGAGGTGATGTTTAAGAGTATTGATTTGGTAGATGGCAACCAACCCAAATTACATGGAAATGTGGTGAAATATGAACCAACAGCAGAAGTTAAAACTTATATCGCTAAGGGTTATGGAGCTTCGTTAAATCAGTCAAATGATCGTGAGTTAAAATCGATGGTTCAATCTTTTCAAAGTGCAGGTAAGGCAGAAAATGATGTGGAGTCACTCGTAAATAAAACTTATGTGCCAGGCCAAATAAGTGGTTCGAAAACAGCACAAATAAGAATTTTAGGTGGTGATCATGAAAGATATGCAGAAAACCTGACGGACGCTATATTGTCGTCAAGTGATAAAGCCAAACACACTCAATTGATTAAAGACGAGATGGCCGCTATGAGTGCTAAAGCTTCAGCTTCAGTGAAGCAAGTTCGTGGTGATGAAAGTGACATTGGTGAGTTTGAGGCCTGGCAGTATATGAACGCTCGGTTTAGATTTGCACAGTATAATGCCGATAATGGAAAAATTGATGAGTCGGTAGCAGACGAGGCATTGGTAGAATTAAAAAGATTTGTTGATAAACACGGATTATATGAAAAAGAGAAACGTTGGAAGATCGCTCAACGTTCATTACTTGGGTT
>ERZ1292633.4088-Hain-H41-02um-R1-4088-length-13712-cov-7_pt1 | contig 13712 bp, 9 predicted proteins | sample MGYA00564406_ERZ1292633 | MGnify/ENA primary metagenome ERZ1292633 (study PRJEB36523, sample SAMEA6512639) | groundwater metagenome | collected 2019-01-08 | study: AquaDiva: Metagenomics assemblies of 32 groundwater samples
CGTAGCGACCGGTGGGAGACTTTCCTTTTTTATCCAAAATACCCCCCTCCCGCCCCCTTTTCAAAATACTCTTCTTCTTGTCGATGGTGACATTTTTTGCTTTTTCAAGACACAATTTCTCATTTTTCTGGTGAGTCGTAATTGACGACGTTGTTACCGGTCGGGCGCAAGGATGAAGGAACATCGCTCTCTCACTCTCCCCTACCTTGGGATGGTTGCGAACCTGACGGCGCCCACGGAACAAGGAGCCAAGGAGGCAAATTGGGTGATAGCACGCAAATATGGCCGCCTCGCCAACGCTTATCGATGAAAACAACCTGCGCATCCTATCGTGCGCCAGCTTCCTGCGCGAAAATGTGAAAGGGAAGCCATTGGACGATGACACCGATTTTCTTTGTGACGTCACCTACCTGCGGTACGCGAGGGCGCGCAATGGAGACAACAAGAAGGCGCTCACGATGCTCGAGGCCACCGTTGCGTGGCGCCGCGAGTACATGCCGCACCGCCTCACGAAGGACGCCTTGGCGCACCACTACGTGAATCAGACCATGTGGCAAGTCGGTCGCGACAAGAAGGGCAACGCGCTCGTATACGGTCGACCCGGCACATCAAATCCATTTCCAGCCGATGAGCGCGTGAGGTATCTGGTGTTCATGCTCGAGCAAGCCGTCCGGTCTGGAAGCGAGAAGATGACGTGGATTATCGACTGGAGCCTTTGGGGGCAAAGAAAAAATGACGCCGAAAGTTCAGAGGCGCGAAAACGCATTATTCAAGTGCTGCAAGACCACTACCCAGAGAGGCTTGCGGCGATGTACATGGTGGGTCAGCCGTGGTTCATCACGATGCTCTACTATGTGTCGGCACCGTTTATCGATTCGACCACGCGTGCCAAGGTTCACATTTCGTACACGAAAGAAAAGTTGCTCGACGTCGTGGACCGCGCGCAGCTCATCGATTTCTTGGGCGGCAACGTGGTGTCGTCAACCGTCGCCGTTGACAGCGCAACGTCACCCAGTACGTCCGCAGCCACAGCTGCCGATGAAGTCGAAGCTGAAAGATACGTCGATCCTGCGTCACCTGACAGTTGAAAAAACGATAGACCGATCGAGGATAGACAATACCGTTTATTTTTACGAAAATCCCCCAAGATAGTTTGAGATACTTTGACATGGCGAGATTGAGAGCAACACCGGGCTCCCCACACTCTTTTTCACTACGAGGGTTTCACAATTGTGTGCCATTGTGAAGCATATTAGTTGTCTTGCGAATAGTCTGTGAACTCACAGAAGAGAGTGCCCGTATTGTGTTTAACGACATATTTGCTTTGTTTCGACATATGTTCTTTGATCATACGGTCATCGGAACGGCGCTCATCGACCGCCTATCGGGAGGGGGGAAAATGCTGCGGCGGGTGGTCGTGGCCACCACAGATGGGTGTCTCACCTTGTGCAAAACCAACGGCGCGGTGTGTCGCATCGTTCACGTCTCGCAGGTCACGCATCTCGTTCATGCTCCGGATGACGCGGGCAACGAGGCGGGATGGGTGCTCCTGCGAGTCAGCAAAGAGCACGACATCTTGTTCTGTCACGTCCTCTTACAAGAAGGAGGACCGCTTTCGATGAACAACGGAAGTACGGGCGGTTCTCGTGACGTGACGTCAAGTTCGACAGGGCACCCATTCACTCTCACCTTCCGGCTAAGTCCTTCGCGATTCGTCGAGTTGCTCGTGTCCGAACGCGCGAAGGTGAACGGCCTGCCGCTCAGCGTCGCGGCCCGATCGGATCACACGATCCTTAGAAAGGCCGCGGATGTCGCAAAACGGCCTGGTTTTATCAAGCCCAAGGCAACATCGAACACGACGCAGGTCTTCACGCCGACCGTGTTTGACGACTTCCCGGTGCCCGCCGCTTCCACGATGACGCAGATCGCGACGGCCGTCGATATGCGGGTCGACGCCTCATTCGTGACGATGTTAAATAGGGCCGTCGTCGCCCATCCAACGTCAGCGTCCGCCTTGCCGCTCGTGCTCGTCGAGCCCGGCGCGCCCTTCCGCCCTGTCGAGGTGTCGTCCCGGTTCTTCTGTGCCTTTGTCGCCGCGTTTGATGCCGAGCTCCCCCTCGTCATCCACGTGCAGTGCCACCTCCCGCAGTTCGTGACGTTTCGCGCCAGTCGCAGATTTTGGCGCTTCGTGATGTCTCGAGTGTTGGTGACCCGGCCGCCGCAGACGGTACTCGCGATGCTGTCCGACGCATACGTTGTCGTTCACGCCGAGGAAACAGCCGGTAGCGGCGGGGGGGGTGGTGGTCTGTCACATTCGCCCACGACGCGAAACGAGACCGATCCCACGGCAGCTCAGTACATTGGCCCGGCCGCGGCGATGAGCGCGACGATCGCCGAGTGGAATGATGTCATCATGTGCTGGGATGCGGATGTGCGTAGTTGCGCGTCACGAATGATCAGGGCCGGTTCGCCATCGTCGAGGCACCTCTCCACTTCAGGCGCGAGTGCATCTGGCCGCGGTGCCAACACAGCGGCGGCAGAGGCGGACCACGACTCTCATTACTGGCGTCACTTTGTCGCTGAGTTGTCAGCCCTAGCAAAGACGGCCGCTCACAACTGATGATGCTGACGACGGCGACTTCTCTCGCTCCCTCCGGGGACAACTTTGTACTCTCCATGTGGGAAGTCGTCCGAACGAAAACGGTGCATTCAAACCCGGCACACACCGGTACCAAAGCCCCCCAAGCCCACACGTAAAGACATTTTCATTGCACATGATCACGTTAAGCGCTCACGTGACGAACGTTTTCGCTTTTTTCGACCGAAGGGGTCTTTTGCCTTCTGTCTCGTCAATGGCTGAAAAGAGCAAAGCGTCCGCGGCGGTGCGGCCGGCAGCTTTCGTTGCGGACGACGACGAGGAGGACGTTGACGGGGCGGGCAGCGATGGCGACATCGATAGCGGCGAGGAGCGCGAGCGCCGCGAGATTGAACGACGATACCGTCCCGCCTCCGCTTCCGTCTCGTCGGCGGTCCGTGAGTACGTCGGCCCTTCGAAGCACGCACCTAAGGACGTGGTGGACTATGGCGAATACCTGAAGCGGAGGGCGAAGGAGGAGTGGCAGTGGGCAACCACAAGCACCCCAGCGACGGCAAGCGCCTCCGCTCCCTCTCGTCGTGAGCCTGCTGTCATCGTGGCGCCTCCCCCGTTGGGCCGAGTAGGGGAGGCGACCGCCCGCAGTCAGCAACTCCGAGACGCAACAGCACCCGTTCTCCCTCTCGCATCGCAGACCGCTGCACCGCCGCTCGTCGTGGCACCGACGGACCAAGGCGCATCTGCCACCGCCCCTTGCGCACCCCCGCCGCCGCCGCAGTCGGACTACGAGCGTCTCCTGTCCTTGATCGACGCGGACATCAGGAAGGAGGATGAGGAGCGGCGCGTGACGAAGGGAGCACCAGCAGATGCCGCCGTGCCAAGCGTGCCGACATCGCGCCAGCCGTCTTCGGTCACGTATGTGGACCCCATCAACGTACCGCCGGATCGGAGCCGCTGGAGCAAGGCCACATCCGCGCTGCCCGATCCCGCCGAGGTCGCCACGTTGCATACGTCCATTACACAGGGTCTTGAAAAGAGAAAGCTGCTGGATGCCGAGTATTTCGCGGCTCTGATGACGCTGGACCACACGCTAGGCGACGAGGACTCGACGTTCCGCAAAGAAAGACTACTGGCGTCAATTGATTTGAAGCTCTTTGAAATTGCGAAGCGCAATCCAAACGCCTTTCGACAGGGAGGGGAGCACACCCACGAGGAATTCATGTTGTTCAAGCAGTACACGAAGTTGGTTGAAGCCGAAATCGCCACCGTCTTGTCCAACGAAGCGCCTTCCCACGACCCTCAGCAGTTCCTCGAACGGCTCGTCGACGAAAACGACGACGTCGAAGATTCTTGTTTTTCGCTCGCCGCCTGGGAAGTGCTGCTCGCTGCATTGAAGTTCGAGGCATTTTGTGACCTCGCAGATGACCGAGTCACGGCAAAACATCTAGTAGAATTGGAAGCGAACAAGCGGCGCTTGAAAGTAGGCAGCAGTACGACTGTCGTCGCACCTCCCAGCGCTGCTCCACCTCCAGCCTCAGGACCTGAACGTGCCGCGGCAGCTCCTGCTCCTGCCGTTGGCGGGCCGGTGTCGACAGCGTCCAAACCGGCAGTGGTGCTTCCCAGCCGATCTGCTAAGCCTCCCATCGGTGCTAAGAGCGCGACGAAGCCGTAGCCGCCCTTTTTCCCACACGTTCTCTTTCTGGAAATCAACCCCCCGTTTTGCTCCATTTTCATACACTATTTGTCATCATACACGAAAGGGTAGAAGTCGTCGTGAACTCTAGTTCATACTGCTGGTCGAACCGAGACAGTTAGCGGTCGACAAGAAATCACTACAGTATGCGAGGTGGCACGAGTGGTTTCGAGCCGAGGGGCACACACATTTTGTTGTTCGTCTTCTTGAACGTAGACGCACATCGAGCGTTGCCGTTTCTCACGAGCATTTAACAAAAATGTCCGTCGCCGCCGTTGAGCGTCTCCGGAACGCGTGCCGGGATGGAAAGTTCTACGACGAACTCGAGTACTTCAACACCATTCTAGCGCGAAAAGCGCAAGCAAAAAAAGATCGAGCCGCGTCGTTGAACCTCTTGCTGGAAGGTATTCGTGCCTGTGCAGAGTTTCACCATGCCACGCCGTCGCTGCAAGTCGCTCGACAGCTCTTTAAGCAAATATTTTTCAACTTCAATGCATCTTTTGACGAAACGAGTTTGTCAGATATTTTAGCCGTCGCCGACGCGTTGCAAAGCAGCGGCGACCCGTCGTTCCGCGATGTCCAATGCACCTTTCTGGAAGAGAGCCTGCGATGGGCCAGGGACGCGAAGCATCATGCGTCTGACTCTATTGGCGGACCACTGAAGCGCAACTACGACACCCTCATGCATCGCGCCGGAATTGCGCTGCTCCCGGGAAATCCAACTCGCGCGCTCCTGTGCTTGGTCGGTGTGTCCTCGGCGACTCTCGGCAAAGACTACGACCCACCGGTAGATGGCATTCGGCAAGCGGCGTCCGCCGCGGCGGCCTCGTTTTCGAGCGTCGACCGACCATGGCAGGCGCTGCGGGCCGCGCTCCTTTTTCTCGCCTATGTGCCGAAGAAGGCCGCTCACCAAGACTTGATGTGCGCCTGTGACGCGGCCCGTGCCATATTCGGCGACAGTTGTTCCCAGGTTGAGAGCGACAGCACGACGAAAAGTTTGCGTGCGTTCCTTGAAGCGCTGTTGGTTTGCATTGTCCACGGGGATGGCGCGTTGGCGGACAGTGTACTGGACACGTACGACCGCCTCCTACGACTGGAAGATGTGGATGACCGGCTGCGATCCATCGTCGTGCACACGTTGCAGCAGCAGGACTGCACGGTGCGATACCTGCAACGGCCTGCATCGCAGACCGGGCTGGGTCTTTTTTGATTTGAACGACCGGCGAGGGCTGTTTATTGCCGTTCTGGACCAAGAAGTCATTTGTGGCGAGGATTGTTCACGCCGACGAATTCGTTTTCACCTGTATTGTTGCCCCTCTCTCACATCCCCTTCAAGGTAGCCACCACTGGGAGACCACAAGTGCAATGCAACGCGCACGGCCAACACCACCGTTGTCCCCGCTGCGGCTCGCGGTCGTTGTCCTGACCGTCGTGTTGCTCGTCATTTTGGCCAGGGACCTTTCTTCATTGGGACCCCCGTCACCGCGAAAAACGAGGGACTCCGCCAACACGGCTGCTCAAACGCGTCGGAAGAAGCTGCCTCCTCCTGCGAGGACCACGCGCCAGGAGTCAACGATGGATGACAGCGACGCCGCCGAGGTTGCCTCCGCCCACGATGATGGGGACCGGCGGAAGCCGTCTACGTCCGCGGCACGGAGCCGCCGTCGCGGCTCTTCCACAAACGTGCTCGTGGCTCGCCCGAATGATGCAGCTGAGGTTGAACGCTTCGCCGACGCCTCCGTGCAGGTTCTGCAGCGAGGATTGTTGGAATACAGCCGGCGCACCTCGCCCAGCGTCGTCCTTCGTGCCTGCTTCGTCGCCCTTGTCCGATCGAACCAGGAAGGCATCACAAGATTCGACCGATTGCTCAAAAACGTTGCCGATCGGTTGCCTGCGATGGCTCACCGCTACCCTTTTGTGGGCTTATTCGACCCCGATACGCCACTAGGACCGATTGCCGACGCGTTGAACCGGCGGCGCGGGTTTGCTCCGGGACACAAATCCGGTGGCAAGCAGCCCCTGCGACATGTGTTCCCGGCGGGGGTCAGGCTCGAAGCGCTGTCGGACGATGACATGGGTCATGTACCGCCGTGGGTTCAACCGGAACACAACCATCCCTGGATGTATCCGAGCACCTCGTACTGGGGAGTGGGGTACCGCCACATGTGCCGATTTTTTGCAGTTCGCATCCCATTCGTCCAACCGCTCGCGGAGTTTGACTTTTACATGCGGCTTGACACCGACTCATACATTTTGGCGACGCCATTGACAAGCTACGTTCGACCGGCGCGCGAACTGGTTGAGCCAGTGCACGAGGAAATCCGCGCCGCAGATGATGCCGATGACGAGCTCCCGCAGCCAGACGCCGCTCGGGTGCCTGACGCTGCCGCTGCGGGAATTGTGACGGGGGAGTCGTTCCTGAATCAAATCGGATTCGAGGAATCAGTTGTCTATTCGGATTTTTTCCGCGAGGCAGCCGCTCTCGGGGCGCGTTACTCGTACTCGATGGTTCATCCCCAGCCGACGGGTATTTTTTTGACTCAGCTGTTTGAAAGCGCTGACGAATTTCTGCGACACGAGCCAAGTCCGATCGCCGACGTGACTGCGGGGGGATTTTCAACGTTTGAAGCACCACGGGGATTGGGATTGCACTACTGGGACAACGTGGAAATCGTGGACCTGAGGCTCTTTCGTCCTACCACCGCCACCGCGGGGTCGCACAGCCCCGCCTCCGCTGCATTAGATGATCCCACCACCATTGAGCTGCAGCGAAAGGTTAGCGGCTTCCTTCGCCATATGGACAAGAAGGGCGGCATCTACTACTACCGATGGGGCGACGCCGAGATACGAACACTAACGATGACGCTATTCGTCGACAGGAAGCGCATCGCGTACATGAACGGATTACCGTATCAACACTACCACAACTTCCACTGTCCCCGGCAGGAGTCGGTTCTAATCGCCGCGGCGATGAATGGGAGCGACGCGTCAGAGACTGACAACAGCAACCACGACAGCAAGCAGGATGCTCTCGTCCCTTCCTGGCGGGCGGTCCAAGCAGTCGTCGCTTCCCTCGCTTCCGCCCTGGACGAAGGAAACGCAGCGTTTCTGGTTGAAAAATTATCCAATGTGCGAGCGGTGCTTCGCGTCAAGGTGGGCAGCGAATGCGAAACGGCAGCGCAGCGTGCCACGGATGGAAAAGGCGTGGGATCCGCCCCTATGCACCCTGCGGAGCTTCCCCCGAACAACGACTTGGTGTACCGCTACAACGCGGAGAGCTGCAGCAAGTCGCCGCTGAGTGATGGGCGGTTTTGTCTTCAGTTGCGTTAAGCGATTGCAGCAGAATCGGTGGCACATGCAGCGAATCGTCCCCTCAATCCCCTCAGCATTGCGGTCACTGAGGCACGTTCACGCAAGCAAACTTTACTTCTGCTTCCTTTGTCTGATTGACATCTTCGAGAATTCAGACCAATTTTTTGATGGCTGTTCAAACATTCTTCGACTTTGGCAGTGGCTGTCGGCGATGGTTTTGGTGCAGTGTCTTTTTATTCCTCGCGTCACTCACCGCCGTCGTCGATTCGGCCGCGGTGCTCTCTCACCGCTCGCCGCTCAAAGTCGCAGCGCTTCGCCGAACGCTCGGGCGGTCCGGAGGGCGGCGGCGTGGAGCGGACGACGCCGACGATGATCCAACCCCCAGCATGTACTTTGTGGCATCGGGGGATGTCAACGCCACGGCTGCCCTCGTCAACTCGGTGGGACTTGGCCCTGAGGCGGCTGGAATGGCCTTCTCGGTGTCGCTAAATGGTGGCGATAGCAGTGGCTCGGAAAGCGGCTCCGGGTCCTCTGCGGGCAGCGGCGTCTCCTACGAAATGGCTTGCATCGTGGATTTAAATTCCGGTGACTGCTTCCCTGCCTTCGCGGCTTCCCCCGATACGACTACCAGTCCACGTCTGTTCAATGGGTCGGCGACGTGGCCCGTTCCGGAAAGCGCTCCCGCGATCTCGTTCGTCGCCGTCGACGGCCTATCGACCCCCGTGGCCATCATGACCCGCACATCCTTCACCCCTCTCAACACAACGGTGTCGCAAAACGGCACAGTTTTGCTGATGGCTGGGACCGGTGGCGTTGTCGGCAATTTAGATAGCGGCGAGCGCAACCGAGTGACGCCCGTGGTTTTTCCAGGGACCGGAGGTGGCGACACGTGGTGGTTGCTGCAGCCCTTCGCACGAGACACCGAACTCCACTTTCGAACCGTGACCTTCACCGACGTTGCTGGCCCAAGTGGACAAGAAGTCAACGCAACGGTGCATTCTTGCACGGATCGCGTGCTGACGTTTCCTTCTGAGACGCACTTCGACAGTTTGAGTGCGATGCCCTTCAACGGGCGGGGGCCCCCGTTGATGATCACGGACCGGCAATTTGCATTCATGTTCGCGCGCAAGGAGCACTCGGTTGGATCGGGTGACGATCTCGTGGTGGTCGACGTGTCGTCTCGCAATAACGCCTCATCGGTCAGCAATCCTTGTGACTGGCGCCAGCGCAGCGCGCCCCTCGAGGCAGCGTGCGGTCCCTCCGTGACGTTGAATACCGCGTCGGTCAACGCGTTGGCGCTCATGACCGGTCTTGCCATCTATGGGCCCGCGAACAACGCGTCCATTTTTGCCCTGTGTATGCTGGAGTGGACAACGTTGCAACCACTCTTCGTGTTGACGAAACCGTCCACGACGGTGCGATCGATCGCCTCCGTGACCGCGGCGTTCGACGAGTCGTTCATCATGGTCAATGGTGTCACTCAAATCGTGGGTCACGACAACGTGACTCGGTTCGAGTCCTTTGTCGACGTTGTGCAACTGGGAAACAACTCGGTCATGCCGCGAGGTCACATCCGCGGGACGATCGCGAGGACGCTGGACGATAGTGCAAGCATTCCCATAGGTGTGTACGCGGCGGGCCTCAACGCAACGGTGGTTGTCCTTAATATCAACGGAACGCTTGCACTACTGAATTCGGAGGAGGTGGGTGCCATGCTGCCGCCATTGCTGGTGCTCGACGGGGTCAGCTGCACCGATGAGCCGGTGGACACAGCCGATGTGATCGCGTGTCTGGCCACCAATTTGATCGACGTGACGGCCGTCTCTCTCGTGACCGTTCCTCCGCGAGTTGAATGGCGTGATATGGGCGATGTGACACACTCGTTTCCGCCATTCGTGTTCAACGCGACCGCGTTTGGGGTACTGCAAACAACGGGAGACCTATGGGTTCTTTCCGCACGTAGGTCGACGAATGAATTCCCAACGCCGTCACCGGAAACGGATCCGCCTTCCTTCGCCGCCGGCCGATTGACGTCGGGGCAGTACGCGTTGATGGGCGGCGCCATTGGGGTGCTTCTGACCGTCGTCGTCGCGGTCGCGGTCTCCATGGTGGTGAGACGCCGGCGTATGCAAGGCAGAATGGCTGGCGTGGTGGCCACGTCGTCGACGTTGATGGACGATGTGTCGTCTCCGGAGTCTCGGGGAAAGTACGGCGCACTTTTCGCGTGACACAAAAACAACTTCCCTTCACCGTGGCGATTGGATAGTAGTATCTGCGGCTCCCCATGATCACCACCACCATCATTCATCCCAATTTCAACCGTGTCTTTGGTGATTATTGTGTCGCACCCTCCACCCCCCTAAACAAGCTCCGACGAAGGATCATTCGTGTTTTCCCCCCATCGCCGTGAGCGAATGCCCCATCAGAGAAAGTCCCTTTGAAATGCACAGGAAAATTCGTTTCAGTATTGCGGCGAGAGCCTCGCGTCTCCAGCGTTCAACCGCCGCGACACCGAACGCGGACGCAGCTCCTTCCTCGTCGCATGGCGTGGCTCCGGCCACCGTTGCCGCGATCAATCGAGGGGAACGTCATCGGGACCTTCCCGGCAGCGACGAGGCGGGAGCGGTGCCAACTCGACCTCTTCCTGGCTACGTAGCCGTAGCCTCGCCGTTTGATCACGGGGATAAGGTTGTTTGCACCCATGTGGATGTCGGCGTCCGGAAGGGAGTGACTTTGTTCGCGGAAGCTCCCGTTCAATGCGTGGTCGATCTCGATCTTGGCATTCCTGGAGGGCCCACGAACCGAACGGTGCTCGCGCATTGGTACGTATGGTCAGCGGCCGCGATGAGGCAACGACAGCAGCTTTTGAGCGTCGCGCTTTCCTCCGGAAGGCCAGAAAGCGGAGACGCGCACTGGGCGGCGCAGCTGTCACGTTTGGATAGGCCGTGGTTATTGTTGCCGGGTTCCGGCACCACCTACGCGGCGCTTCCTTCTTCGTTTGTATCGCTCTGCGCGCTGGACGTTCTCGTGGCGCGAGGGCGCAACTCCACGGCGACTGGCCACGTCCTCGCGACCGAAAAGCGAGTCGCCGCCATGTGGGAGTACACACCATTTCAAGTGATGTGCTGCCGCCGGGAGGAACGGGCGATGGATCAGACGACGTTCTCCCATGTCGCCGGGTCTCGTCGCGGCAGTTCGGATACCATTCGGCGAGTCATGACGTTTCGGCATGTGATGTCGGCGTGCGATGTGGCGGCGGATCGGCTGATGTTGCCTGACGTGTCATCGCAGATTGAGCTCACGGACGGTGGTGGCGTGGCCGACGTCCATTATTGGAAAGCCTTCGCTGGGATGGTAGAGGAGTACGAAAAAGCAAATGCTGCTGCTGCTGACGATTCTCCTTTGACAGAAGCCGCTGAAAGCATCGGCGCTCATGATCGCACCCAATTGGTCAACGCCGCCGTCTCAGTTGCGCGCGTTCCCGGCGGCGTACCGAAAGTAGCTGCTGACAGCGACGGCTTCATTCCCAAGGAAGAGTTGTTGGGGCCGCAGGATACCCTGACACTCGCACTCACGACCACCAACCGTTTGCTGCCGTTCGATGAAGTCAGTATTTTCCGGGGCGCACAGTGGTGGACCAATCTGTGTGGCATGTGCGTGCTGCTGCAAACGGCACATGTTCAGAAAGTCGCATGGATCGAGTCGGTGTTGCACCATGTGAGTTCTGCCGAACGACACCGTGCCGCCGTTGTGCCTCACTTCCCGAGAATAAAGCTGGGCCGCGGCAAGAAGCGTTGCGGCAAGTTTCGCCCTCTTGTGTTACTCGACCTGGCAACCGGGAAAAGGGCGACTCGAAGCCGACTGTTAATTTGGAGTGTGAGGCGTGCTGTTCTCGAGCCAACGTGCTTCGGGCATGGGCTGCTCAGCATCCTGCTCGATGCAACCGAGTGGGCGGAGCTGGCGACGGGCTCCGAGACAGGGCTCAGTCCAACGCCAATGTGGCAATCCCCGCTCCTCGATCGCCGCATTGACGTACGCAGAATTACAGGGTTCGTGAAGCGCGAATTGGTGCGAAGTCGGAACGCGGAGTTTTAACACCCCATCCATCAACCGCGCGCTTGGTCAGAGCGGAGGAAAACCGCTTTGACTGAATTTATCGATGTGATCAAAACCATTAGGACGGTAAACATGAATATCAATGCGGTGGGATATTGCACGGCGTGCGGTTTGGAAAGGGCTTTTTTGTCTCTCTCTCTCGTTGCAAATAAATGCAAACCACCATTGGCAGTGTAAGTGCCGCTTGGCTCTCTGTGGAACTCGCCGCCCTGTTGGCTGACGTGGGTTCGCAGCTCAACGAGGAAGTGCCTCAACGACCTGTCGACGAACAGGGTTCATCATCGCTGTGCCAATGGAAAGCCACTTCAAGTACTCCAGGAACGCTTCATCGCAGCGTCAAAAGTGACAGCGCGGTGCAAACCGTAATCGTGCCGCTGGTGCACATGGCAGCTCAGACAGACGACACGGGCTTGTCCTATGAGACCTCCGAAATGATCGAATCTTGCATCGAACAGCTCGAAGCGGTCGAAATGTTAAGCTGGGGTAGGCAAGAAAGGCTAGTGCAGGCAACCGTGGGACTCGTCTCAACTCCCCGTTCAGTGATCGCGCCAGCCGACGACACCGCCTATGATCGGTCACCTCGGGGTAACCCCTGGGAATGCTCATCGTCGACCTCAGTTTCAGCCACAGAATGCGGAAATGTATTGCGGCGACTGCGAGAAGCCGTTCGGAGGCTGAACGACGCCATGCAGGGTTGGTGGCATACGGTAGACGATTGCGTTCGCGCGCAGCAACAAGCAATGCGTGATGCCAAGGACGTGTCGGCGCGCTTCGCCTCACTGGAAAGGGAACTGCGTCAAAGGACGGTTCCTTCCGGTTTTCAACTCCCCTGTGCCATGCTGGCATCGTCATCGCCGGTTGTGGCCGTGGATGCATGCTGCGCAACGGAGAGCGTGAGCGGGGGCGAAGCAGTCCACGGGGTGAATAGAGAAGAGACAGCAGAACTGCGATTGATGGCGGAGGATCATGAGCGCGAACGACAGCACTGGGCAGCTGAGCGAACCAGTCTCGGAAAAGAAATCGTGGGACTCGTGGATCAAATCGAGAGTTGCAAACGGCTGCAAGTGCTCGCCATGGACGAGGCGCTCGCGACTGCACAGATCACCTGGGAACGGAGGATGAACGACCTTGTTGCGTCGTTGCGCGACGAGCACTCGTGCGCGCTTCAACGTGTCGTCGAGCAAAGCAACGTAGACCTCGCAGCGGCTCAGGTGGCCCACCAACATGCTCTCTCCGAAAAAGGCGAATGGCAACTACGTTGCATGCAGCTGACAAAGGAAGTCACCTTGCTGCAGCAACTTCAACTGCTCACAATCGCGAGCCCTATCCCGACGGGTCGCACACCGCAAGCGCTTCCTGACCCAGGAAATCTCACGACCATGGCAGCCGACGAAAGACTGCCTCCGTTGCCTCCCGCGCACTGGCAGCGCAAGCCACGAACAACGGAGCCGTTGGGAGTGCTTTCTCCAACGTTTCTTTCCCGTCTTGCAGCAGCGTCGTCGTCCGTTGTTTAGTTACGTGGATTTACTTCCCGGAACCTCTCGGAACGCAAAAAACCAGCTCAGTCACATGTTCACGCCTTTAATTAATGCGTGTAAAAGGAAAGCTTTTACATTTACCTGCCTTACTGATGGTGCGGACTCCGTCCCCTCGAGGCCGTATGTGTTCCAAATCCGGTGGTTTACACGGTCTGCACCCCTGCAGGAGGCCTGCTCTCGTCCCGTCCGCTCGGCTCCTCGGGCGAGACGCTAGCTCTGCTCACTCGCGTCGTCGGTGACGAAGGCCACATCACGCTCGCAGAGGGCGAAGAACATTATGGCCTCTGCGACTCTTGCCGGCTCAGCCAGGGCGATCTTGACAGCGCGGGCATGCTACCGGGGCCTGGTGCACGCGGCATCCATGGCCGCCCACAACTCGACGACGAACCTGGCGCCTTGCCTGCGCTGAAGACGGGACGGGTAGTGCAACATTACATGTCCGCCCCGCCGGCGGACACCT
>ERZ1292633.4091-Hain-H41-02um-R1-4091-length-13708-cov-5_pt1 | contig 13708 bp, 10 predicted proteins | sample MGYA00564406_ERZ1292633 | MGnify/ENA primary metagenome ERZ1292633 (study PRJEB36523, sample SAMEA6512639) | groundwater metagenome | collected 2019-01-08 | study: AquaDiva: Metagenomics assemblies of 32 groundwater samples
AAAATTATTACAACTTAACCGGGTTAAAAAATGATACTTATTACACTTTCCAAGTTGTGCCGGTGAAAGTTGCGAATGGTAATTTTACGGAAGTCGGTCACAGAAGCAAAGTTGTGCAGGTAAAAACTTTAGGCGCCACCGCGTCTGTTGCGATTCCTACAATTACACAGCCTGAACAAAATTCCGTTTTAACAAATTTTCCGCGATATGCGTTTCTTGTTTGGACACCTGTTGCGTCGGTGGATCGTTACGAAATAGAACTTGCCTGCGATGTTTGCGTAAGCACTTCTGAAAAATGGCTTAAGCCTACGATCTATAAGTCCAGATTTGATCGTTTTACAACACCCGCTTTAGCCGGGGATAATGAATTTCGTTTCCGCGTGAAAGCGTTTGATATGTCGGGAAAATCCGGTGAATGGTCGGACTATAGATATTTTTCTTATAAAACAAAATCGGAACCGAAAGTGGAATCGGAATCCATACAAACCGTTTCGCTCGATTATCGTTATTTGGGGAAGAAGGGTTCGTTTGTTTTAAAAGTAAACTCTCCGAATTTTAAAGGCATTGGCTATAATTTTCACGAAGATAAATATGCGAGCTTGGGTGATGGAGCATTTTATGTTAGCAGTAGTGAAGGAACGGTGAAATTTTGGGCCAATAATATAGGGCAAGGAGGCCTTATTCGAATGGGAAATGTAGATATAGATTCCGTTCAGGCGCCGACCGATAAAAGCCAATATTACCGGTTTGGGGTGGTTGTTGATTTGAATCAAACTTATGCCGTGTATGACGAAAAACACAATACATTTGCTCTCATGAGGGTGACCGGTGTTTCATCGGGTATTGCGACTCCGGTTCAAGAAACAGATTCAATTTCCCTGGCTATAACCGGATGGACAAACGGTTTGCCGGCTATTAAATGGACGGAATATAAAGGGCAACCCTTTGATGGTTATGCGGTTTTTGTACGCAAAGGGACATGGGATAAAGATCAAGTCACGTGGGCTGATCCGTTTTATTTCTCAAAAGATGTTACGTCTTATCAATTGGTAAAAATGCTGCCAAATACCGACTATACCGTTCGCATAGTTGCATATGCTCAAACGGTAACGGGCAAACAGATGTTGTATCCGGCATCAAATGTTCTATCTTTCAAAACGCAGGTGGAGAACACAACGGTAGCGGTGGATAAATCAGTATCATGCGGGAATTCCGCCGGTGATGACGGGCTTTACAGCGCTTGCAAAGGAGATTCCATTGATCATGATTTGAGCGGTTTGACCGCCACGGTTCTTAAATATAATTCAAGGTACGTTAAGCTTGCTCTTGATAGCGCCGATAAAAAGGTGATTGTTGTAAGAATTGGTAAAACCAAAACCGTTCTGGCGGATACGGACATGAGAGTAACTTTTAAGTATACGGAAATGTCAGGGAAATTTGGCGCATTTATCCAAATAACATCTGTAGAATAATAAAAAAATAGGATTGCCAATTTCGGAGAATTTGCTAAAATGAAAACGCAGGATAAAAAACATCCTGCGTTTTCTAAAACCTAATTATCTAACTTTTCAGTTTATGCAATCTCAATTCATGGCCGCGATCAACCAGCTCTGCGATGAAAAAAATCTTCCGAAGGAAGTTGTAATTGATACCGTAAAAGCGGCTTTGCGCGCGGCGTACCGCAAGGATTACGGCAATCGCGAGCAGAATGTTGATGTTGATTTGGATGATAAATCCGGAAATATTACGGTCTATCTTCTTAAAGAAGTTGTTAAAAAAGTTGATCCCGAAGTTAAGGAGTTGCAGATTACCGTTGCGGAAGCTAAAAAATATTTAAAAGAGCCGAAGGTTGGAGATCAAGTAAAAATAGATGTTACGCCTATCGGTTACGGTCGTATCGCCGCACAATCGGCGAAGCAGGTGATTATTCAGAGATTACAGGAAGCTGAACGCGAAATAATGTATCAGACGTTTAAAGATCGCGAGAATGAATTGCTTAATGCGCTTGTTCATCGCGTTGAGCGGAATCAGGTTTATGTTGATTTGGATAAAGTTACAGCTGTTCTTACGCCGGATCAGCAGATTCCGGGAGAGAGATATTTCGGCGGGCAGAGAATAAAAATTTATTTGGATAAGGTTATTAAAACCACAAAAGGACCGCAGCTTTTGATTTCGCGCACGCATCCGAATTTAGTGAAAAAACTTCTTGAGCTTGAAATTCCGGAAATTAAAGCGGGATTGGTTGAATTAAAAGCTATTGCGCGCGCTCCGGGAGTGCGTTGTAAAATTGCAGTCGCTTCAACCGATGCGAAAGTGGATCCGATCGGTTCATGCGTGGGACAAAAAGGCGTTCGCGTGCAAAATGTTACGGAAGAGTTAAACGGCGAGCGCGTTGATGTAATACAGTGGTATGAAGATCATGAAAAATTTATTGAGGCGGCACTTTCTCCGGCGAAAATTTTCCGCATAAAAATCAATAAAGATATTAGACGGGCGTCTATTTATGTGAATACCGATCAGCGTCCGCTCGCAATCGGCAAACAAGGGCAAAATGTTCGTCTCGCTTCGCAGTTAACCGGATATGAATTGGATATTTTGGATGTGAAAGATTTGCCTGCCGGACAAGAAGTTTCTGTAGGAGGAGAGGAAGGAGGTGCGCCTGTTACGCCATCTGTTCCTAAAGAGCACGTTATAAAAATTGAAAATCTTGAAGGACTTCCGAAAGAATTGGTTGAGAAGTTGGCCGGCGCGAATTTAACGGATGTTGAACAGCTGAAAGGCCTTTCCGTTTCCGATATCGCTTCCATTGAAGGGATTGATGCCGAGAGCGCTAAGATGGTTGTGGATGCGGTGAAGAAGGTGAAGTAGGGGTAAGGTCAATAGATCAGATTTGGCTTGACAAAGCCACTTAGGATTGCTACCATAACGACCTTTAATTAATCAAACACAATATGTTAGAAGTACGCACCCTAGACCTTATTAATGGAGAACTTGAGAGGCAAGCACCTCAACATAAACAAGCACTTACAGATAGAGGAATATTTGCTCATGTTCTTGGTGAAATCTTAGTAATTGATCATGGCGCACTAAAAAGGCCAGAAACAATATATTCAAGCGTTGCTCCTCAAGATGTACCAACTGTACAAATGGTAATCAGCAAAGAAATCCAAAATTTTCTTGAATGTGAGTCTAAAAGATGATACAATATATCACAATTAACTTTAATCACTATGAGAGCACCAGGAGAAAATCCACCAACATTTGAAGAGTCAATTGAGCTCAATAAATCAATGACTCCTCAAGAAGCGACTAAAAAATTAGCAACGTTCCATGGCACATCGCCAAAAAACGTGTTAGCGGCATTTATGAATTTAAGAAATGCCGCCCCGAATCACACTGTTGAGTTCATCAAAAGTATAAATAGTGGATATCCTTGTATTGCAATGGAAGGAAAGACCCCCGATGGAAACTTTGCATGGGATCATTTAATAGATAAATATACTGGTCAGCCGCAAATGCGGTGCGGCTAATTTTTCAGTCGCAGGTTAGAACTTACAAAATTTTGATGCATCGGCTAACAGCGCAGATTGGGCTTTCTAAAAGGCTGTTTTTGTGGTAAAATATATAGAAATAAAAATTAAAAATGGCAGATATAAAAAATACACAAAAAGTGGCATCCAATAACGGCGCAGGTTCCGCCGCACAAGCTCACACTTCCGACCAAGCTTTGGGGCAAATTAATCGCGACATGGAAGAGAAAGCCGCCCAAGAGCGTGCGAAAGATTTGAAATTGCCGTATGTGGACGTTGGGTTATTTCCGATAAATCCGGATATTTTGCATTTGGTAAAAGAAGAAGATGCGAGGAAAGGCGGATTAATGCCTTTTTCCAAATCCGGTAAAAATATAAGAATTGCGGTTACGGATTCAACAAAACCGGAAACGCAGGAAGTTCTAAAAAATCTTGAATCTATGGGATATAAACCGGAAATTCATTTGGCATCCAATGTCAGTTTAAATGAATCTTTTCGGCATTATGCATCGGCGCAATATAAATTAAAAATTGATACAAAAAATGTTGTTGAGGAAAAAGAAATCAAGTATGAAAAGGAGCTGGAGAATTTGGTTTTGCTTAAAGATAAAATTGCCGCTCTACCTTCCGAGGAAGCGCTTAATACTTTGCATGTTTCCGCGATTAAAGCAGGGTCATCGGATATTCATTATCAGCCTGAAGAAACCGAATGCGTTATACGTTTTAGAATTGACGGCGTTTTGCATAATGTTTTTTCCATAGGGAAAGATGTGTATGCGAATTTGGCGAATCAGCTTAAATACAAAGCGGGAATGAAATTGAATATTACGACCGTGCCGCAAGACGGCAGATTCAGATTTATTGTTAATGAACGAAAAATTGATGTTCGTGTCTCTTCTATTCCGACCGAATACGGAGAATCTTTTGTGTGCCGCATTTTGGACAGCGGAAAGCATTTTGGAAATTTTGATGAGTTGGGTTTTTCCGGTAAATCTTTGGAAGTATTGAATAAAGCATCCGAGCTCGCGCAGGGGATGGTGCTGGTCACGGGTCCTACAAGTTCCGGTAAAACTACGACGCTGTATGTTTTGTTGAATAAATTTAATCAGCCGGAAGTGAAAATTATTACATTGGAAGATCCTATTGAATATCATTTGAATGGGATTACGCAAAGCCAGATTAACGAAAAGCGCGGATATAATTTTGCCGACGGTTTGCGTTCCATTTTGCGTCAGGATCCGGATGTCGTAATGATCGGTGAAATACGAGATTTGGAGACTGCGTCAGCTTGCGCGCAGGCGGCGCTCACCGGCCACGTTGTTCTTTCCACTTTGCATACGAACAGCGCCACCGAGACAATTCCGCGTTTGGTTACTATCGGTTTGCCTTCGTTTATGGTTGCGCCTTCGCTGTCCGTTGTTATTGCGCAAAGGCTTGTGCGTCGGATTTGCGATGTATGCAAAAAAGAACGACCTATCACTCCTGAAGAAAAGGAAGTTTTTGAAAAAACTCTTACGGCGATAAAAAGCGTTGATCCGTCCGTTGCTGTTACGGTTCCGGCGACAGTAAAAGTTCAGCAGGGGTGCGAGGCTTGCAGTGTTACGGGATTCCGCGGGCAGATGATCGTATCCGAAGTTTTATATGTTGATAATGAAGTTAAGGATGCGATTTTGGCCAATAAATCGGCAAATGATATTTTTGCGATTGCGAGGAAAAAGGGCATGCTGACGATGTATGAAGATGGAATTTTAAAAGCGATTCAGGGGCATACGACGCTGGATGAGGTTCATAGGGTGATAAATGGGTAAATTTTTTCTTTGAGAATCTATGGTGGCAGTTGCTGGTATTTTTTGCTGACAGAGGAGCGCCGCCCCCTGAAGGTCTCCTCCCCCGACGTACGTCGGGGTGCGGTGACCTTCAGGGGACGCTCGTCCCGCTCAGCGGGACTCGCTCGGCTTCCAAAAAACTGTCCGCAAAAAATACCAGCAACTGCCGGCTACGATTCAAATTCAAAGAAAAAATTTAATTTGTCAGGCTGATTGTACTGCCTTCAATTTTTATAAGACCTTTTATTTCCAGCATTGACACGAAGGTGGAAATGCGGAATGCAGGTAGATTTGTTTCGGTGGCGAGTTGATCTATTGAAAGTGGTGAGGTTTTAAGTAAGTTGTAAATTTTTTCTTCATTTTCTTCCAATAAGGGGAGAGGTATTTTTTGTTGCTGGTTTTTGTCTTCCCCGAAACCGAATTCCATAAAATCAAAAATATCCTGTACGCAAGTTACTAGAAATGCTTTACTGTCGCGAATAAGGCAATTCCCGCCCTTGCTTGTATCTTGATTTATATTCCCCGGCAGAGCGAATATATCGCGATTGTATGTTAATGCGTGGCGAGCCGTAATAAGCGCGCCCGAGCGTTCAGGCGCTTCTATTACAAGAGTCGCAATGGACATGCCTGCGATGATGCGGTTGCGTTGAGGGAATGTGAATGCTTGCGGAGATATATCATGTTCGTATTCGGTAATAATGGATCCGTTGTTTGATATTCGTTTCGCCAAATCCAAATTGCAATGCGGAGTAATGTGGTTTAAACCGGCGCCGAGTACTGCGATTGTTTTTTGTCCGGTTTCCAAAGCGGCCTCGTGTGCGATTGCGTCAATTCCGTAAGCGAGCCCGCTTACAATGGTAAATCCCGATTTCGCGAGCGTAAAAGCAAAATCTTCCGCCATTTGTTTACCATACGGTGACGGTCTGCGCGTGCCTACAATTGCAAAATATTTATCGGATGGATTTAGAGGTTGTCCGAGGCAAAAAAGGCATTTTGGAGGATCGGGAGTTTGTTTAAGAAGAGGAGGAAATAGCTTGTCAGTGAGCCAAATTTTGGTGGATTTATTTTGCATTTTAAATTGGTAATTGTTATAATATTAATGACAATGAAAATTGTCTGGTGGAGAAGGTCAGGAATCTAATTTCTCTGGCTTTCCTAAGAGGCTCCTTGGTACGGGGTCTCTTTTATTGTTTAAAAATAACTTTCAGTGGTGGAAAAGAGGGGAATCGAACCCCCGATTTCCGGGTGGTAAGACCGAAAATTCAGACCACTGACTTTCCCACGCGCCAAATGCTATCAAATGAACATTAAATTTCTCTAAACTTTTTATGAATTTTTGATGAAAAATGGCACGTCAAAAATGGCTTCAGTAAAAGAAAAATGTAGAATTCCGTTTATTTGTCAGTTTCTAGTATCAGATTTTATTAAACTTTGAATATCAGTTTTTGTTTGTTATGCGGCGAAGCGATAATTACGTTAGGAGTGTCCGTTACGCGTCCGATAACCGAAGCTTTTAATCCCGCTTTTTGTAAAAGTTCGAGAGCTTTTTTGGTATTTTCCGCAATCAACACCATTCCGACCCCCATATTCCATGTTTCATAAGCTTCGTAATCGGGGACATTTCCGATGCGCTGTAATTCCGCCATTGCCGGCGGCGGGGGAGGTAATCGGTCAAATAAAACCCCGAGATTTTTTTGAGAGAACATGCGCGGAGCATTCCCGGGAAGTCCTCCGCCGGTTATATGCGCAATACCTTTTACTTTCACCCGTGCCTTTTCGCCAAAACGGCCTATTAAAGACAAAATTGCGGCATGATAAATAATGCATGGTTCAAGCGCAATATCGCCCCATTTTTTCCCGCGGAAAGTTTTTAAATGCCAATTTTTGCCATAAACCTTGCTTAAAATCGCACGCAGAAGCGTAAATCCGTTTGAGCGAAAATTCGGCGAAACAATTCCGATTATCTCGTCGCCGGCTTTGATCCCTGCGCCCTTTATCAATTTATTTTTTCCAACAATGCCGACCGCAGTTGCGTTCCATGTATAACCTTTTACATGTCCTTTAAGCTCCGCAATTTCTCCGCCCGGAATAACTATTTTCTGTTCTCTGCAGGCTTTGGATAAGCCTTCCATCAGTTCTTTGATAACTGAAAAAGAAAGACTGTCCGCGTCAATCGTGTTTGAAATTGAGATTGCTTCCGCGCCTACGCAAACGGCATCATCAGCCACCATTGCGGTTAAATCGTAACCAAGAGTGTCAAAGCGATTCATTCTTTGCGCAATCTCTATTTTTGTTCCAACGCCGTCTTCATTTTGAACAAGTAAAAATTTTCCCATGTCCAAAGCGCCCGTAAATCCGCCTTCCATTTTTAAAGGTTCTCCGATCATTCCTTTTCTCCCGGCAAAAGTTTTTTTCGCAGCCGCATAAGCGATTTCGGAACACTTATCTCCCAAATTTCTGTCTACGCCTGCATCTTTATAAGTAGTCATATGCGTTCTGGCTGTGCGGATTAAAGAAGATATGAGTTGCTAAGATTTTTTTCAATTCATCTTCCGCTACATTTTTGCTTTTGGTCGGGATTCTGATTTCCCAGAGTGTTCCGGTTTTTACACCCGTTATTTCTTTTATCTCCAGCCTATTTTGAATTGTTGAGAGTTTTGCAAGTCCGACAAAATCCTGCTTTTCGCGCACAAGTAGTCGTTTCACAAATACGCCTTCTTGGATTTGACCCAGGCCACCCTCTCTGGCTTCGCCATTCACCTTGTCAGAGGTGAATTTTTGTTTAGGAGTTTGGATTTTTGCAATTTCTTTATTCGTATTTAAAAGTACTCCGCTTTGGGTAAGTTGCTTCGCCAATTTTTCGAAATTCGGTTTTCCTTTATATTCAAGCTCAATATGCGTAAATCTGCGTAGAGTGATTTTCGGCCAACCTAAGCGGTTTATTGCCATTTCAAAAGTCTCTGCTTCGTTGTCTGTAATAATAAGCGAGATAAAAAATTCAAGACTTTTTTCTTGTCTTTGAAACTGGGAAAGTGGCCAAGTTGAAATAGGTTTTACGGCAAGATGACGGGTGCGTTTTTTGTCCAAACCTGCGGATTGGCGCTCCATTATTGAATCGCGCATAGAACTGAACAATTTTTCGCTGGCGATTTTAGCACGTTCAAGATGAGGCATAATCGCCATCACATTTCCGGCAGGATTGCAGACAGCGGCCAAATTATACATTGCGCCGTTCGGATTAATCGGGAATTCTTCAGTCATTACGCCGTTTTTATCGCAGTAACGGAAAACCATTTGGCCGGACTCAAAAAGTTTTTGAATTAAATCGGCGATTTCGGTTGTAAATCTTCCTTCTCCGTGAGCGATCGGCGCGTATAAAATTTCGCCTTCAGCAATGTTTTTTGTGAACATGCATTTTGCGGCGCACTTTAAGTGTGTCCATACATTATAGTATCCGGTTCCGAGAATTTGTCCGTCTTTAATGCGTTTATTTCGCGCCAGCGCCATAGAGAGGCGATTTCCGTCAGCTCCCGGAACAAGTCCGGTTTCAACCAGAATTTGCGCTCCGTTGCAAATGCCAAGAACCGGTTTTCCTTTTTCCGATTCCGTTTTTATGGCTTTCATAATAGGATCCAGCGACGCTATTACTCCTGCCCGTCCGCGATCTTCGTAAGAAAATCCGCCGCCTATTACGAAGCCGTCGTATTTTTCAAGTTTTTTAGGATCATCATTCCATCGGAAAAATTCACCCGACATTCCGGAACGATTTATCTCGCGCCGAGTTTCATATTCGGTATTCAGCCCCGGGAATTGGATTATGGCGATCTTTATCATGATTATTTAAGTTTATCGCGTAGACCGTTCATCCACGCCTCGCGAAGTTTTGAAAGTTTTATATTGAGAATTTCTTTTCCGGAATCGAATGCAACGAGGTGTTTTTTATTTGTTGTATGACCAAGTTGTATTAAAGGAATTCTGTGAGCGCCGGCCAGCTTTTTCGCTTTATTGACATTTTTCCGGCTGATTTCCAGAATAAATCCGCCTGTTTCCGAGAAAAGTTTGGTGTCTTCCCGCAGAGGGCGTATTTTTTTGGCCTTAAGATTGCCTTTTAAAGGTCTTTCGTCAATTGTTGTTACCGTTATTTTTGCTCCGATTTTTCCGTGACCGTTGCCGCCCAAACACATTTCGCTTATTGCGGTGGCAAATCCTCCGTCGGAAATGTCGTGACAGCTTTCAGCCAATCCGTTTGAAATTATGTCCGTAACCGCCGCAATTTCTTGTGAAACGGTTCCAAAATCCGGATGCGGAATATTGGCGCCGAGCTGATTGAATAAATTATAATAAGCGCTCCCGCCGAGTTCGTTTTTCCGCGGACCTATCAGGAAAAGTTTGTTTCCGGGTTTTTTAAGTTGCATCGTGATAGCGCGATCTACGTTTTCAATTTTGCCTAGAGTTGCAATAACCGCTTGAGGAGAAATTGAACCTTTGCCGGATACATTATAAAAACTTACGTTTCCGGAAATGCATGGGAGAGGGATTTTTACAGGTTTTTCCGGTTTGGATTTTTTGCCCTTTTCAGATTTTTTATTTATCGGTTTTTCTTTAATTTCCCAGCGCAAACCGATTCCTCTCAATGCTGAGGAAATCCCTCGCACGCCTTCCACAAATTCAAACATTTGCGTCGGATCTTCCGGCGTTCCGTAATTTAAACAGTCAGTTATGCACCACGGAGTTGCGCCGACAGCCGCAACATTTCTACAGCTTTCAACCACGGCGTTAGCGGCTTGCCAATACGGATCAATTTGTCCGTAAAAAGGATTTGCATCCGTTGAAAGAGCTACTCCAACGCGTTTAAAATCTTCGGGCACATCTTCACGGTTTAAAAATGGAGCGATAACTCCGGCATCCGCTTGACCGGCTTCAATTACGGAAATTGCTTGTACATTTTTGTCATAAGATTCATAAATGGGGGCGCGGCATGCGATATTTTCATGAGCCAAAAGCTGTAAAAGAGTTTTATTAAGATCGCGCGGAAGAGGCAATTTCGGCTCGCGGAAAGCTTTTCTGCGCGGCTTAAAAGGTCTATTGTAAACCAATCCGGCTGTGATATCGGTGGGTGAAGCGTCGCACACATTCGCACCGCGATAACGCAAAACATAATTTCCTTTAGTAACTTTTCCGACAACCGACGCTTGTGCGTTTTTTGCGATCTGCGGCAGAGCCCATTTTTCATTGTAGTGATTCAACACCATTTTTGTGAGCTCTTTCGGCACAATCCAGCACATGCGTTCTTGCGTTTCACTGCACGCGATTATCTGCGGAGGCAAGTCTTTAATTGCAATATGTATTTTTTCAAGATCAATGTCAGCGCCGTATCCCGCGGAAGCCACCATTTCCACAGTTGCGCACATAATTCCTCCCGCCCCCATGTCTTTAAATCCCACTTTCCCCAAAAGTTCTTTTTCTTTGAAAATTTTAAAGAGGTCATAGGTCGCTTCCATCAAATGCCGTTTTAAAAACGGATTCGGCTCTTGAACCGCGCCTTTATTTTTTTCTTTGTCAGCTTCATTAAGCTGGAAAGACGCAAAAGCGGCTCCTCCCATTCCGCTTAAATCCGTCGGTTTCCCCACAATAATAATTTCGTGGCCGTTTTGTCCGGCTCCTTTTGGAGCGCGACTGTGAATAATTTCATCTTCGCTTAAAACTCCGAGCGCAACCACATTTACCAAGCAATTTTCATTAAAACTTTTATTAAAATATACATCGCCGCCGATATTCGGCACGCCGATCGGATTTCCGTATCCTCCGATGCCGTCAACAACTCCGGATGCGATTAATTTCGTTTGATTGCGCCTAATATCGCCAAAGCGAAGGGGGTCAGCAACAGCAATTACATGCGCTCCCATACAAAGTACGTCACGCACACATCCGCCGATTCCCGTAGCGGCGCCTTCAAAAGGCACAACTTGCGATGGATGATTGTGGCTTTCATGAGAAATTACAATTCCGTAGCGTTTCCCGTTTATTTTTGCAATTTCAACGATTCCGCTATCTTCGCATGGACCGAGCATTACGTTAGGACCGTCCGTCGGCAGCATTTTTAAATGGCGCTTAGAGGATTTATAAGAAGAATGTTCGGAGCCTTGGATTCCCCAAATTGTGGCTTCCGTAAGGGTTGGGTCGCGACCAAGCAATTTGGAAACTTTTTTAGCTTCAACGGCGGTTAAACCTATGTCATGCTCACGCAACACTTTTGTTATTTGTTTCTCCGGCAATTTTTTAAGCTCAAGTGTTTTTTCGACGTAAGTCATATTTACAGCAGAAGGATAACATAAAAAAATAACAGGGCAAAATTAAAACGCGGAGTAAATCGCCGCCGCGTTTTAAATATCTTAAGTGTTAATTTCTACTCCTGTGTCACCCAACCCAAATGCCCCTTCACGATTTTTGTGTTGTTGGTATCGTCGGATTCTTTTACTGTTCCCCCTGTGTCTATAAAGGCTTGTAATTTCACAAAATCATAATGAGGCTGTGGAAATATAAAATTTACGCCTTTAACTCCGTCAAGAGTTGTATATTGGCAAAGATCTTGCTTCCAAGTTGGATCTTTTTTCCCACCTTCATCCAAGCTTATCGCTTTTGGCAAAACAGCGTCATATACATAATTTTTATTTGTAAAACCTTGCAGTCTTACTTTAAAGTCTTTTGCGCAGGAATTTGTATCTCCTTCATTTCTAACTTCCACAAAGAACCATAAGTCGCCATCTTTGAAGTTGGTTGATATTTTGCCAATTTTTAAATCAGGAAGATTTTCTTGTTTTGGCGGTGTCGGTTGTTCCGGAGTTTTTGCCGTAGGTATAGGTTCTTTCGGTTTTTCCGTAGTCGGATAATCAAAATGTTTCCCGCATTGGTTCGTATTTTCTGAAAAATCACCGGCTTTCACTTGGCAGAGTTTGCCGGTTGTGCCGTCTATTGCTGAAAAGTTTTTGTACGGAGGAACGTCAAAACTCCATTTTTGCATGGCTTCAGCAGGAATATTCCCCGCTATGAATGCAACGAAATTTACGACTTCGCCCGGTTGAATCACATATTTTACGCTTTGATAACCTTTGCCGGTTGTTTGCATGCCCGAGTAGGTTCCGTTGTATATTTTTCCGCTTCTGTCGCCCGGCTTTACCGTGTATTTTAATATACTGATTCCAGCTTTTCCTTCTGCAGAAACCGTTATCGGAATAGCTGCTCCCGTGTATTGTTTTTTAGGAGTGGTTGGTGTGATTGAGCCTTTTTGCAATCGAGTGTTGCCAAAATAAACGGCAACGCCTGCCAAAACCGCAATGCCAACGATTGCGAAAGCCAACTTTGTGGAATTTTTCATGTTTGTTTTTGTTAAAAAATATTTTTAGCTTCAGTTTAAGCTTATTTATATTTTACCTTATTTTATCTTTCTAGTCAAATTTAACAGGTTAAGGGGCTATTTTGCCGTTTTCTATACGCACCACCTTTTGTCCGATCAAATCGGTAAGCGGTTTATTGTGAGTAGTCAGCAAAACCGTTGTTCCGCCTAAATTTATTTTTATTAAATTTTTCAGCACGCGTTTGGCGTTTTCAAAATCCAGATTTCCGGTCGGTTCGTCGGCGAGAACGAGTTTTGGCTTGTGGACGATTGCGCGGGCAATGGCTGTCAAATGCGCTTCTCCTCCGGAAAGTTCGTGGGGAAATTGGTCTTGTAAATGAGTTATGGCGAGAGTTTCAAGTGCAGACGGAACAAGCCGCATAATGTCGGATAAATTGTAATCGCAAGCTTCCAATGCGAACGCAATATTTTCAAAAACCGTTTTATTTGGCAAAAGTTTGCAGTCTTGAAAAACGCAACCGATATTTCTGCGGTATTGTTGGAGTTCGTTTCCGGCTAATTCGCGCAAATCATTATCGTGAACAAAAACAGCGCCTTCGGTGGGCTGTTCAATGCCTAGAATAAGTTTGATTAAAGTTGTTTTTCCTGCCCCGCTGGGACCGACAACAGACACAAATTCGCCGGGTGCGATTTCCAAATTTATATCTTCCAAAATTGTGCGGTTTCCGAAATGTTTATGTACGCCGGCAAAGAGGATCATGAAACTATTTTAGCATACAAAAAAACCTCCCGCGATGGAGAGGTTTTTTGAGTTAATAAATTATTATTACTCTGCTTCCGTAATTTCCTCACACATACCTTGAGTCATACACTGATCGCCTGCCGCCGGACATGGACTTTGATTGGCTGGGCAAGCTGGTGCTGGTGCTGATACTGGCGGCGGGAATAGACATGCTGATTTTGTATCATTCCAGTACATTCCTGATGGACATGATCCG
>ERZ1292633.2303-Hain-H41-02um-R1-2303-length-19615-cov-13_pt1 | contig 13706 bp, 14 predicted proteins | sample MGYA00564406_ERZ1292633 | MGnify/ENA primary metagenome ERZ1292633 (study PRJEB36523, sample SAMEA6512639) | groundwater metagenome | collected 2019-01-08 | study: AquaDiva: Metagenomics assemblies of 32 groundwater samples
GCAGTCGATCGAAGAATTGGAAGATAGAATTAAAAATCTAGAAAAGAAGTAAGGTGCTTAAATTATGCAGGAGAGAGGTATGGGCAAAAAATTTTCACTAAAATTTAATTTTTTACTAATAATAAGTAGTTTATGTTTTTTAACTGTGGTTTGTGCGGAAACTGTTATCCTTAAATCGGGTGAAGAGATAAAAGGAAAGATTATTGAGAAGACGGATAAATATATAAAAGTTGATTTTCAAGAAGTGCCAATCACATATTACCTTGATGAAGTTACTAGTATAGACGGACAATCTCCCTCCGTATTACCAGAAATTGAAGAAGATAAAGGCATAAGAAAAGACTATGCCTCTGAAAATATCGATAAAAATAAAATCGTTGAAGAAATATTAGAATTGAGCGGTTTTAGAAAGCAAATTGAAAATTTTCCAAGCGTTGTTCAAGCTCAACTGGCTGAATCTAAAAATAAACTAAAACCAGAAAAACCAGAAGTTTTTGAGATCGTTAGTAAAACAATTTCTGAATCATATAAATCCGAAACAATGTATCAGGTTGTCTCGGATAACTTGATAGCCAATTTTGATATGAATTATTACACTGTTCTTCTAAATTGGTTGCATTCGCCGTTATCCAAGAAAATGAGCCAACTTGAAGAACAGGCTTCAACTCCGCAGGCTTTACAGGAAATGAAAGAATTTGCCGCAAAGCTTCAATATGCCCCACCCTCGAAGGAGAGAGTTGCTTTAGTGCAAGCACTTGACGAAGCAGTGGATGGAACTAATTTAACTATAGAAATGATCACATTGGCTAATTTACAGATGTTTAAGGCTATTGAAATGGTTATTCCAGAAGCGCAACGCACAAAGGAGGATAACTGGGAAGAAAAATTTAAATCAACTCTAAGAGCACAATTAGAACAACCAATGAAACAAAATATACGCGTCAGCTTCCTCTATATCTATCGGTCTGTTTCAGACGAGGAGTTAAAAGCATATATTGATTTTTGGGATTCGGATGAAGGTCGTTGGAGTAATAAGATTTTGAGCCAAGCCTTTCTTGATGCTATTGTAAAAGTTAGCAGAGAAATGGGCAATAAACTTATAAAAGAATTGTCTCAAGTTAAAGTAAATAATCAGGGTATGACCGATAATAAATAAGAGGGAAGAGCAATACGGTGTTTGCTTCTTGTCTCCATTCCCTGTTCGAATCCAAGCCAAGTCACCCACTAAAATTTCTACTGATCATGGAAAATAAAATTTATATATATAATTCCCTCACCAGAAAAAAAGAAGAGTTTATTCCCCTACAGCCGAAAGAGATTAAGATGTATGTCTGTGGCCCTACGGTTTATGACCAAGCGCATATTGGGCATGCTCGTAGTGCTTATATCTTTGATGTAATTAGGAGATATTTAACATATAGAGGGTATAAGGTTAAATTTGTCAGAAATGTAACTGATGTTGATGACAAGATTATCGATAAAGCGCAAAAAGAATTTAAGGCAGAAGATTTAAATTTTGCTGTCAAAAAGGTTTCTAGTAAGTATCTTGATCTTTATCATGAAGACATGAAGAGTTTGGGTATTCTTGATCCAGATGTTGAGCCTAAGGCAACCGAGTACGTCACTAAAGAGAATCCTTTAATGCAGAAATTCATTAGCCAGCTTATTGATAAAGGTTGTGCGTATGTTTCTGGGGGAGATGTATATTTTAATATCAAAAAAGCAAAAAATTATGGCAAATTGTCAAATCAGGAGGTAGACAGAATGGAATCAGGAGCAAGGATTGCTCTTGGTGAAAAAAAGAAAGATCCGCTTGATTTTGTTTTATGGAAAGCGGCTAAAGCAGGAGAACCTGCTTGGGACAGCCCCTGGGGAAAAGGTAGGCCAGGTTGGCATATTGAGTGTTCCGTAATGAGCTCGGATATTTTAGGGAGTGAATTTGATATTCACGGTGGTGGAATTGATTTAATTTTTCCTCATCATGAAAATGAGATTGCTCAATCTGAAGCTGCAGGTAATAAATTTGCCCGTTATTGGATACATCACGGTTTGCTTACAATTAATGGTAAGAAAATGGCCAAGTCTTCAGGTAATTTTATTACTGTAAAAGGTTTTTTGGAAGAATATAAGAATGCTAATCTGTTAAAGTTATTGTTTCTGTCCACGCATTATTTGCATCCAGTTGACTATACGGAAGAAAAAATAAAAGAAGCTAAGAAACAAATATATATTTTTGAAAATTTCTTTTTACAGGTAGATGCCTTGATAAAATTATGGGAATATTGGTCTAGTAAGCCTGAATTAGTGGCTTTAGGAAAAATGAGAAAGGGTATTTTTCAACAAGAAGAGAAAGAAAAAATCGATGTAATTTGTGCTCAATTCGAGAGCTCAATGGACAATGATTTTAATGCCTCTCAAGCCTTAAGTTTTCTATTTGAACTTGCAAATTATGGTTCAGCCCTCGTCTCTATGGACAAAGAAGAAGGTTTTACTTATATAGAATCAAAATTACGGCTTTTTCTTAAATTATTAGGTATTGAAATTGAACGTGTTTCGATATCCGAAACTTTATTAAAAAAATTGGTTGCGATTATGATATCGAGAAGAAACAAAAATTTTAATGAGTTAGATAGAGAACGAGAAGAAATTACTTGTATTTATAATTTAATCGCATGTTCGACTGCTTCAAGCGTAAGTCTTGGTATTATTAAGAGGAAGTAGCGAATGGCTTGACTTGATTTTGAGCGGGCGTGTCGGGAAGGAGCGGGCGTGGTTCCGTTATTTTAGCATCCCGAGAGCGACGCCAGCCGACCCGAGCGTAGTTGCGGCACGCTGGGCCGCAACAAGCGTCCCGCGAAAAACAAGACAAGACAGCCACGAAAAGGTAAATTATGAAGGGTAAGTTTATTACATTCGAAGGATCCGAAGGTTGTGGCAAGAGCACGCAGTCAAAGATGCTTTTTGACTATCTTAGAACCAAAGGGAAGAAAGTAATTTATCTGCGTGAGCCTGGAGGTGTCAAGGTAAGCGAGCTGATTAGAGAGATATTGCTTAATCCTAAGAACAAAATTTATCCTGAGGCTGAGACTTTGCTTTATATGGCTGCCCGCGCCCAGGTGGTCCAAGAAATTATTAAACCTGCGTTGCGCGCAGGAAAAATTGTAGTTTGTGACCGGTTTATGGATTCAACGATAGCCTATCAGGGTTACGGGTTAGGTATAGATATTAAACAGATTAAATGTATCGGTAATTTTGCTACGCAAGGCATAAGCCCGGACTTAACTATTTTTCTAGATCTACCGGTGGCCAGCGGCCTTAAACACCGGCATAATTGCCAGGATCGAATTGAGCAGCGTTCAGTTAATTATCATGAAAAAGTAAGAAAAGGATATTTGGCGCTGGCTAAAAACCAACCCCGCAGAATTAAAATAGTAAAAGTGGAAGAAGATAAGTTTAAGACTCAGGCCAGAGTCAGGGAGATCGTCAATGCGCTTTGCTGATATTTTAGGCCATGAAAAACCCTTAAGTATAATTAACTCTTATATTCAGGGTTCTGCTTTTTCCGGAGGTTTTATCTTTAGTGGCCCGGAAGGCATCGGTAAACGCCTGGTTGCTCAAATGGTCGCCCAGAGATTAAATTGCACGGCGCTAGATAAACCCTGCGAGCTATGTGACGCTTGCCTTAAGACGGAGAAGCTGGCGCATCCCGATCTGCATATTATTCAAAATGGCCAGATGCAAATAAAAATCGATGATATCCGCGGTATTCTCCGGGAGGCGAATTTCCGCCCGTATGAAGGAGCAATGAAGATTTTTATTATCGATAACGCGCATAAGCTTAATGCGGATGCGTCAAATGCTCTGCTGAAGACTTTAGAGGAGCCGCCTAAGAATTCTTTGATCATTCTAGTCACGCATAAGCCTCAAAGCATTATTAAGACCGTGCTTAGCCGCTGCAAGCAGATAAAATTTTATCCTTTGGCCAGGGGAAAGCTGGAAGTTGTTTTGGCTAAAGATTATTTATTAGATAGGCTCACCGCTCACTTTCTTGGCTTTTACGCCGAGGGAAGATTGGGGCTGGCTTTAAAACTGAAAGACTCTTTGCAGTTAGCCCAGAAAAATAAAATATTTGATTCTTTCCTGCTTTCGGCAAAACCTCTGGAGCGTAATTTTATGGAACAAAGCAAGGACCAGCTGCGCGCTTTTTTGAATATCCTGGTTTCCTGGTTTAGGGATATCTATCTGCTTAAAGCTGGTTTGACAGATAATGAAATTATCCATTTAGATCGTAAAGATGATTTGCTAAAATTAATTCCGAAATTTTCTTTTAAACAACTTGATGATATTATGGCGGCTATTTCAGAGAGCGCGCTGTATTTGGAGGCTAATATTAATAATAAGATGCTTTTACACAACTTAGGAGCTCTATGTCGAGTGATATGATTCTAGTTCAACTTAGAAATTCCGGCTTGGTTGCGCTTTATCAGGCGGGTTCTTTAGTTTTAAAAGCCGGGGATTGCGTGATTGTCGAGCATGACCGGGGCCTAGATTACGGAAGCGTGGTTTTGCCCGGACATGCCCGTTGTTGCGCTACTGCCGAGGGGCCGAAGGAGCCGCCGAAGAGAATAATTCGCATGGCCAAAGAAAGCGACTTAAAGCAGATTGAAGACAACCTGGTAAAGGCCAGGGAGGCTTATAATGTTTGCGAGAAAAAAATCCTGGAACATAAATTGGATATGAAGCTGGTTAAAGCTGAGTATTCTTTTGACCGCTCAAAAATTTTGTTTTATTTTACATCCGACGGCAGAGTGGACTTTCGTAATTTGGTTAAAGATCTGGCCAAGATGTTTAAAGCGCGTATTGAATTAAGGCAGATCGGAGTAAGAGATGAGGCCAGGCTTTTTGGCGGATATGGCTCATGCGGCCGGGAACTTTGCTGTAAAAAATTCCTCAAAGATTTTGAGCCGGTAACGATTAAGATGGCCAAAGAAGAGGGGTTGCCGTTAAATCCGCCGAAAATCTCCGGATTGTGCGGCAGGTTGATGTGTTGTTTATCTTATGAATATGAAACCTATAAGATACTTTCTAAGGGCCTGCCGCGTGAAGGCGAGCATATTAACACCCCGCAAGGCAAAGGCAAGGTTATCAGTTCCAATGTTTTTAAACGGGTTGTTAATGTAGAGCTTGAAGAGGGCGGTTATTTAGAGGTAAGCTATAAAGACAAAGAACATGGCAAATAAATTCTATATTACTACTCCGATTTATTATGTGAATGCATCTCCGCATATCGGCCATTCCTATACCAATATCGCCGCTGATACCCTAGCCCGCTATAAACGCAGTGTTCTGGGAAAAGAAAATGTCTGGTTTTTAACCGGAACCGATGAACACGGCCAAAAAATAAAAAAAGCAGCCGATGAGGCAGGGCTTGCCCCGCTGGAGTTCGTCGATAAAGTCGTGACGCAATTTAAAGATTTATGGAAGAAGCTTGAGATATCCCATGACGATTTTATTCGCACGACCCAAGACAGGCATATTAAGTTTGTGCAGCAGGCTTTACAAATTGCTTATGCTAAGGGCGATATTTACCAAGGTCAATATGAGGGTTGGTATTGCACTCCCTGTGAAACCTTTTGGCCGCTTTCTCAGATTACGGATAATTTATGCCCGGATTGCCATCGGGCATTGGAAAAAATAGTTGAGACTAATTTTTTCTTTAAATTATCGAAGTATCAGGATTGGCTGATTAAATATATTAAGGATACTCAGAATAATCCCGAGCGTATGCATTATATCCAGCCGGCTTCCCGAAGAAATGAAGTCCTGGGTTTTCTAGAGAATAATAAACTGGAGGATCTTTGTATCTCTCGTCCTGTAGAGCGGCTGAGTTGGGGAATTGGCCTGCCATTTAGCTCCAAGCATGTTACCTATGTCTGGTTTGACGCTTTAATTAATTATATCAGTGCCGTTGGCCAGTTTGATGCTCAGAACATCTATCGCTCTGCTTGGTGGGATAAAGACGTTAAGGTTGTGCAGTTAGTAGGAAAAGATATTTTAAGGCACCATGCGGTTTATTGGCCGATTATGTTAGAGGCTTTAGGTATCCGGCAGCCGGATACGATATTTGCCCATGGCTGGTGGATGTTTGATAAAGACAAGATGTCTAAATCGCGCGGCAATGTGGTAAATCCGGTTGAGATGGTCGATAAATTCGGCATCGATGTCTACCGCTATTTTCTCCTGCGCGATGTTCCTTTTGGCTTAGACGGTAATTTTTCAGAAGAAGCGATAATTAAAAGATTTAACGGTGATCTGGCCAATGATTTAGGCAATCTCATTTACCGCACGCTGACGATGATTGAGAAATATTATTTTGGTGAGATCCCGGACCTGGATATTTCTAAAACTAGTTATGATCAAAGCGGCCAGATGATTAAGAATAAATTAGAGGATTTACCTAAAGAAGTAAATCTTGCGCTGGATGATAAAAATGATTTTAGCTTGGCGCTGGAAAAAATTTGGGAGGTTATCGGCTTAACCAATAAATATGTGGAGGAGACTAAGCCCTGGAATCTAGTAAAAGAAGATAAAGTTGAACAGCTCAAAGCTTTTATCGGTTTATTAGTTGCGGCAATTAGAAAAATTGGTATTGAAATCGCTCCTTTTATGCCTAAAACCGCAGAGTCGATTATTTCGCAATTAGGTGGTAGTGAGATTAAAAAAGATGCTCCTTTATTCCCGCGTATCGAGACCAAAAAGAAATAAATTTTGTTTCTATGTTAATTGATACGCATTGCCATCTTGATTTTCCCCCATTTGAGCCGGATCGTGACGCGGTTATTCAGCGGGCGATTGAGGCGGGAATAACTAATTTTATTAATATCGGTTCTACTCTGGAATCCTCAATTGCCTCCTGTGAATTAGCGCAAAAATATGCGCAAATTTATGCCAGCGTGGGGGTGCATCCGCATGATGCGGATAGTTTCGATATCAACTCCGAGAATAAATTAAGGGAGTTGGCGCAAAAAAATAAAGTTGTGGCTATCGGGGAGACCGGCATAGATTATTATCGCAATCTATCCAGCCCGGATAATCAGAAGCAGGCATTTATCAAGCAGATTGCTTTAGCCAAAGAATTAAAGTTGCCGCTAGTAATTCATAGCCGTCAGGCTGAGGTTGAGGTTATGCGGATTTTAAAAGCTGCTTTGCCTTTGCGTGCCGTAGTGCATTGTTTCTCCGGTGATAAAAATTTTCTTCAAGAATGCCTGGATTGCGGATTTTTTATTTCTTTTACCTGCAATATTACTTATTTAAAAGCTCAAAATTTAAGAGATATGGTTAGCTTAACGCCCTTGGACAGGTTAATGCTGGAAACAGATGCTCCGTATTTATCCCCGGAAGGATTTAGAGGCAAGCGCAATGAGCCGTTGCAAATCAGATTATTAGCCGAGGTGGTCAGCCGGATAAAGGGCGTTAGTTTTGATGAGATAGCGGATAGGACAACTCAAAATGCCAAGAATTTTTTTAAATTAAAATAAAGGGGACGGTTCTTAAAAAAAAGAGAACCGTCCCCTTTATTCAATCTATTATGAGCGCGAGAGTTTCAATAGTGAAGTGTGATAGTTATGAGCCTGGGGCTGTCGGGCAGGCAGTCAGAGATTTGCTCGGCTTCATAGGCGGAATTACGGCTTTTGTCAAGCCGGGATCCTCCGTATTGGTTAAGCCGAACCTTTTGATGTCCAAGGGGCCGGAGTATGCAATTACCACTCATCCGGAGGTTGTTAGGGCGGTAATTCAGATATTAAAGGAAATCAACTGTAAAATTGTCGTCGGAGACGGTCCGGCTGCTTGGGCCAAATATGCCGAGAATGTGGATGAGGTTTATAGTTTAACCGGTATCAAGGATGTTTGTCAGGAGGAAGGGGTTCAGCTAGTCACTTTTGATAAGCGCCGGATGCGCGATAAGTTTCCGCTGACAACCTGGCTGGATGAATGCGACTATTTAATCAGCTTGCCTAAATTTAAAACGCATGAGCTTACTTTGCTTACCGGCTCAATTAAGAATCTTTTCGGCCTGGTCTCCGGAACCTACAAAATGGAATTGCATAAAAATTATTTTGAAGCTCAGGAATTTGCCGGAATCCTGGTGGATATTTACCAAGAGGTTAAGCCAGCTCTAACGATTATTGATGGAATATTAGCCATGGAGGCAGAGGGACCGGGGACCAGCGGTAAACCCCGGCAACTTAATCTTCTCCTCGGCGGTTCTGACTGCGTGGCGCTGGATACGGTTATGGCTAAAATAATGGGAATTACTAATCAGGAAGTTTTATCGACCAAGGAAGCGGCGCGGCGTGGTTTAGGGGAGAATCAGTTAAGTAGAATTAAAATAGAGGGAGAAGACATCGCCAAATTAAATATACCTGCGTTTATTTTACCGATAACCTATAAGGGGGTAGGTAAACTGCCGTTACCTATTAAAAAATTGCTCAAGTCTTTAATCAGGCATTATCCATATTGTTTAAAGTTAAAATGTATCCGTTGCGGCCAATGTGAAAAAATTTGCCCGCGTCAATGTATCAAGCTTAAGAAGAGTGGCTTAAGTTTTGATTATAAAAAATGTATCGCTTGTTTCTGCTGTCAGGAGACTTGTCCGGAAGCAGCGATCAAAGTAAAAAAGAGTATTTTAGCCAAGCTCATGGGATTATAATGAACATCAGAACTATTGATTGGAAAAATAATAAAATCAGATTAATTGACCAGACTAAGTTACCCGGTAAATTTGTTTATATCGATATGGTTAGCCTTAAAAGTTTATGGCAGGCAATTAAAGAATTAAAAGTGCGTGGGGCTCCGGCATTGGGCGCGGCTGCCGGTTTAGGAATGTATCTGGGAATAAAAGATTATCCGGGTTCGGATTGGGCAGGATTTAGCTCTAAATTAAATTCTGTAGTAAGATATATTGCTAGTTCCCGCCCGACAGCCAGGAATTTATTCTGGGGTATTGAGAGGATCTCCAGGGTTGCTTTAGAAAATAAAAATAAGTCGATCGCCAAGATTAAACAGATTATTTTGGCTGAAGGCAAAAAGATTATGCAGGAGGATAGGGCCTCTTGCCGTAAAATCGGAGAGTATGGGGCCAGGCTGTTAAAAGATAAGGCTAAAGTTTTGACAATTTGCAATGCCGGGATCCTGGCGACTATCGATTATGGCACGGCTTTAGGAGTGATTTATTCGGCGCAAAAACAGGGTAAAGAAATAAAAGTTTTCTCCTGCGAAACTCGCCCGCTTTTGCAAGGGGCGCGCCTGTCTACTTGGGAACTGTATAAACAGGGTGTAGATGTAACGATGATTGCCGATAATACCGCGGCATTTCTGATGAATAACGGGGAAATTGATGCGGTAATTGCCGGAGCAGACCGGATAGCCGCAAATGGCGATTCGGCCAATAAAATCGGCACTTTTAATTTGGCAATTCTAGCTCAATACCATAGAATTCCTTTTTATATCGCCGCGCCTGAAAGCACCTTTGATTTAAGAATAAAAAACGGCTTGGAGATTAAAATTGAAATGCGCCGCAAAGAGGAAGTAGTTAAGCTTTTATTAAAAAAAGATATTGCTCCTGCCGGAGCTAAAGTATTAAATCCTGCTTTTGACATTACCCCGCAGCAGTTAATTAGCGGTATTATCACTGATTACGGGATAATCCGGCAGCCATATTCTAAAAATATTCGAAAAATTTTAAAGGAAAGCTAGATGCGCTTGAGTGAGATTGGTGAATTCGGTTTAATTAAAAGATTTCAGAATAAAATTAAGATCGATTCTTCTGTAATTAAAGGCAGTGGAGATGATTGCGCGGTTTTAGAATTAGATAAGAAGTATTATCAGCTATTTACTACGGATATGATTGTTGAAGGAGTGGATTTTAAGAAAAATGAAAATCTTGCCCTGGTAGGCAGAAAGTCTTTGGCGATATCGATTAGCGACATTGCTGCCTGTGGCGGGATCCCTCTTCATGCAGTAGTTGCTCTTGGCCTGCCAGGAACTATGCAAGTCAAGCAGGTTGACCGATTGGCCAAAGGCATATTTGATCTGGCCAAAGAATTCCGGATTAATATTGTCGGAGGGGATATCAGCGCTGCGGATAAATTGATGATCAATGTGAGCTTGTTGGGTAGAGTTGAAAAAAATAAACTTTGCCTGCGCCAAGGCGCAAAAATAGGCGATTTGATTATGGTTACCGGTGAGTTCGGGGGATCTCTCCAAGGAAAGCATCTAAAGTTTACTCCTCGCCTTAGAGAATCACGATTTTTAGTTGATAATTTTAAGATCAATGCGATGATTGATGTCTCTGACGGATTGCTTGCGGATCTAGGGCATATTCTAGAGCAGAGTTTGACAGGGGCGGTTTTATATGAAAGCCTTATTCCTTTAAGTAAACATGCAGCCAATCCGGAGGATGCGCTTTGTTCGGGGGAGGAGTTTGAGCTGCTTTTCACCGCTTCAAGAGACCAGGCAAGTAAAATTATCAGGAGTTCTAAATACCGTTTTAAGGTTATCGGTGAGATTATGCCGAAGTCATTCGGTCTAAGATTGATTAATCTTAAAAATAATTATTCTAAACTAAATTCTCTTAAGGGATTTAAGCATTTTTAATATGGAAAAATTATCCAACTCCGTTAATCAGACCTTAAAGATAGGAGAACTTATCGCGCGTAACCTTTGCGGGGGAGAGGTTGTTCTTTTGTCCGGCTCTCTGGGTTCAGGCAAGACGGTTTTAGCCAAAGGGATCGCTCAGGGTTTAGGGATCAATAAGAATAAGGTGATCAGTCCGACCTTTGTTTTATTGCGCCTGCATCAGGGCAAGCACCTCTTACAGCATTTTGATCTTTATCGTTTGAAAACCGTCGAGGATATTTTTGCTTTAGGATACGAGGAGTATTTTTACTCGCAGGCTGTCACGCTCATCGAATGGCCCGAGCGGCTAAAATTCCTCAAGCCACGTGAGTTTTTAAAGATTAAGTTGTTGAATAAAGGAAAAAATAAGAGGGTTTTGGAGTTTATTGCTAAAGGCAAGAAGCACAAGGAGCTATTAAATAAAGTCCATGAAGATACTCGGCATTGACACGACAACTAAGATTCTCTGCCTGGGATTGTACGTAGACGGTAAACTTTACGAATACAATCTTGAGGTGGGCAGGGCCCTTTCGGAATTATTAGTTCCGACGATTCAGAGGGTGGCCTCTGCGTTAGGTTTAAAAATAGCCGATATCGATTATTTCGCCTGCGGCTTGGGGCCGGGCTCTTTTACCGGTATGCGTATTGGTGTGGCAACAATCAAAGGATTAAGTATCGTCAGAAATAAACCGGTTATCGGAGTGTCTTCACTGGATATTTTAGCTAAGAATGTCGACCCAACCGGGCGCCTGATCGTTACTGCCCTTGATGCCAGACGAAATCTTATTTACTGCAGCGCTTATAAATATGAAAAGGGCCTTTTAAAACGCAGGAGTGAATATTTGCTTCTGAGCCTGGAAGAATTTTTGAAAAAATTTAACGCTGCCAGTCCGATAGTTTTAGGAGATGCCATCGCTTTATATGGGGATAAAATAGGTGCCGCAATTAAAGGCGCAACTTTGTTAGATAAAGATTATTGGCCGCTTAAGGCGCATAATCTTATGGAGCTGGCTTGCCTAAAGGTTAAGTTCAAACAATTTACTTCGGCACAGAATGTAAAACCGATTTATTTATACCCTCAAGAATGCCAAATAAAAATAAAATAGGTTACCGGCCCACCTGGGCCCAAATCAACCTAAAAAATTTAGAATACAATTTTAACCGGGTTAAATCTCTACTCGAGCCGCAGGTAAAGATCCTGGTTACCGTAAAAGCTGATGCTTACGGCCATGGATTAATTGCGGTATCAAAAAGATTGTCTGCCGTCGGTGTGGATTATTTGGGGGTTGCTTCTATTGATGAGGGGATACTTTTAAGAAAAGCAGGAATAAAAATTCCGATTTTGCTTCTGGGTTTGATTCTTAAGCAAGATATTCCGGCGCTTTTTACCTATCGGCTTACTCCGACGGTTTGCGATAAGGATCTGGCATCTGCGATAAACAAGAGAGCTTCTAAACTAAAAAATAAAATAGCTATACATATTAAAGTGGATACCGGAATGGGCAGGATTGGAGTTTTGCCTAATGAGGCGCTTAGCCTGGTCAAGGATATACACAAACTTAAGCATATTATAATCGAAGGTATTTTTACGCATTTTGCTTTTGCGGACCTTAACCGCAAATTTACTAATTATCAGATCGATTTATTTAATAAGTTGATCAGTAATCTCAAGAAAGACGGTATCGTTATTCCTCTGGTGCATGCCGCTAATAGCATCGGGTTAATCGATTATAAACCTAGTCATTTTACGATGGTCAGGCCGGGACTGGTAATTTATGGGTTGCACCCCAAGAATCAATTAAGTATAAAATTAAAGCCGGTTTTAAGTCTAAAGACTCGGATTGTTTTTATTAAGCGGGTCAGTGCAGGGACGGCTATAAGTTACGGCTGCACTTATGTAACCAAGCGGCCAGGAAATGTTGTTACTTTACCTGTTGGTTATGGGGATGGTTATCCGCGCAATCTTTCTAACCTAGCTCTCCTTTTGATCGGAGGCAGGCGGTTTCGTATTACCGGGCGAGTTTGTATGGATCAGATCATGGTTGATGTCGGTAATTTTAAACCGAAAATCGGCGAGGAAGTTGTTTTAATCGGCAGCCAGGGCAAGCAAAAGGTTACTGCTGAAGAACTTGCGGAGCTCTCTGGTACTATCTCCTATGAGATTGTCTGTGGTTTAGGCAGCCGCATTCCCCGAATCTATAAATAAAAAACTAGGGGACGGTTCTCTTGTTCTTAAGAGAACCGTCCCCTTTATTTTAAGGTAGTTTGGAGATAAGATAGAGGCTTGTGGATAAAACGATGATGTGGCTTAATGATGCCGCCAGAGAAGGAAAAAGCAGCCCGGATTTTCCGATGGCCAGGCAAATGGCATCTAAAACATAGTAAAGGAATCCGACACTAATTGAGACTCCGATTGCCGCCATTCCTGTGGCGCGTTTACGCATTAAAAGCGAAAAGGGAATCCCCAGTAGTATGATTATGATGCTGGTAAACGGAGAAGTAAAACGCTGATAAAGATCCACCTTTAAATTCCGGATTATCCCCGTCGCTCCGCTTTTAGAAAGCCTCCAAATATAATTTTGCATCTGGCGGATGTCCATCTGTTCCGGTTTTTGCCTTAAAGACGCCAGGTCCTTGGGGGTTTCGGTGATATTCATAATTTCTTCTTCCATATAAAGCGGCTCATCGATAATTTGCCCGTTTTGGTCATAACTGTAGGTAGTTGTTTGATAGAATTTCCACAGCCCATCCTCGTAGATTCCTTTAACGGCGTTAATTTTTCTGGTGAGGTTTTGGTGTTGATCGTGCTCTAGGATCGTAATTCCTTCCATAGTCTTTGTAGCCGGCGAATATCGATTGATAAAGAATAATCTATTTCTTAATCCGTACATAGAAAGGTTGATAATTTCATCGGGTTTTTTTAGCTTGCCTTTTTCCGAATCTCCCTCGATTTGAGCTTTAATCTTCTGATTCTCCACCGATGCCGAAGGGACGAATTTATCACTTACCCAGAATACGGTTAAGCTGAT